>Ga0065697_1000682_pt1 | contig 30336 bp, 33 predicted proteins | sample AntLakMe24m_08um_FD_59086 | JGI IMG/M metagenome (GOLD analysis project Ga0065697, IMG submission 59086) | Hypersaline microbial communities from Antarctic Deep Lake - 24m 0.8um v2 (version 3) | ecosystem: Environmental > Aquatic > Non-marine Saline and Alkaline > Hypersaline | place: Deep Lake... | reverse complement strand
TTCGAGATCGCCGCGGAGATACACCTGCATATAGTTGGTCGCATCGAAGTAGGTAACCGACCGACAGTTGTCGCCGACCGCGCTCCGGCAGGCGGTTTTGAGTTGCTCGGCGCGGGCGTCTGTCAGTGGCTGCTCGCTCATTGGTTCTTCATCGCTCATACTTCGGGGCTACGTAGTGTGACGTTTTGAATCCATGGGTCGGCTCAGCGACTGCCGCCGCTTACCGACTCGCGGCGATCGACTGGAGGGCGGTCTCGAATTGGTCGCCAGTAATCACCAACTCGTCGACGTGGTCGTTGGCAGTCTCGCCCTCGTACCGCCCGGCAACATCCATGATTGCCAACAGCGCGGCCTCCCGACAGATCGAGGTGAGTTCCGCTCCCGAGTAGCCCTCGGTGTCGTCGGCGATCGAATCGAGGTCGACATCCTCGCCCAGCGGTTTATTCCGTGTGTGAACGTCCAAAATCGCTCGGCGAGCGTCCCTCTCGGGTTCGGGAAGCTTGATATGCCGTTCGAGTCGACCTGCCCGGAGCAGTGCATCGTCGAGACTGTCCCGGCGGTTGGTCGCCGCCAGCACCACGAGGTTGGGGTTGTCGCTGAGTCGGTCGAGTTCGGTCAGTAGCTGTGAGACCACACGGTCGCCGACGCCGGAGTCGCTACCGAGGCTGTCTCGATCGCCCGCGATGGCATCGATCTCGTCGAAAAAGACGATCGCGGGGGCGGCCTGTCGGGCACGCTCGAAGACCTCACGGACTGCCTTTTCGGACTCGCCGACGTACCGGTCAAGCAACTCCGGCCCTTGGACTTGAATGAAGTTGACCTCGCTTTCGCCCGCGATCGCACGCGCTAGAAGCGTTTTCCCGGTTCCGGGCGGGCCGTGAAGCAGGACGCCTGCCGCCGGGGCGGTGTCGGCGGCATCGAACAGCGGCCCGTACATCAGCGGCCACGTCACTGCCTGTTCGAGTTGTGTTTTTGCCTCGTCGAGTCCACCCACGTCATCGAAATCCGTCGTCGGCGTCTCGGCGACGTACTCCCGCATCGCGCTGGGTTCGACCGACGCCATCGCGCTCTCGAAGTCCGCACGGGAGATCGTGATTTCGCCCAATCGGCCCCCTGCCTGTCTGGTCCGGCGGAGTGCGGTCATTGCGGCCTCCTTGGTCAGCGATTCGAGATCCGCACCGACGAAGCCGTGGGTCCTGGAGGCGAGTTTGTCGACGTCCACGTCGTCGGCCAGTGGCATCCGCCGCGTATGCACATCCAGGACCTCCCTGCGACCAGCCTCGCCAGGGACGCCGATCTCGATCTCCCGATCGAAGCGACCGCCGCGCCGGAGGGCCGGATCTAGCGAGTCGACGCGGTTGGTCGCCCCGATCACGATCACGTCGCCGCGGGCGTTGAGCCCGTCCATCAGACTCAGGAGTTGGCCGACGACTCGACTTTCGACGTCGCCGCCGTCGTTGCGTTTCCCCGCGATCGAATCGATCTCGTCGAAAAAGACGATGGCGGGGGCGTTGTCGGCGGCCTCCTGGAACTTCTCCCGCAGTTTTTCTTCCGATTCGCCCTTGTACTTCGACATGATCTCGGGGCCCGAGACCGTTAAAAAGGTGGCGTCGACCTCGTTGGCGACGGCCTTGGCGATCAGCGTCTTGCCGGTGCCGGGTGGGCCATGCAGCAGGACGCCCTTCGGCGGCTCGACGCCGAGTCGCGTGAAGATGCCGGGGTTCGACAGCGGGAGCTCGATCATCTCCCGGACGAGTTCGAGTTCGTCGTCCAACCCGCCGATGTCCTCGTAGGTGACGCCGGTCGCCGATTGGGCCTCACTGTCGGTCTCGCCGGGCATCCCCTCGATCACGTCGTCGATCGACTCCGGCGCGTTGGTCGTCGGATTCGATTGGGTGGGTTGCTCGACGGGGTCGACGGTGACACGCGTCGAATCCGTGACGCGTACCGTCCCCTCGGGGTCGGTCGAGGCGACGGTGAACCGCGTTCCGGCGAGGCGTTCGATGCGGACGCCTTCACCTTCGCGGATCGGCCGATCCCGGATATCGCGTTCGACCGCGGTTTCGATCGTCTCGTGTGAGATATCGGCCGCGGCCAACTCTTTTGGTGGGGTGAGTCGGACACGGCGGGCATCCGACACCGGCTCCTTTTTTACCCGGACGGTCTCGCCGACTTTGACACTCGCGTTGGTGCGTGTGTCGGCATCGATAAGGACCGAGCCGTCGGTCACGTTGTGCCCGCCGGGCCACACCTTGGCGACCGTCGAGGCCGCGCCCTCGATGACGACCGTATCGCCACTCAGCACGCCGAGTTCACGCATCGCTCGGTCGGGCAGCCGGGCGATCCCGCGTCCGGCGTCCCGCTTTTCGGCACTGCGAACGGTGAGTTCGACTCCCGCATCCTCGCTCATAGGGTTCCTTCGGCCGCTGACGGTTTATGATACACGGAGGGTGAAACGACTCAGCGGTGGTCCGCAAGCAACTGTTCGGCGTGGGCGTTTCGAGGTGGCTCGTTCCCAGCGGACCTGTGTCGGCTCGCCAGCCTCCTCGGTCGACGCTGGTTCGAACCCCGCTGGCTCGCCGTAGGCCAACGCCTCCTTGAGTTCGTCCCGCAGGACGCCGATTCCGAACCCGAGGCTGGTGCCGTCGCTGTCGCCCAACTCGTAGAGGCCGTAGGCGTCGGGAGCCCGACCCACCGTCGACCGCTCCAGCGGTCGCCACTGTTTTCTGAGACTCATTTATATTTTGTTTATAAATATACCGTGGCTACTCGAGCGTCGATTCGTCGACGAACTCGTAGCTGGCCTCGCCCCAGTCGTCTTCGACGAAGACGAACACGCGGCCGCGGGCCTCCTCGGGGTCGGCCTCGACGGTCGTCCGGAGCCCGTCGGTCCTGGAGACGGTGACGCCGGGGAAGACGTCCTCGCGGTCGTCCTCCTCCAGGAGGATGCGGCCGACGCCGGTGTCTTCGAGAATCTCGTCGGCCGTTTTTAAATCGTTGACGTACAGCAGAACGCCCTCGGTTTCGGTCGGGTCAGTGACGAGGACGTGAGTTTCCTTTCCAGGAGCCGTTTTGAGCGAGCCGCTGACCTTCTGTGGGACACCGCGGTAGATCGTCGTTCGTCCATCGGCGTAGGTGACGACGACACCCTCCTCTCGGAGTTCGACGCCGAGTGTTCGCGGGGGAACGTCGTTGTGAACAGCCATACCCGGATTACGTGTGAGACCGGAAAAACCCCGCCGTTCGAGCGGTCACCACCTCCCCGAACGTGGGGTTTATTATCCACGAACAACCAATCAGGATTATGCAACCAACACGCCGTCGGTGCCTTGCGGTTGCCGGTGTGGGTATCGGCGTTGGGGTTGCAGGCTGTCTTTCATCGGGATCGAACATCACCTATCCGGAGCAGACAGGTGAGTCGGACGGGTCGGAAGAGCCGGATGAGACGGAGAGCCCGGAAGAATCCGAAGAGCCATCCGGAACGCCGATCAATACGCGGCTCGCCGACGAGACAACTCGGGTGTACGACGAGCTCCGGTGGTTCGAGACCGAGTACGATGCCACGATGCAGCAGTATCGGAGTCGGCTTCGGGACGTCTACACCGAGACCGAATCGTTACTGGAGACGATCGCCGACGAGGGGCGGCTCGACGCACAGCCGCTCGAAGACGTCNAAACACTCGCGGCCGATGTGGCGAGTACGGTCACCGAGATTCCAGAACCACAGTTCACGAATCATATCAGTTTCGCGGCCGTCAACGACGACGGGTTTCCCGAGGCCAAACGGTTCAGAGACCGCGAGGACTGGGACCGGGTCGAGGATGAACTCGAATACGTCGCACGGATCTACGGCAACGCCTCGACGATCAAAGCGACCAAAGAGCGCTACTCGCCCAATCCGATCGACAACCGACTCTACGGGTGGCTCGGCGGGGACGAAGCCGGAACGATGTTCGAGATCCGACACCTAAGCGACGACCCCGATCAGCACGACGATGCCGATCAGCGGCTTCCTGGACACGGCGTCTACGTCGTCTCCGATTCGAGCCGCGAGATCGAGTATCTCGATCGGCCGATGGGGGGGAGACGATACGACGTCTTGTCGTCGATGGACGATCGGTTCGCTCCGTTTGCAGCGCCAACCGACCGGCGCTATCGGCTCTACGTTCGGATTCACGATGTGGGCACCAGTGGCAGCATCGATCCAACCGGAACCGATCCGATACCGGTCTACGGACAACAGTACGAGGACCTCACGGCCGCCGAAACGGCCTTCGAGGCAGTCGTTGCCGATGAGACGTTCGACCTCGAAATCGAATCCGAAATCCAGTGGGGCGAAGAGTCCTGGAACCAGGTGCTCTACACCAAAGACGGACAACGGTTCTACAGCTACTTTTGTAGAGCAGATTCGTATCTGTTCGCGGTCGACCCCTTACGGACACCATGGGAAGAACGTGACGACGAGCGGACCGAACTCCTCGGCGGCACATGGCTTAATCCATAACACTCGACAACAACTATGAAAAAGACACTGCAAGCAGTTGGGTTTATAACATTAATTTTCACACTTTTCGGCATCGCCCTCGGAGTGTTGGCCTTTATATCCGGCTCGTGGGCACAGTCACAACTCATTACCAGCGCTAGTGGAGCGACCGACTTCGGTCCCGTCTTCATCGGTATCGCCTACCTCCAGACTGCCATTATCATCTTTTTTCTCGGACCGATCATCGCGTCGGTTGCCGGTGGACTACTCGGCTCCGTGTTTTCGAGTCCGAAAACCGCGCTCATAACTGGTGGGGTGGGCAGCCTCTTCGGGTTTTATTTCATGAGTTTCATCGCAATCGGCGTGCTCGTCCTTTCGAAAGGATCGGGAGCCCAGCAAGCGTTTTCGTTCGGCCAGGCGTTGTTCCCGCTCGCCGTAACCGGTATTCCCACCGCGATTATCGGGGGCTTGATTTCGGCAATAAGTGCGGCGGTAAACTGAACGATCCGGCCCGAGCGCAGTCCGAACCGTCACCTCTTTTATCACGCCTCACACCGGTTGGCGTATGAAGGGAGTCGCCTCGGCACCGGGTGCCGGAACCGTTCTCAACGCGCTGGCTACACACACCGGCGCGGCCTTCGGTATCGATGTCGATACCACCGCCGCCGTCGATCTCGACGCGTCTGTCGAGTCGGTCACCGGTGAGATCGCTGCGGCCCCCGACGGCGACACCCGACTGATCGAACGCTGCGTCGAGATCGTCACCGAACGGTTCGGAAACGGAGAGGGCGGGACGGTTCACACCGACAGCGAAATACCGATGGCCGCCGGGCTCAAGAGTTCGAGCGCCGCCGCCAACGCGACGATTCTCGCGACCCTCGACGCGCTTGGCGTGTCAGTCGTCGACCCCTCCGGCGAACGCGAACTCGGTGGAGACGCCGCAGTCGGCGCAGGCGATGACGAGATCACGTATCTGGACGCCTGCCGACTGGGTGTCGAGGCTGCCCGCGACGTTGGCGTGACGATCACCGGTGCGTTCGACGACGCCGCAGCCAGTATGGTCGGCGGTGTCGTGGTCACTGATAACGACACCGACGAGTTGCTGGCCCGAGAGACACACGAGTGGGACGTACTGGTCTGGACGCCGCCGGAGCGGGCCTACAGCGCGGATGCGGATGTCGGCCGGTGTGGCAACATCGCCGAGATGGCCGAGTTGGTCGAGGAGTTGGCCCTCGATGGCCGCTACGGGAAGGCGATGACCGTGAATGGACTCGCCTACTCGGCAGCACTCGACTTTGCGACTGATCCGGCCGTCGAGGCAATGGGCCACGCCGAGGGCGTCTCGCTGTCGGGCACCGGCCCCAGCGTCGTGGCGGTCGGCGATGGCGAGTCGCTGGCAGCAGTCCAGGAGCAGTGGGCCGCCCGCGATGGGAGCCTTCTTGAGACGACAACGCGAACCGAGGGAGCACGAATCCAATGAGCACGAACCCCGAACGAGAAGAGCCTAGACGAGCTGCGCACCGAAATCGAAGATATCGACCGGGAACTGGTCGAACTGATCGCCCGGCGAACCTACNTCGCCGACACGATCGCGGAGGTCAAAGCCGAGCAGGACCTCCCGACCACCGACGAGGGCCAGGAGGAGAAAGTCATGGAGCGGGCCGGGGCGAACGCCGACAAGTTCGATGTCGACTCGAATTTGGTCAAGGCCGTGTTCCGGCTGCTGATCGAGTTGAACAAGGTCGAACAGCGACAGAACCGATAACCCGGCCGCCAACGCGTCGACGAACCGGGCGATCCAGTCTTCAAAGTATGCTGGGCGTGTGGTCGTCTCATGGCGACAGAAAGGCCGACAGACGACGAGATCGAACAGCAACTGCGTCGTGTCGGCAGGTACGTGCAGGTCATCAACGCCGGACTGATCGTTATTCTGACAGCGTTCCTGCTAGCGGTCGTCGGGCTCGTCCCCGCCCGCATGGGAAGTCTGCCGGCGATGGTCGATGCGATCCTGTTGCCGCTCATCTTCGTCGGACTGGGATTGCTCCTGTTCGGAATCGGTCGACACCTCCATCTCCTCCATCTGAATCTGGTTCGACAGCTCGGAATGAAGCCGAGCGATCCGGATGAGTCAGCCCAGCGCGATTCCGAGTGATCGGGAGGACGACCGTCGCGTAGAGCTAATCTCGGTTCGGCCTCGCAGAGCTGATCCGCTCATGTAGCGTCTCCCGCTTCAGGAGGACGAAGCCAGCGAATATTACGGCGAAGCCGAGCGCCGAGAGCGCGTCGACCGACTCGCTCAAGACAAGCCACCCCGAGAGGGCCGCAAAGACGGGAACGGTGTAGGAGACGAGGTTGATCTCGATGGCCCCCAGTCGGTCGAGCAGATCGAAGTAGATCACGTAGCCGATCGCACTGGCAAACACCGCGAGATAGACGACCGTCAGAACTGCCTCGGTCGTGACCGTCACGTCAGCCACCGATTCCGACGGGAGACCGACGCTGATCGCGTGGAGAACGACGGCTCCGAGTGCGGTCGACCACGCCACCATTCCCTCGGTCGGGAGGTCGCTGTCGACGCGCTGGACCAACACGCTGCCGAGGGCGACAGCGACGGCCGCAAGCAGGACGAACCCCGGCGCGACGAGGTCGGCCGACAGCAGGGTCGCGGCGGTCGGACGCGCGACCAGTCCGACGCCGAGCAAGCCGAGACAGAGGCCGACTGACTCGACGACGCCAAGCCGTTCGCTCGGGAGCAAGAGTCGTGAAAACCCCGTCGCCAAGACGGGGTTCATCGCGATTAGAATCGCGGCGACCCCGCTCGTCACACCCTGCTGGCCGACGAACAGAAACGCGTTGTAGAGGGCGATGATGAGAATCGCGCCGATACCGACAACGGTCCAGTCCGCTCGGGATCGGGGCCGCCAGTACTCGGTTGCGGCCGCCGCGTAGCCGAGCATCCCGATGGCGGCGAGATCGTAGCGGAACGCGGCGAACAGGACCGGTGGCATGAACTCCAACCCCACTTTGATCGCCATGAATGACGTTCCCCACAGAAACGATAACAGTAGAAACAGTCCGCCGTTCCGGTACGTACTCACACCGCATTCTTCGCTACCGATCTATTAAATAACCGTCGTCGGGCGGCGTCGACCGAACCCGTTCAGTCGTGGGGATGGAGCTGTGAGATCGCGTCGTGGACGGCATCAGTTCGTCCGAGGACGGTGAGGTGATCGCCGTAGTGGATCTCTTGGCTGTCTTCTGGGACCGTGTTTTTTTCCTCCCTGCTGACGAGGGCGATCATACAGCTGGCGGGAAGCGAGTCCGAGACGTCGCCGACCGTTTTGCCGACCAGCGATTCGTCGGTAACTTCGATCTCCTGGACGTCGCCACTCCGGCCGAGTTCAGTCATCCACCGCGACAGGGCGGGGCGTTCGATGAGGTTGTCGATCCCCCACGCCGTGGCCGCCGACGACGAGACGGTTCTGACGCCGAGTTCGTTGAACGCATCGACGTTCTCGGGCTCGTTGACCCGGCTGATCACCGTCTCGGTGTCGAACTTGGAACTGGCGAGTTGGGCCACAAGCAGGTTCGTGTCGTCGTCACCGGTTGCGGCGACGACGATCTTCGACCGCTCGGCACCGGCTTTCCGGAGCGTCTCGATGTTGGTGCCGTCGCCGTCGTGGACGGCGTAGCCCTGGTTGCGGAGCTCCCCCGCGGTCGACTCCCGTTCTTCGATGATAACGACGTTTTCACCCCGCTCTTCGAGCCGATCGACTATTTCAGTGCCGACACGACCGCCGCCGATGACGAGTACACGCATTGGTATGACCTCTAGTTTCTCTGCTATCTGTCTGGCGAATCCACCCTCGAAGACCACAGTCAACAGAATGACCAGAAAGACCGTCCCCGCGAGAATACTCGCGCCTTCGGGGTTCGAGGGGGCCTCAGGCGTCTGGAGCTGGATCGCAAACAGCGTGGCAACGCTGGCGGGGATGATCCCCCGCGGCCCCGCGAAACTCATAAACAGTTTCTCGTTCGTCTCGAACCGCTCGCCGGTCGTCGACAGGAAGACGAGCAGCGGCCGGACGAGCAACGCGACCACCGCCACGACCGCAAGCCCGCCGAGGCCGAGCGACAGCAGCGTGTCGAACTCGATCAGGGCCGCCAGCGCGATGAAGACGAACGACAGCACGATGATCGTCACGTCGCCTTTGAACTCCTCGATGGTCTCTTCGTAGGGAAGATCGACGTTCCCGAGGATAATCCCGGCGGTCGCCACCGCGGCGACGCCGGACTCCGAGGCGATCGTGTCGGCAAGGCTGAACGCGAGGATCGCACCTGAAAGCGTCATCAGGCGGGCGTTCTGCGGCGTCCAGCCGGTCGAGAGCTCCGAACGGACGAAGAGGAACCACAGCACCCCTGCGGTGAGCAGACCAAAGAACACGCCGATACTCAGCCGCTGGATGAACTCGACGAGGTATTCCGTCGGAGCGACCTCCTGGGCGGTCAGGAGTTTGAAAATGACGACCGCGAGGATGGCCGCGCTCACGTCGTTGACGATTCCCTCGGTTTCGAGGGCCGCCGCGACGCGATCCCGCACCGGAACCACCGCGAGGATCGGCGTGATAACCGTCGGGCCGGTGGCGATCAACAGCGCGCCGACCAGCGCCGAGATCCCCCAGTCGGCACCGAGGAACAGCCTGACTGCGAGCGTCGTGCCGATAAACGAGAGGAGGGCCCCGATTGTGATGAGTCGGAGCGCCGCGGAGGGTGCCTCTCGAAGCTTGTCGATTTTGAGATGGAACGACCCCTCGAAAACGATAATGGCGACACTGATCCCGACGATCGTCGTGAGCGCATCGCCGAAGACGTCGACCGTCACTATTGACAACCCCTTTGGGCCGACAGCGACACCTGCCAAAATCAGAAACAGGACGCTCGGCACACGGTACCGGTCGGCGAGTACCTGCGCGGCAACGCCGAGTGCGAGGATGAGCGCGACGACGATCAGTGTATCAGGGCCTTCTCCAACCACAACTAGGGGAATACAGTCGACTCATAAAGGGGTGGCGAGACACGCGTAGCTGTTGTGTTTAGCGCCGATCGGTCGGAACTGCCAGTGAGCGAGCGTATTTTCAGTTGGGGGACTAATAGGCAACCCAATGACTACGCTCGCACTGTCGGCCGGTCGGCTCGCCGCCGCGCTCGTCCTCGTTCTGTTAAACGGGTTCTTCGTGGCCGCGGAGTTCGCCTACGTCAGGATTCGATCGACAGCCGTCGAGGCGCTCGTCGACGAGGGGAAACCCGGCGCGGAACTGCTCGACGAGGCCCTAGACAATCTCGATGACTACCTCGCGGTCACCCAGCTCGGAATCACGATCTCCTCGCTCGGACTGGGCTGGATCGGCGAGCCGGCGGTCGCAGCGCTCATCGAACCCGTGTTGGAGCCGCTCGTTGGGCCGGATCTGATCCATCTCATCGCCTTCGCCCTCGGCTTCAGCGTGATCACGTTCCTCCACGTCGTTTTCGGCGAACTCGCCCCAAAGACGATCGCCATCGCTCAGGCCGAGCGGGTCTCGCTTTTCGTCGCCCCCCCGATGCAGTTCTTCTACTACGTTTTCCGGCCGGGCATCTACGTCTTCAACGGGACGGCCAACTACTTCACCCGGCTGATCGGCGTGCCGCCGGCCTCCGAGACCGACGAGACGCTGACCGAAGAGGAGATCCTCACTGTCCTCACGCGGTCGGGAACCAAGGGTCACATCGACAGCGAGGAGGTCGAGATGATCGAGCAGATCTTCGATCTCGACGACCTGTCGGTCCGTGAGATCATGATTCCCCGACCGGACGTGGTGAGCGTCCCGGCGGATCTCTCTCTGGGCCCGAGCTTCGGTCGACCATCATCGCGGAGGGCCATACCCGGTATCCGGTCGTCGAGGCCGACGAGCCTGACCAGATCGTCGGCTTCGTCGACGTCAAGGACGTGCTTCGCGCCGAGGAGTTCGATGCCGAGCGCGCCGAGTCGATCACGGCGGGCGGTCTCGCCCGCGAAATGTCGATCATCCCCGAGACCGGCCATCTCACCGACCTACTGGCGCAGTTCCAGCGTGAGCAGCGACAGATGGCCGCCGTCATCGACGAATGGGGAGCCTTAGAGGGGATCGTGACGGTCGAAGACGTGATCGAAGTCGTCCTCGGGGATCTGCGCGACGACTTCGATACCCCCGACAGCGAGCCGTCAATTAGTCAGCGCGAGGACGGCAGCTACGTCGCCGACGGGGGGCTCACGATCTCGATGGTCAACGAAACGCTGGGGACGAGTTTTGAGACTACTGAGTTCGGTACCGTTGGAGGGCTCGTGTTGGATCGATTGGGACGGGCACCCGAGGCCACCGACCAGGTCGACGTCGACGGCTACCGGCTCACTGTCGAGGCCGTCGACGGCACCCGGATCACCACCGTCGGTATCGACACACTGGACGAACCGCCCGCCGACGAGAGCGGTGACAGCGACACAGCAGAATAGCAGGCCACGAGGTCTCCTTCCCCACAAATGTAAATCAGTCGACTGCCTACGGTCCCGTATGTACGACCGAATCCTCGTCCCAATCGACGGGAGCGACCCTGCGTCGGCAGCGCTCGATCACGCCCTCGATATCGCCGCCGAGCACGATGCGACAGTAGATGCGATCACTGTCGCGGACACGAACGTCCCGAGCCAGACCCGGGTCGGCGGCGATGTGGTCGACGCACTGGTTCAGGAGGGGGCCGAAATCGTCGACGAGGCCCGCGAGCGCGGTGAGGACCGGGGTGTGACGATGGTCACCGAGGTTATTCAAGGAGATCCAACCGACGTCATCGTCGACTACGCCGACTCCTACGACTGTGGGCTGATCGTCATGGGGAGCCGCGGCCAACGAAACCTCGGCGAGTACGTCCTCGGCAGCACCACCGATCAGGTGGTCACCCGAAGCGACACGCAGGTGCTGACGGTTCGAGCGACCGACTCCCCGGTCGACTACCCCTACGAGACGATCCTCGTCCCGACCGACGGCAGCGAGCGGGCGACCGAAGCCGTCGAACTGGCCAGTGAAATCGCTGCCACTCACGGGGCAGCCCTCCACCTGCTCGTGGTTATCGACGAACTCCCGGTCGGGATCGGCGCGGACTCCGCAGCCGACGAGATCGAGGCCGACAACAACGCCATACTGCAGTCGGCGACCGATCACGTCGACAGCGGTATCAAACTCACCACGTCCGTCCGGTTCGGCTCGATCCGCGGCGAAATCACCGACTATGCGAGCGATATGGGTGTGGACTGCATCGTCATGGGCACTCACGGTCGACAGGGGTTCGACCAACGGCTCCTCGGCAGTACGACCGAGCGGGTGCTCCGGACCACCCCCGTTCCCGTCCTGACAATCGGCGGCCGAGAACAGTAGTCGCGTGTTACTCGCGGGTAGCCAGCCGCTATCCGTCCGGTAGTCAGGTGCTGTTCAGTACTCCCAGAGCCGGTCGACCCGCGAGTCGACCGCGGCGTGCTCGGCCCGGAGGCGGTCGACATCGGTGTCACCGTTGACGTTGATCACGTGCACCTCGCCGCGGTCGCCACCGTAGACGTCCTGGAAGTCGTAGACAACGCCGATGCAGTCGACATCATCGGGCACGTCGTCGCTTTCTTGTAAAAACTCGATCTGTCGGTCGACGTTGTACTCGACGAGTCGGTTGATCGCACCGACTCGGCTCACGTCGTCGGGCAGCAGGTCGAGGGCCGCTTCCAGTCGTGGTTTCAAGAGATCGAGACAGTGGCTTATCCCGGCAGGCTCGTCGAGTCCCTCGGTGAGATCGTCGTAGGTGGCAGTGACGGCACCGCAGCCGGTGTGGCCCATCACGATGGCGGTTTTGGTGCCAGTGTGGGCGATCGGGTACAGGACGTCGCCGGAGACGACATCACCGGCTTCGGTCCGCTGGATGACGCGGTTGCCGATGTTGCCACAGGTAAAGAGGTGGCCCGGCTCGTCGTTGCCCCAACTGTGATCCTGGAGCACCCGAGAATCCGAACAGCAGACTGTGACGGCATCCGGATGCTGGGCATCTTGTACCTCGTCGAATCGGGAGTCGAAGTCCGCCGCATGGCCGGCGTTGTTCGCCAAAAGATCGACAACAGTCTGATTCATACGAGAACATATACCGCACCAATTAAATCAGTTCGTTATTAATTGCGGTCAGGTCGATGACGAACTCGTCGCCGAAGGGGTGGCTGTATGGAATCGATGCCACCTCGTAGACGGCTGCCGGAATCCCGAGATCGCCGAGTAGTAGCCCGCCCGGCTGGTCGCGGAGGCCGGTTTTCGGGAGTGCCAACGTCAGTGTCAGATCCGGCTCGATGGCGACACCCGGTCGGTCGCCAGTGGTCGCGTCGACCCCCGAGGGAACATCCAGCGAGAGCCGTGGAACCTCCGCCGACATCGCCGCCTCGATCATGTCCGCCGCCGTCCCACGTGGCGCGCCCGTCAATCCGTAGCCGATAAGCGCGTCGACCAGCAGATCGGTTTCGGTCGACGCCGGCAGTTCGCCCACCTGAATCGGAACGTCCATTCGGTCGAGCAGCCGGAGTTGGGTCGCTGCGGCCCCGTCGAACGCCGCTGGCTGTCGGTCGAGGACGACAGCGCCGAGCCGCCCGCGGGCCGCCAGATGGCGGGCACACGCTAGCCCCCCTCCGCCATTCCCACCGCTTCCGGCCAAGACGGTGATCCGGTCTGCGTCGAACGAAACCGCAGCACGAGCGAGGTTTCGCCCGGCGTGTTCCATCATCTGTAGCAGTGAGAGGCCCACCTCCTCGACGGCGATCCGGTCGACGGTTCGCATCTCCTCGGCCGTAATCGCTGCCACGCTGTCGCCTTTTGGGATCCGAAAACTGTTTGCTTGCATCTTCGAGAACCGCATGGACAATGTGGCCAACTAGACAAAGCAATATCGACGGAAACGAACGTGTGGGATCCAGTCCTCCGGCTCAACTGACTCTCTGTTCGGCGACGAATACACTTGATTGGCTCGTAAGCCGATATTCCGACCGATAGTCGACATATGTCTACACACCACACGTCTTCGAGCCACGCTGCATCCGAGTCGTTCGAACCGCTCGCGAACTACGGCCTGATCGGTAATCTCGAAACCTGCGCACTCGTGAGCCGACACGGATCTGTCGACTGGTTTCCGGTGCCGCATCTCGAATCGGGCAGCGTTTTTGCCCGCGTACTCGACGCCAAAGGTGGGCAGTTCCTCGTGCAGCCAGCCGACGACTTCGAGTCGACGGTGCGCTACTGTGGCCGGACGAACGTCCTGGAGACGACGTTTCGGACAGACACCGGGACGGTGACACTCACCGATTTCATGCCGCCGCTCGGCGCAACACCGAACGGCGTCCCTGAGCGGGCGCTCTACCGAGGCCTCGCCTGTCGGGACGGCCACGTCGACCTCCAGGTCGTCTTCGAACCGCGGTTTGATTTCGCCCGCGGCCCGACATCGCTCGATTCCACCCCGGATGGCGTTCTCGCAACCGGTGCCGACGAGCGACTCCTGTGTTGGTCGACCGGGAGTAAGCAGTCCCTCACCGTCGATAACGACCGGACGACCGCGATGGTGTCGCTCGATGATGGCCAACAGCAGTGGGTCGGGCTCAGCTACCGTGATACTGTCAAGCCATCGACGGCGCGCTGCGAACAGGCCCTCGACGCGACGGTCGACTACTGGCGGGTGTGGAGTCACTCCTGCCCCGATGAGGACGACTGTGTGTTCGGCGGGCCGTGGCACGAACTGGCAGTCCGGTCGGGACTGGTGCTCAAACTGCTGACCCACCACGAGACCGGGGCGATCGCCGCCGCCCCGACGACCTCGCTGCCGGAGGAGATCGGCGGCGTCCGCAACTGGGACTACCGCTACAACTGGATTCGGGACGCCGCGTTCACGGTACAGGCACTGACTAATCTCGGTCATGCGGACGAAGCCAGCGCCTACCTCTCGTGGTTCCTGGATATCTGTCGGCGAACCGACCCCGAAAACATCCAGCCGCTGTACGGGCTCCACGGCGACCCCGACCTCACCGAACGGACACTGCCACAGCTGTCGGGCTACCGTGGTTCGGGGCCCGTCCGTATCGGCAACGAAGCCGCCGAGCAGCGACAACTCGATACCTACGGCGAACTCCTGCTTGCGATTTTCGAGGCCACTCGCGCGGGCATTTCGCTGTCGGCGGCCGACTGGGAGGCTGTCTGCCGGATCGTCGACTACGTCACCGAGGTCTGGCAAGAGCCGGATGCGGGGATCTGGGAGGTCCGCAGCGAACCGCTGCATTTCGTCTTCTCGAAACTCATGTGTTGGGTCGCCATCGATCGCGGTCTCGCGCTCGCCGCCGAAACTGGCTTCGAGGCCCCGATCGACCGCTGGCGGGACCACCGATCGCAGCTCCGGCGTGCGGTTCTTGAACACGGACTCGACCCCGACGGCGAGTATTTCGTCCGCTCGTTTGAGGAAGACGACGTGCTCGATGCGGCCACGCTCCTCGCGCCCTTTGTCGGGTTCCTGCCGTTCGACGACCCGCGAGTCGCGGCGACGATCGACGCGGTCGACGACCGACTGGCCACCGACGAGGGACTGGTCTACCGCTACGACGGTATCGATGGCCTGCCCGGCGGCGAGGGGACCTTCCTGCTGTGTTCCTTTTGGCTCGTCGACGCCCTTGCGCTCACCGGCCGCGTCGAGACGGCCGAACAGCGGCTCGAACGGCTGATCGGGTACGTCTCGCCGGTCGGCCTGTTGGCGGAGGAAGTCGACGGCGACACCGGCATCCAACTCGGCAACTACCCACAGGCGTTCAGCCATATCGGCCTCCTCAACTCCGCGCTCTACGTCAGCCGGGCCAAGGGGATGGCCGTCCCCGGCCCCGAACTGATGGGTATCGAACTCGGAGACGGGTGGACCGTCCAGGACGTGACCGAGTAGCCCTCAACTAATTTAAAAGCCTCACCGGTGGAGCCAGTCGAACCGTTCTCGGTAGCCGGGCAACTGGGCCAGTCGCTCGGCACTGTAGACCCCGTTTTCGTGCCGGTGGTGTGTGATCCGCGGAGCGACGATCAATGGACGGTACCCTGACAAACCACTCGTGGGACGGACTTATATAAGCGATCTAACTCGTTCGTAGTAGGTGCCGAACTCGGGGTCGGTCCGCGACCGTGGCCGGTCGATGTCGACCTCGACGATCTCCCGGATCGAGCCCGGATTCTTTCCCATCACAACCACGCGATCGGCGAGTTTGACGGCCTCTTCGACATCGTGGGTGACGAACAGCACCGTTTTGCTGGTCTCCTGCCAGATCTCGATGAGTTCGTCCTGGAGCATCTCGCGGGTCTGAGCGTCGACCGCGCCAAAGGGTTCGTCCATCAACAGCAGCGAGGGATCGATCGCCAACGCCCGAGCCAGCGCGACACGCTGTTTCATCCCGCCCGACAGCGCCTTCGGATAGCTGTCCTCGAACCCTTCCAGCCCGACCAGATCGATCAGGTGCTGGACACGCCGCTGTTTCTCGTCGGCCGGGGTGTCGGCTTTTTCCAGCCCGAAGGCGACGTTTTCCTCGACGGTCTGCCACGGGAACAGATGGTACTCCTGGAAGACGATCCCCATATCGGCGTTGGGTTCGGTGACCGTCGATCCGTTGAGCAGGACCTCGCCGCCAGTTGCGGGTTCGAGCCCCGCGAGAATCCGGAACAGCGTCGTCTTCCCACAGCCCGAGGGGCCGACGATACAGACGAACTCGCCGCGCTCGACAGTGAAATCGATCCCGCCGAGTGCCTGGACGGTTCCCTGTTTGCTGTCGTACTGCTTGCTGACGTTCTCGATACGAACTGTCGAGCCGCCGGAGTGGTTTATCGCCATACTAACACCCGCTTTTGAACCGCGCGGAACGCCGAATCGACCAGCAAGAACATTAGGCTCAACACCAGAATGTAGCTGATCACGACGTCGACCTGAAGATTATTCGACGCCCGCAGAATTCGGCGACCGATTCCCGGGACGCCGAAGATTTCGGAGGCGACCACCAGCATCCAACACCGGCCGATTCCTGTACGGATTCCGGTCATAATTTCGGGCGAGGCCGCCGGAATCACGACGGACTTGACCAGTTCGAGATCTCCCTTGATACCCAAACTGCGGGCGACATCCAGGAGGTCATCGGAGACACCCTCGACGCCGCCGTAGCTGGCATAGAAGTTGATCCAAAAGGCCCCAATGGCGATAATGAAGGCGGCCCCGGCGTTGTTGATGCCGAACCACGCGATGGCGAAACCGATCAGTGCCAGCGGCGGGACCGGCCGGAGCGTCCGGACGACCGGCGACGTGATGTCGTCGAGCAGTCGACTCCAACCCAGAGCAACTCCGGCGATGATTCCTAACAGCGTCCCGATGATCGTGCCTGGAATCCAGTGGAGACTGCTCTGCCAGAGGGCGGTCACCATCTCGCCGCTGGCGGCCTCGGCGACGAAGGTGTTGGCCACCGTCACCGGAGACGGGAGGACGAACTCCGGTTGGAACAAGGAGGCGACCCACCAGAGCCCGATGAATCCGGCGAGGCCACCGAGTCCAAGCACTGCCCGACGGAGGTCGACGCCGAAGGCGGGGAGATCGGACGTCTCAGTCGTCCGCGAGCGCTCCCCTTGGAGATCCGTTGCCATTACAGGTTGTTGTAGACACTCATGTCGAAGATCTGGTCGGTCGTGAGCTGTTCGTCGGTCTGGCCGTTTGCGGCGGCGAACTCGGCGAAGATCTCGGTGCCCGACTGGATCTCCGCGGGATCGGTGACGAAGTTCGCCAGCGGGCCCGCAAGCGCCTGTTCGGCCTGTTCGGCGGGCATTCCGATTCCCTCTTCGACGATCGTCGCGGTCTCGGTGGGATTCTCGGCGATGAACTCCGTCGCCCGGACGTGCTGGCGGAGGAACTCGCTGGCGACCGGCGACTCCCGAACCTCGTCGGTCATCAGCGTCACGGCGGCGGGCTGGCCGGGCATGATCTCGCTTGAGGTGCGGAACGTCTCGAAGCCGAGATCCTCGCCGCTCACGCGGGTCGGTACGGGTTCCATAATCGAGGTGCCGTCTACCTCGCCGTTGGCGATCGCCTGAAACACCGCGTTCGCGCCGTTGATCTCGGTGATTTGGACGTCCGACTCGGGGTCGACGCCTTCCTCCTGGAGCCAGTAGCGCAGCAGGACATCGGGCACCGACCCCTGTGGGAAGGTCCCGAACGTGAACTGCTCGCCGTTTTGATCGGCCCAGACGTCAAAGGCGTCGCTGCCGTGTTCGTTCCAAAGGGAGCTCAGCTGTTGGTCGGCCACGATCGCCATCGGCTCTTTGATATTCGCGGCCGTGACTTTGGCCGGGATACCGCGGTCGATAGCGATCATGGCGGGGACGACGCCGAACATCGCGATATCGATGTCGCCGCTGGCCGAGGCACCAACGATATCCGGCCCGTTGGTGAACTCTTGGCTCTCGATCGTCGCATCGATCTCGTCGAAATACCCCTCCGATTCCATCACGTAGTACTGGAGATCGGGGAAGATCGGCATATGCGCCACCGTCAATTCATCACTGTTGCCGCCATCACCGCCGAGACAGCCTGCAACGCCGAGTGCGGCCGCCGAGCCGACACCCGCGAGATACGCTCGTCGAGAACGGCAGGTAGTCCGTCGAGTCATTATCATTGGTAACCGGCTGTAGGCCTAAGATCCAGCCGATTACGGTAAGCGCCGATCCTACCAAAGACAGCCGACACATCCACAGACACACGTTGCAGCGCCTGTCGACCGGTGTATCAGTTAAACAAGTGCTCTCGGAGGGTCATATATATCGGCAAGAACAACAGCTATTCAGAAAGCTAACAATTAGGCCGAGAGCGAGTCGATGGATCGACAGCCGGTGTCCGGATATCACTCCGAGACGATTTCTTCGCCCGGAGGTTCGAGTGTCCCCGTGATCCGGCCATAGAGCCCGAAGATGTCCTCGTAGCCGTGTTCACTGGCAAGCACCGGGACGATTCCGGGCTCGTCGACCCGATGGGTGTACTCGTCGTCGCTCGCGAAGACCGCTCCGTCGGGGATCTCCTCGAAGTTGGCGTAGTTGACCTGTGGCTCGCCGCCTCCTTTGGGGACCTCCTTGATCCCCTCGACGATGGTTGCAGGAGTGAACGTCGGCGACTCGTCGTCCAGTGCCCCGTGGGCCCGGAGGAACGCCAGCGTCGACTCGAAGCCGAACTCGACGGCCTCGTCGCTGCCCTGGCGGCCGACCTCGACCGAAACCGAATGGGGAGCCACGGAGTCGAGCGTCGTCGACCGAAGGCCACCGGCATCCAGGACGTAGTCGACCGGCATGGCCGTTACCGTGCGGCGGACCGAGTCTGTAAGCTCGCTGTAGATCGCAAACGGTGGCGGGACGCTGTGGGAAGTGTGGATGGCGAAGACGGCGTCCATGTCGTCGAGAGCCGCCATGATCTCGGGCGCAAGCGCACGTTCGTACTCGTCGCTGTCGCTGTCGCCGGGGAACGCCCGGTTCAGATCGGTGTCGGTGTAGCGGACGCCGGCTTCGAGTGCCGGTTCGTTCGCGATGATCAGCCGCACGATTCCCTCGCCTGTGGTCTCGTCAGGTTCCGGAAGCCGGTCGGCGAGCCGCCTGACGATCCGCTCACCGGCTGGCTCGTCACCATGTAGCCCGCCGACGACCGCGACGCGGGTCGATCCCGCAGCCCCACGCTCGATGATTTCCATACGGTCACTACAGGTGACGGGAAAATAAACCCGGCCGTTTAGTCTCGGTGACAATCCGTTCTAGGGGGCGTCGAAGGCGAAACTCAGTGGAGCGGTCGGTTATCCGTCCGGAGCGTTCTCTGATACCGACTGGCCGCTAGCGGTCGACCGGGTAGCCTCAAACCGAACACGACAAAGCCGAACATGTTCGTCCATGCCGGTATCCGCTTGCGGCCCGAACGTGTTCGTATGACTGAGCCACGAACGTGTGGGCGGGCGGTACAGTGTGAAGTGACCGGACAGTGACACAGGCGCAACTGCTCATCACGCTGCCCGAGGGGATCTGGATCGGCGACGTGTCGAGGGAGCATCCAGCGGCGACCTTCGAGGTCCTAGTCGGCGGTGCCGGATGCGGAGGCTGCGTTCGCGCTGCTGAGCGTCACACGCCCCTNNAATCGATCGGCTCCGTGTCGGTGATCGAACTCCCACGACCACATCACCGATCTCTCGGTGCTCCAGCAGACCGAGGGCGAGGCGACGATTCAGATCGAAACGATGAGTCCGCCCCTGTTACAGTCGGCCGCCCAGCGTTCGGGGATGCCGATCGAGTTCCCGGTAACGATCAGCAACGGTGAGGCGACCGTCGACGCCACCGGCTCCCATGATCGGCTCTCGGAACTCGGGACCCAACTCCAGAACATCGGCCTGGAGTTCCATGTCGAGTACATCCAGGAGCGACTCCATACGAGTCAACTGCTCTCGGAGAAACAGCAACAACTGGTGCGTGCAGCGGTCGACCACGGCTACTACGACACGCCACGAACCTGTTCGTTAACGGAGCTTGCAGAGGACGTCGGCATCGCCAAATCGACCTGTAGCGAGACGTTGCACCGCGCCGAGGAGACAATGATCAAACAGTTCATGGAAGACCTGCCGACGCCGATCGAGTCGGATACGCGGATTACTGCCCCGGAGTAGCCACCGCTAGTCGACGTCTCGAAATCAAAGCAGCAGCTCACTTTCGAAGCTACTGTTGCAGTTCGTTTCGTTCAGAAAATGCTCCGACGGGGATTCGAACCCCGGTCATTACCGTGAGAGGGTAATATGATTGGCCGGACTACACCATCAGAGCGTGCTGTCGCGTTCTGCTGAACGCATCCTACAGTATCCCGCTGGTGAACAAAACAGTTGCGCTTTCGGTGCCCCTGTGTGGCGGGCTGTCGACCCACAAAACCACATGACGCCATACGGGACCGTTCACAACTCGGTACCGCCTGAATACCCTGTCAACCCTGACCATCTCCTAAGATATGGTCTGTGAACAACTCACAACAGATGCTGTTGTGCAGTATTCATGGACGAATTTGATGAATTATACATTATGAATACCTGTTTGGTGAAATCACGATATATACTGATCGGAGTTCAGTATCGAATAGAAAAATCCTTCAATACGCACGTCCGTGGTTATACTATCTAGGTGTCGACCGAATGGCAAACATGGAAACGGCGACGTTCGAGACCGAACTGAGCCTGTTCAAATACGACAATCTGGAACAGCTACCGGCCAGCTATCGGGAGCTGACCGAGGCCGAGCGAACGCCGCGGATCGAGGCCGCCCTCGACGAGTTGGGCGACGACGTGGTAATCCTCGGCCACAACGTACCAGCGCCGCGAGATCGTCGAACACGCCGACTTCATCGGCGACTCGTATGCGCTGAGCAAGCACGCTGCCGAGGCTGACGCCGAGTACGTTGTCTTCGGTGGGGTGACGTTCATGGCCGAATCCGCCGACATCATCACCGATGACGACCAGACAGTTGTTCTCCCCTGTATGGAGGCCTCCTGTCCGATGGCCGGGATGGCCGAAGCCCTCCAGGTCGACGCCGCCTGGGAGCAGATCACGGCGGCCGACCCCGACAGCGAGATCATCCCGATCACCTACATGAACTCGTATGCCGACCTGAAGGCCTTCTGTGCCGAACAGGGCGGGCTGGTCTGTACCTCCTCGAACGCCCACAAGGCCTTCGAGTGGGCCTTCGAGCGGGGCGATAAGGTGCTGTTCCTGCCCGACAAGCATCTCGGCGAGAACACCGCCCACCGACTCGGTATGGAAGATTCGATCGCCGAGTGGAATCCATGGGACCCCGAGGCCAAGGACGCCGACGAACTCGAAGAAAGCGAAATCGTCCTCTGGGACGGTTACTGTCAGGTCCACGAACGCTTTACCGCCGATCATATCGCCGGGGTCCGCGAGGAGCATCCCGACGCAAACGTCGTTGTCCATCCCGAGTGTCGACGCGAGGTCGTCGAGGCCGCCGACGTGGTCGGCAGCACCGCGACGATCACCGAGGTCGTCGAGGAAGCCGACCCTGGCGAGACGTGGGCTAGTCGGGACGGAGATCCATCTCGCCAAACACCTCGACCGGTGGCACGACGACGTGAACGTCGTCCCGCTCTGCGGTGATGCCTGTATGGACTGTGATGCGATGCGGCAGATCGATCCCAACTATCTGACGTGGGTACTCGAAGAACTCGCAGCGGGTCGCGAACATAACGTCATCGAGGTCGCCCCCGAGGAGAAGGAACTGGCTGGGGTCGCCCTCGACCGAATGTTGGAGTTATAAATGTCGGGTGAATCGACCACCGACGACTCCGACCCACGTACGGCCGACGTCCTCGTCGTCGGCTCGGGGATCGCAGGCTGTGCGGCAGCCTTGTCGGCCGCACGCGAAGACGAGGAGGTCCTGCTCGTCACCAAGGCCAGCGAGCCCGAAGACGCCTCCTCCGACTGGGCTCAAGGCGGCATCGCTACCACCCGCGGCGACCCGGATTCGCTTAAAAAACGACATCGTCGAGGCCAGCGCGAACACGGCCGATCCCGAGGCCGTCGACATCCTCGTCGAGAACGCGGCTCCGGCAGTCCGCGACGTGCTGATCGACACCCTCGACATCGATTTCGACACCCTCGGGGCCGACTACGACTTCGCCCGCGAGGCCGCCCACTCGGAGGACCGTATTCTGCACGTCGACGCCTCGACGGGCCAACACATCCTGCGGCCCTTCTTATCGTATTTAAATACGGTCGACAACGTCACAATCCTCGAAGACACGACGGCGCTCGAACTGATCCGCCACGAAGGGCGGGTCCACGGCGCGCTCCTGGATACCGAACCCGACGGTGACCCCGTCTTCGCTGGCGCAACGATCCTGGCGACCGGCGGGATCGGCGACTGCTTCGAGCAGTCGACCAACCCCGGCGGCTCGACCGGCGACGGGATCGCCATGGCGTTTCTCGCCGGGGCCGAGGTCGCCGACATGGAGTATGTCCAGTTCCATCCAACCGCTGCCGCAGTCGACGATCCCTTCCTGCTCAGCGAGGCCGTCCGCGGCGAGGGGGGCGTGCTCCGCAACGGGGCTGGCGAGCGGTTCATGCCCGGATATCACCCGGACGCCGAACTCGCGCCGCGCGATGTTGTCGCTCGGGCCGTCCAAGACGAGATCGACGCCACCGGCTCGGTCTCTCTCGACGTCTCGCCGCTCGACGACCCCTTCGAGGAGGCGTTCCCGAATCTCGCATCTACCTGCGCCGAGCGGGGGATCGACTGCCACGAGGGGATTCCAGTCGCCCCCTGCGAACACTTCCTCTGTGGCGGGATCGCGGTCGACGGCCACGGCCGAGCCAGTCTCGACCGCCTGTATGCGGTCGGCGAGTGTGCCCGAACCGGTGTCCATGGGGCCAATCGACTGGCCTCGACCAGTCTCTTGGAGGGCCTCGTCTGGGGGCTCCGTGCTGGCGAGGACGCGACCGGCTACGAGCCCGAGGTGATCGAGGTCCAGCGACTGCGGAACAGCGATCCCGCGCTTCCCGATCGGTTCGCCAGCGAGAAGTTCCACCGCCTGCGGTCGATCACGAGCGAGGAACTCGGCCTCCGACGGACAGCCGCGGGGATCGACAGCACGCGGGCGGTGCTCCGGCGGCTGAAAGGCGAGGTCGACGCCTACACCCGCACCCGAACCTCCAGGAGCCTCTACGAACTCCGCAACGCCACCGTCGTCGCCATCCTGATCGCCAACGCCGCCGCAGACAACGACGACAGCGTCGGCTGTCACTATCTCGAAGACAGTAGCCACGACCAGACTGCGACAACAGAAGCAGGGCCGAGCTAATGCTCACCAGCGACCAGATCGAGCGCTGGCTCCGCGAGGACGTCGGCCACCACGACGTGACCAACGATGTGCCCGGCGAGACGGCGGGCCGACTCGTCGCTAAAGAGGCCGGGACTGCTGCGGGGATCGAGGCCGCTGCGACCGTCTTCGAGTATCTCGACGTGACGACCGAAACGTCGGTAGTCGACGGCGAGGCGGTCGCGGCTGGCGAGACCGTTCTCCGAACGACAGGCCCGGCCCGCGAGACGCTTCGGGCCGAACGCGTTGCGGTCAATCTCGCCGGCCACGCCTCCGGGATTGCGACCAAGACCCAGGAGGCAGTCGATCGCGCGGAGGCGGTCGATCCCGAGGTCCGGATCGCGGGCACACGCAAGACGACTCCAGGACTGCGGGGAATCGAAAAGCGCGCGGTCGTCGCTGGCGGCGGGGACACCCACCGCTTGGATCTCTCGCATATGGTGATGATCAAGGAGAACCAGATTGCCGAACTCGGCCTCGAAACCGCTGTCGAGGAGTTCCGCGAGCGAGTCTCCTTTGCGACGAAAATCGAAGTCGAGGCCGAATCGGCCGCCGAGGCCCAGCGCTCAGTCGCTGCTGGAGCCGACATCGTTCTCCTCGATAATTTCTCACCAGCCGAGACGCGCGATGTCGTCAACAGCCTGAGCGGCGCAGTCGACGACGCCGACCGCACCGTTCTCATCGAAGCCAGCGGCGGGATTACGGTCGACTCGGTCGCCGACTACGCCAGCACCGGGGTCGACATCATCTCGATGGGGTCGCTGACCCACTCTGCGGAGACGCTCGACTACTCGTTCCGAACCGGATAGAAACCGTTTACCGACCGGTAGTCACCGCCTACTGGTCGGCCGGGATCGGTTGGCCGACCTCAACTGTATCGCCAACTGCGATTTTCTCGCCCCACTCAGACTCCGGAACCATCGTATTGAGCATCAGCCGGAAGTCGTGGTCGAACCACTCGCCGCCGCTCCACTCGGGCATCGTCTCTTCCCGCTTCTCGACGAACGTCGACTGAAACCCCTCGTACTCCTCGCCCGTATCGGGGTCGCGAGACGGCACGACACACCGCTGACAGGGGTTGACACCGTGGAACGACACCTCACCGATCGAAAACTCGACGCGGTGGTCCCGGTCGGCAAACAGGTGGTCCTCCCAGAAGGCTGGGACCCCGCCGAGTTCGATGTTCGGTCGGAGCCGACGGCGCATTTCAGACGCACTGATCCCGTCGAACCACGAGGCCACCGTCTCGATTGTCGCGGTGCTGATGATCGTCGGTCCGGAGGCGTGGGTGTCGTCGGGGAAGCCACCGTCGGGATCACGCGCCAGCGAAACCGGGTAGCCGACCTGCTCGCTCAGCCAATCGACGGCCGCGCCGTTGTCGGCCAGTTCGTCGGCTGTGAACCGTTGTGGCTCCGTTTCGGTCGTCGTCAGTTCGACAGCATCGATCCTCGCTCCGTCGCCATCGTAAGTCGCACGAATCGAGTGGATCTGCCGTTCTCGCTTCCCGTTGACGTAGTTGTCCTCGCTGCCGAACAGTGCGAACTCCCGGTCACCAGCCAGTCCGCCGTTGTTGACGATGGGAACCGACTCAACCGACCGCCCATCCAATGACTTGATCGGATAGATTGTCAGTCGGTCGACTGTCGGCGAAATATCTGTCATACGTATTCATTCGACGGCGATTTGAAAAACGTCCCGTCAGAAACTGCTTATTCGTCGTCTTCGTCGTCGGAGAGGTCGATTTCGGCTTCGGCGAAGACGTCTTCGATTTCCTCGACGGTCAGTGTCTGGTAGCCGTCCTCGACGGTCACCGTCGAGATGCTCACTTCACTCGGTCCGAGTTCGTCGTTGGCGACTCGCAGTGCCTTTGCGGCGAGTCCGAGTCCGGTCTGGAGGTCGACCTCTTCGGTCCACTCTTCTTCGAGGAACTCCTGGATGTCACGGCCCGAACCGCCGATGACGGTCGCCTTCCACTCGTTGGGCGTCCCCGAGGGGTCGGCCGCGAACAGTCGCGGGGTGCCGTTCTGGATGCCACCAACGAGGAGGGCTGCCCCGTAGGGTCGGGTGCCGCCACGCTGGGTGTTCTCCTGGATGTGATCGGTGAGGTCCTTCGTCAGTGCCTCGACATCGATCGGCTCGCCGAAGCGGAGCCGGTTGACCTGACCCTGTTGGCGGGCGAAGTCGACGAGCTGTCGGGCGTCGGCGACGTGGCCCGCGCTGGCTGCGCCGACGTGGTCGTCGAGCTTGTGGAGCTTTTCGATGCTCTCGGACTCCATCAGCGGCGACCCTGCGCGGCTCTGTGCGGCGAGGATCACGCCGTCGGTGGTTCTGAGGCCAACGCTTGGCGCACCGCGAGAGACTGCCTCGCGTGCGTACTCGACCTGATAGATCCGGCCATCGGGCGAGAACAGCGAGGTACCCCGGTCGTAGGCCTGCTGATCGTTACCTCTCATTGCGCCCTCCGTGTGAACCGACGTCCGTACTGATTCATCTGTGCGATGCTATGGGGTCAGACAGGAAAAACCCTTGCTACCCGGTTAGTTCTCGGTGGCGGCTGGGTGTTCACGACCGAACCCCGACAGCATTCTCGACCACGTTTCGGCGACCACTGCCTCCGAACAGGCGGTCGGATCGCTGTAGGGTTGGACGAACAGCCCGGCGGCCTTTCCCGCCGCCAGCGCGTTCCCGACGTTTATATGGTAGTCATCGATTAACAGGTCGCCGTCGAGCCGACCCTTGTTTTGTGGGACCTCCTGGATGAGTTCGTCGTAAGGGATATCGTGCTGGTCGAGCCACTGGGCGGTAAGCGGGTGACTCTCGGCCGGTCGATGGGTGGCGATCCGAACCGTGTGACCCTGCTGGTCGAGCCAGCGGGCGGCCTCGGCGGCACCAGCGATCGGCTCCATGCCCAGCAGGAACCACTCGGGTCGATCATCGAGTGCCCGCCGGATGAGATCGCCAATATCGAGGTCGGTCTCGGGAACCGAAAACGACCACTCCGTGATCGCATCGCGGGTGAGTTCGACCCCGCACTCGTCGTCGATGTATTCGAGGAGCCGCGGGACGTTGTCACAGAGCGTCCCGTCGACATCGAGAAGAACAGTTTTTGCTGTAGTCGTATCGAGCCGAACAGTCATTGACCGATGGTCGTACCGAGAGGCTGTGAATCTATCCGTTGTGGCGGCCAACCGATATCGAGGTTACCCTAGCCGAGAAAGAGGTCCGCCAGATTGTGCTTCGAGTTGCCCTTATATAGTTCGGAGTAGCCACAGTTCGTACAGGAGACAACCTGAAACTGACGATTCTGTACGTCGAACAGTTTCGTCAACCCGGTCCCGCTCGTCGCGATAGTGTCGACTTCGGTCTCCCGGTGTCCACATTTCGGACACCCGTCGTCGTCCAGTTCCTGTGAGTCCATACCGCACCTAGCGAACACGGTATAAAAGGCGTTGTGAAGGCTTCAACGTCGGTCGTACTCGACGAACGAAAAGCCGTCGTGGTCCTCGCGGCTTCGCTCGGTCCACTCGCTGCGGTCCCACGACGGGAACCGCGTGTCGCCCTCGTAGGCATCGTGAATCTCGGTGAGTACCAGTCGATCCGCCCTCGGGAGGAACTGCTCGTAGATCGTGGCCCCGCCGATCACGTAGACCCTCTCGGTGTCGCCAGCGGCCTCTCGGGCTGCATCGACGGCCCGCTGGATCGAGTCGACAACGACGACCTCGGCCGGTAGGTCGGGCGACCCGCGACTCAGGACGATGTTCGTCCGACCCGGCAGCGGGCCGCCGATGTCAGCGGCAATGGACTCGTAGGTTAGTCGACCCATAACGACGGGATGACCCATCGTCGTCTCCTTGAAATGGCGGAGATCCGCAGGCAGATGCCACGGCATCTCCCCGTCGACGCCGATCACCCCGTTTTCGGCAACCGCCGCGATCAGGGCGATCTCGGGAGTAGCGTCGGTCGACATGATCACTCCGCGACCGCGAACCGAATCCCGTCGGCGGGATCGTAGTCAGTGAGCTGAATATCCTCAAAGTCAAGCTCGTCCAGCGGCTTGTCGGCGATCTCGATGGCTGGTCGGGACCGCGGCTCCCGTGAGAGCTGGGTGAGCAGGCCGGGAACGTGGTCGTAGCCGGTTGTCTCTTCGGTTTCGGCGGGCGCAGTCTCGGTGAGCCACTCACGGACATCGAGATATTCGTCGCGTGTTTCGACTTCACTGAGCCGCGACTGGAGTTCGCCGAGGTTGTCGGCGTACCACGCGCCACGGTCGCCCTCCCCGCAGTAGACGTGGGCATCGACGACCGTGTGGCCGAACTCGCCGACCTCGAAGCCGGTCTCTTGGGCGACAGCGTGGGTAAGCAGCGAGTAGGCGGCGATATTAAAGGGGACGCCGAGGGCGATGTCCCCCGAGCGTTGAGTGAGGTGGCAGTTGAGCCGGTCGCCCTGCACATTGAATACGAACGTATAGTGACAGGGCGGCAGCGTGCTCACGGCGGCGTTGGCGGGGTGCCACGCCGAGACGACGAGCCGCCGACTGTTGGGCGACTCCTGGAGCGTGTCGACGACGTACTGGATCTGGTCGAAGGTGCCGTCGTCGTTCCGCCAGCGGTGATCGTCGTCGGGCCAGGCCTCGCCGTCGAGTCCCTCGGTAGGTACTGGATATCGACGCCAGAACCGACCGTAGGCGGTGTCTAACCGCCCCTCCTCGTCGGCCCACGCATCCCAGATGCCGGTCTCCTCTCGGAGGTTGCGGATGTGTTCCTCACCGGAGAGGTACCATTTGAATTCGTGGATCAGCGAATTCCACCGAAATCCAGAGAGATCCTTCGTCGTGAGGAGTGGGAACCCTTCCTGGAGGTCGACGGTGTAGGACTGACTGAACGACGCGATCGTGTCCACGCCGGTTCGGTTCGGTTTATAATTGCCGCCCGAGAGCGTGCTGTCGACGAGATCGAGATACTGCTGCATGGTAGGGGTGCGTGCCGCACCGACCAGCGCGGCTGTTAGCAATAGCAAACAAGCCGGTCTACAAGTGGGTTTGGAAATCGGCTGCCGTGTCTCTGCCTCACTGGAGGGCCACGTCTATCAACGCCTGATAAATGGGTTCATAGGCCGCTGCGACTGCTGTCGGCTCGTCTCGTTCGTCGCTCGTGAGCGGCGTGAGATCGTGCGTCGACACCGGCTCGATCATCCCGACGACACGGTCGACGCGCTCTTCGAGTTGCCCCTCACGGGCGCTGCCGCTGGCAACCTCGCAGGCTTTTAAATATCGCTCGCCGTCGTAGATCCGCGCGCGGGTCGGTCCGACGACCGCGACGGCGTCGAAACCGATTCCGTCGACCGGCAGCGCGATATCGCTGTAGGATTCGACGACCGCCGGATCGGTGTCGGCGATCCGCTCGGTGACGCGCTCGAAGGCCGGGAGATACCGCTCGGTCATTAGGTCATTGAACCCGTCGACGGTCCGGACCCGTGGCGCGTCAGCCAGCGGCAGCGCCTCGAACAGCGGATCGGGAACGAGCCCTGCGTCTTCGGCCGAGCCGTTGACGACGAACTCTTGGCCCTCTGTCGTTGTCACGCGGTCGACCAGAAACGTCCGGCCGCTCTCGCCGAGCAGTCCCGTCCGGTCGGGGGTCGGTCGCCAGAGCCGATGGACTGGATTGAGCCGTTCTTCGCGCAGATCGTCGTCGGGGCGCTCGCCGGACTGGGCCGCCGATGTGAGCGTCGCGATGTCTTTGCCGTACAGCCGACCCTCGGCCAGTGCGGTCGTTACGTCGTCGTGGTCGAACCAGTAGTCGTTGCCCGCTCGGGGTTTGAACCCCACCGCATCGGACAGCGAGGCGAGCAGTCCGGCCGCGAACGTCGTTTTTCCGGCGTCGACACGAGCGTCACCAGCAACTAACAGTTTCATAATATGGTCTGAACGGCGTTAGGAGTCGACTACTCCTCGATCGGCTCTGACTTGAGCCCGTAGTACCCCGGCTCCTCGTCGCTCGGCGGTTCGGCGATCGCCAGTTGCTCGGAGTTGCGCATGATCCACGGAATTGCCCAGTCGAGCAGTATGTCTTCGACACCCTCGTCGATCTCGGCGTCGACGTCAAGCCCTTGCAGCAGGCGAGCAATTTCGTAGACGGAGTACATCAGATCTTCATCGAGCAGTTCATCGGGTGTATAGAAATCACAGGGATACAGCTCCTCGAACTCGTCTTTGGGTCGTGGCATAAACGGCTGTAGGACTGCTGGCGGGGAAAACTGTGGGGGTTTGGTACCGCGGTCGGTGGCGCAGGCGCTGTGGCTGGCGGCGTAGCGTCGCAAAAAAATGGTGTGGACTGCCCGGTTACTCGAACAGTTCGACAGCCTGATCGTAGCGCTCCTCGGATTCGTCCCAGTCGACGACCTCAAAGAAGGCGTCGATGAACCCGCCGCGGTCGGGTCCGAACTGGTAGTAGTAGGAGTGTTCCCAGACGTCGAGTGCGAGAACCGGGTGGCCGCCCCAGATCGCGCCCTGGTCGTGTTTGTCGACCACGACGTTTCGGAGCTGATTCGAGAACGAATCGTAGACGAGTAGCGCCCAGCCACTGGCGTTTTTGGCTGCGGCTTCGAACTCGCCCTTCCAGGCCTCGTAGGAGCCGAAGTCCTCTTCAATTCTCTCGGCGAGGTCGCCGGATGGCTCGTCGCCGCCCTCGGGGGACATGTTCTGCCAGAACAGGTCGTGCAGAATGTGGCCCGAGGAGTTGTGGGTCACGTTCCGGATGGCTCCGCCGCTGGAGCTGAAGTCACCGTTTTCACGGTTTTCGGCCAGTTCCTCTTCGGCCGCATTCCAGCCGTTGACATAGCCCTGATGGTGGGTGTCGTGGTGCCAGGTCAGGATCTG
>Ga0065697_1000089_pt1 | contig 30662 bp, 34 predicted proteins | sample AntLakMe24m_08um_FD_59086 | JGI IMG/M metagenome (GOLD analysis project Ga0065697, IMG submission 59086) | Hypersaline microbial communities from Antarctic Deep Lake - 24m 0.8um v2 (version 3) | ecosystem: Environmental > Aquatic > Non-marine Saline and Alkaline > Hypersaline | place: Deep Lake... | reverse complement strand
ACTTGACAGCTGTTCCGGAATTCGGGGCAGAGAAATAAAGGCACACAACAATCCATCCTCCGAGGTTGTGAAGAGCTTCGAGACCGCCCACGGACAACCGACGACATCCCCAGTCTGAACGGACTCCAATCATTCTCGGCTCAGCAGCGAATGTTCGTAGAGCGCCTCCGCCTCACAGAGTCAAAAGGCGATGTCCAACGCGATGGTAAACAGATGAAGACCGATTACTATCTCCCAGGTGATGAGCGACGGGCCTTGCGCCGTTTCATCGAGGCGAACGAGACGCTCGTCTGAGCGCAACTGGCCAATGCGAACAACCGCTTCAGCCAAGACTTGGACGAGTGGCTCTATGGGTTGCTCGAAGAGGAATGGCGCTTCTACATTTACGAGTAGCAAGAGCCACCGGATTGTTTGAAGCAAGCATGGACTCACGGAAATCTTCCGAGATAGTGATATCCAAGTAGGATCAGCGGATTAAAGAAATAAAACGAAAGTCAACATATTGAGAATGGACAATTGATAATAAAAGACGAACGACAGTATTGTATTCGAATTGGAAAGTTGTATTATTAGAATTAAATATACATTGATTTTCACATATCATCTACTGTGTAAAGAGCTTCAGCTTCCGCCATCACTTTCTCGTACTGGGTTGACGCCCAATTCGTAGCCTGCGAAGTATTATTCAGTAGAATACCGCTTATTCCTTGATCAGCGTATACAATGACACCAGCCTCATTCGTGTCTGTTGTGCACAAACCAAACTTAAACGGTACAGAAGAGACGTAAGCATCCACGTGAGGGTGTTGAACAAGCTGGCTTGTTACAGAAGGAAGGACATCATCCAACTGTTCAAGCGTACTCGGAGGAATAGCAAATTCAAGAGAATCTATTCTTCCGTTAGTAACACGAGTCAGCAGTTCGGTCGCAACGCCAGTCATCAAGACCGGTGTAGCGAGACTCACGGACCCGGGCTGGCTCGATGCTGTCAAACAATGTTTGTATCACCGCATCTGGCACCATTGGGTCGGATTCATGAACGTCTGCACCAATCAAGAATGCCCGACCAATTGATTGGTCTCGGGGGAGGTCATTACAGATTGCCGCAGCTTCGGTGATAGACGCCAGTTGGTCCAGATACGCTTCTCGCTCTTGAACACACCAAATACCTAGAAGTGTTGTTTTCCAGATGCCATTATTGTACTCAACTAGATCGGCTTCATGGAGTTCACGTAGAGCTCTGTCAAGTGTTGATCGAGAGTCATCGATCTCACTCTCTAGATCACGCTTTGCCTGAGGCTGTCTGATAAGTTCGCAGAGGTATGAGAATCGCTTCGCTATGAGAGCGTCAATGCTACGATTAGAGGGGGTTGTCATATTAAACACATTATTGTTGAAATTATTTAAATTTTGTTTTGTATTTGTGAATATAGCATCTTCATCTAATCAGTAGATATTCAATCAGTGGGAACGTGTGCCAGGGCTTGCACTTAGTACTCAGTTAGTTTGCTATTCTTCAACCATTAACATAAATACATATCGTGGTTAGTTGAATATTGAGGAAACCCCTCAGCAAACCATGGAAAGCGCCAAACCAAGACGTTCGGAAAGTGGAACCGATAGTGCCTCTGATGCAAACCGTCGAACATTCCTCAAAGCCGTTGGAAGTGCCGGTGCCGGCAGCGTTGGTCTCTCAGCAATGGATTCCGTTAGTGCGGATTCCGCGAATGAGACATCCGCTCTCTTTGCGGAACTAGGAGTGGCCTTCGAAGAGTCTACCGACACCAAAGCGGCTGATCAGTACGATCCCGCGGAGTTCTATCGGCCAACCGGTGACAAGCTGATCTTTTCGGCGATCAAGCAATCTGATCTAGAAACATTCAAAAATAACGACGAGGTCGTTCGATTCAACTCATTCAACGGGTTCCCGNCTAGATTCACTCGACAGGAATACACCGCAGCTACCCAGAGCTTGAATGCTCGGCTTCGCCCTAGCAAGGGGGTTCCCCTGAACCAGCCTGTGGCAACGCCTGCGATTCGGTTGGATTCTGAGAGCAACAGTATCACCATTAGTGTAGGAGGCAGCGGGGCCATCGCAGCGCCCGGTGAATTCGATTCGGTGGAACTGGGCCCGGTACAGTCGGAATCGCGTACAGGTGAGCCGTTCAAGGCTACGGCGAAGGTCGTGGTCAAAAACTACGGAACGCTAGATATTCAGGCCAATACCGTCTTGGGGGGTGAGTGATTATGGGATTCCTGAGCGTTCACCTCTACCGTGCGAACGATAATGATCAGAAGTGGACAGACAAGGCAGAGTCGGCTCTGTCCGACATGGAAAGTCAAGTCAATTTTTCGGTGTATACCTACGATGAGGGGAGTGTCTCAATTGACATCGGGTCAAACTACACAGAAATGCTTGATAATTGGGAACAGTATATCGAAAACAACGGCATCAACGTCAATCAGTATGACGTCCACCTCCTGTTGGTTAATGATTTAGGCTTGGGTGCGGGGGCTCTCAGAGGTGGTGCAGTTGGCCCCGATGGAAACCAAGTGATTGACAACTCCGAGGGAACTGCTGGGTTCGCTAATGCTGCGACCCGGTTCAACAACGACTGCTACGGAAGTGAAGAGACCTTCCCGCCAACGGTCATTCACGAAGTTGGACACGCTGCCATGACCACAGACGGTGACCCGAAATCGTTCCCTGACCCCGGTAATGAACATTCCACGGGGGCTGTGTACAACGATGGCAGCGACTCTGTCAGTCCGATGCAATTGTGGTACACTGGTGATCCATGTAGCGGGAACGCACCACCTGATGACAACTGCAACGGTCGGCCGGCAGAGTACTCTGAGGGAGTCTCACACCAGCTGACGTCGTGTACGAAGACCGAAATGAACGATACAATGAGCAGTTTCTAAGCAGTAGCGCCCGTCTTCAATTTTATCCTAACTTCACCGTACCGAGCAGTACAAGCGTACTCTATACCGCAGTCAGCACTCGTCCAGCGCGCCCATTTCGAGCGTTCCATCCTCAAAAATAGAGACGTACAAGAGGTTGCTGTCGCACCCCTGCATTCTGAAATTGATTGTCGAGCTCTCGGAGCTGTCTAACTTGCCAGTGACAGTATATTCTCCTGCTCCGACTACGTCTTCCCATGTGGTTTCCTCACCCGCTGGGGCAGTGAACTCTTCAGTGGCTACAGTCTCTTCTTCGTCTGCAAACTCAACCGACAGTGTGTGTTCCGTATCATCGCGATTGTTGATTCGGACACCAACGTTTCCTCCGCCAATTCCACCCAAGCAGCCGGCTAGTCCTCCAACGAAGGCTGTTGAGCTAGTGAGTTTTAGGGCTTTCCGTCGATTCAATCTTATATTGGGAGTATTCTCTGGAGGATAAATATACTTTATGGGAATATTCAATTAATGCCAGAAATAAAGGTCACATATACAGACCAAGCTTCGTCCGCGAAAACTCCAGAAGTGAGTGCTGAAATCTTCAACTACAGTAGTAGCCGCTTACTGCACTCTGTCTGGGGGCCAACGATAGTTGCTCTGCAATGAGACCTAGACAATCTGACTGAGGAAATTCTATTGAGATTCGCATTGGTTCACAGGTTCACTCGGTAACCTACCAGATGAAAGCCTTGCCGAAGTCGCACATCGTCAGTAACGAGGCGCATAGGGAGAGAATTGTGAGTAGGTCGTCGTTCTGCTGGAGGCGGGTCGCGTACTCCTGGGCAGGGTTGGTAAATCGGCCGGTGGTAGCGACCATACCCCGTTTCGGGCCGTCGAAGTCGAATGTGGCAATCGCCGAATGGAGCTTCTGGACGACCGGTCGCCCGACGGTGTCCGTGTGCTTGCACTCGACGATGATCGCGCGCCGAGTGCCGTCGACGACCTCCTCCATAATGACGTCGCGTCCCTCGTCGGCAGTCCGTTCTGCCTGGCGGACGTTCTCGTAGCCGAGGTTGCGGAACACGTCTTCCATCACGTCCTCAAACTCGAACCCGGAGAGGTCGTCCAGTACAGCCATTCGGATATATCTGGATAGTACGTTGCAACTGTCAAATACGTTGCCGAACAGCCCGCCGCCCTGTTTATTGAACCCCCCAGAGGGGTGCGGGAGTTACCGAACTACCCGCGATCAACGTATGAACGGGAACGCACTTGCAGCCGGTTCAGAGGCAGTCCCAGTAGCATCGCCCGCACAATCCCATCAAGACACAGTCGAATACGTCGGCTTCCGCGTCGATGGCCAAGCCGTCGTCCTGAACCTCTCAGAGCATCGGCGGCTCTCCCTCGAGCGTAGTCTAGACCTCGTCAACCACAGTCCGAGCGGGTTCGAGTGGGGGTACAGTGGTAGTGGGCCCGCTCAGCTCGCGTGCGCACTCCTACTCGACTACTACGACGACGAGCAAGTCGCCCGAGAGCACTACATCGCGTTCCGTAATCAGGTGGTCTCACAGCTGGAGTGCGACGGTGCCGCGGCGTGCTGGCACCTTACCGGCGAGGAAATCGGCGCCGCGATGGCGTCAATCACCGACGACGTCGTCGCCCTCCCCGACGGTGGGCGGCCGTCGCCGACGCTCCCCGAGAACTGGCGAACCGTCTCTCGCCCGGACCAGCGGGTCTTCCAGCGCGCTGATCGCGACCACTACATCGTACTCGGGGATGGAAGCGACGAGTGGCTAGTCGTTCTCTGCAGCCAAGGCGACCGTGCGTATCCTGCCCCGCTCTCACATCGGACGGTTTCCGAGGATGCTGACCTAGAACAGGTGATTCAGGAACTCGCCGAGGAGAGCAACGACCTCATCGAACCCCAGGAGAGGGAGCACTGATGGAGACGCTTCGACTGGCGCGAGCCATCCACCAGCTCCTCGAACGTGGTGTCGAGGCGCTCGAGAAAATCGGGCGCGAACTGGAGCGGTACAACGACCGACAGGAGCGCACCGACGACACCGACTCGTGACCCAAACACACTCTCTAGACCAAATACCGAGTACCGGCTTTCAGTATACGCCTACCCCCGAGGGGTGCTCGTGTCCTATCCATCGTGAAGGCCAGCCGGTCACGGCGCCGCTCGGTTTGCGGTTCGCAGAGCGTGTCCATATCGAATCAATCCCGCGCCACGTCGCCGGCGCGATCTACGAAGCACATCACTCCTATATGGACGATGTCCCTCGGACGAACCTCGTCCATCACGGACTCTGTTACCAGGACCAGCTACTAGGTGCGATTACGTGGCGCTATCCGCTGATTCGCTCGCTGGAGTACGACGGGACGCGATTCGAGGGCGACGAGATCGTCGAGGCGGCACGGATTTGCATCGGCGTCGATTTCCCCAATCTCGCCTCTGCCGCCCTCGCCCGGTCGATGGAGCGGTTCGTGCGTCGGCACGGCCGGCGACGAGGCGTTCGTCTCCTGCTGACGTTCGTGCGGGCCGACTTCGACGGCTCGATGATCAAAGCGCTCAGAGACAAGGGCTGGCACTGTGCCGGTAAAACGGACCCCGGCCAAGCTGGAAATCGCCCCGATAAGCAGATTCGAGAGCAGCCGAAGTGGCGGTTTCTCTGCGAAATTCCAGCTGAGTCCGACCGGGAACAGGCCTCACTCGGGAGGTGGTCCCCGTGACCACGAATGCCAGTCTCGATGAATTCGTAGCGGAGGCTGATTCGGACAGCCGGACCGATGACGACCCATCGGCCGTCAACCAGCTGTTGAAACCGGTATCGCCGTCACTCGGTCTGCAGCTCATCCCCGGCAGGGGCGATCCAATATACCTCCAAAATAGGGGGACCGAACGCTATCTATTCCGAGATGACCACGATCGATGGTTCATCCTCCAGCCCTCAGCCAAGAGATCGGTCGACGACTTCGTTCGCTGGGTATATCTTCCCGAGGAGAAGCCCGCCGAGGTCGCCCGAACAGCCATGGGCCAACAGACGGTTCTCGGCTACAAGTACGTCACACGAAGCGAGGCCCCCGAACCGGTAGCCACGACGGTGACAGCGATGTTCGTCAGCGAGCCCTGGCCCGATGCCACCTACGAGTGTGGATCCTGTAGCAGAGTGTTCGACTCACCGCAGAGCCACGCTCGGCACTGCTGGGAAGCACACCCCTGGGTTCCAAATCCTGAGCAGGTCCGGGTTCGGAGGGGCGATTCTGAGTAGTTCCGACATCTGATCGAAGCGCCGGACTGGACCTGGATTAACCAACACTCATCGCCGTTCAGAGACGGGTGTTGGTTAACGTGGTGTTGTTTTTTCGCCCGGGGGAGGGACGCAGGGCGCGAGACGATGCAGGCGCTCGTCGATGACCGTTCCTAGTCTGAGGTGACTGAGATGAAAGATCCAGAGTCCAGAACCATCTTCGCCGGCGTCGATGGNCGTACCGANACCGAACTGCCNGANTGGTACCGACAGCGCCACGGGAATGCAGAAATCGTGACGTTCGCCGAAGCGATCCGTGAGCTCCCGCAGGCCGTCGAAACGACCGTGGCGTTCCAGAATCCGTACACCGACGAGTGGGTCGAAACGGAGCGGTTCAACGCACTCGTCGAGCCGAGTCGCGCTCGGGAGCAGGCCCGAGATGAGGACGCGGAGACGGACTCGTTGTTCCACATTCCCACAGACAGCTACTCGATCATCAATCCGGTCGACGTCTACGGCCCGCTGGAGGAGGTCCTCCGCGAGGAGACCATCGACGGGACGCCGCTAGGCGAGGTGATGTTCGGCGAGATCCGGCGCTACCGTGGCGGCGGCGAGGTTCACATGGACATCATGTTCGACGGCCTCGAGGTGCGGCTCCCCGGCCGGTCGGACCCGATCACGATGGGCGTAACGTCGGGCTACGACTTCTTCGGCGAGCACGCCGTCTACGTGGAGGGCTTCGCCCAGGACGGCTACTGTTCGAACACGATGCGCTCGCTCACCGACAAGGAGGTCATCAAGCACGTTGGCGACGTGCGGAACTTCCAAACCTGGTGGGAGGAGCTCCTCGCACAGGTCGAACTCGTCGCCGACGACCTCTTCGAGTTCATCCGGGACGCCCAGAACATCGAACTCGACTTCTCAGAGCTCCCGTTCACAGTCACGGAGTTCTACACGCTACTTGGCGTCCCGGACTACCTGGCCGAGCGCGCGGCAGGCGATGCAGAAGCAAACGCGACGTCGCCCTTCGAGATCGATATGTGGACGCTGCATTCCGGCGCGACGTACGCACTCACCCACTTCTTCCAGGGCAAGGAGGGCGCATCCCTCGATCAGTACGTCCGCATTGCCAACGACATCCTGTTCAACCCGGAGGGCACCATCGAGCGCGTCGAGCAGGCCTACGAGGAGCAGCTGGAGGCGGACGGCGACGATGGGACCCATATCGCGTCCAAAGAGGGCACCACTTCCGAGCGTATCGAGGGCCATTGAATGCATACACCATCTTGTAGAACTTAAGTCACCATGCCTGAGAAGCACTAATCCCTACGCAACCCCACTTATCAGACGGTTCACTGTATTGAGTTGGGGTCGTTTCCAGCGACCTCGATAAGGCAATCAACTGGAAAGTATAGCAAGTGGCGTTACCGTAGCGTCCCAGTCTCACCCATATCGTCGGCCATGAGCATTACCCCGAGGTCGTCGTCGGGACGGGGGTCGCGGTTGCCGACACCGAGAGCCACACAAAGTTTATTGCAGAAACGACTATCGGGAAACGCACAGATGTTCCATAGCCGACGCCGCGTCCTCCGAAACGCCGGTGTCGCCCTCCTCGGCGGCGTCGCGGGCTGCAGTAGTCGCGGAACGGACACGGATAGCCCTCCATCGACGCCAACCGAATCGGCCACACCGAGCCAATCCGAAACCCCGACAGACGAACCCATCCCGAAGGTGAACGAGGCGTCCTGTGAGAACCGCTGGGAGCCAACGACACAGTGGTCAATGCTTGAAGGAACGCGGTCTTATCCACCCGCCACACTCGCAGGACAGGCGGTGTTCGCAGCAGGTTCGCGTCTCTATGCCGTCGATGTAGCGACTGGTAAGACAGTGTGGACGAGCGAGCGGTACTCGTTCAGTGGCGCCACAACAACTAATGGGTCTACGGTAGCAGTGCCCGACACGACTGGAGTATCGGCGTTTGACCCGGATGGCTCGGAGCGTTGGCGAGTCGAACCAGAAGGCGACCGTCACCGGATTCTGGCCACTGCCTCAGAGGGCGATACGCTCTATCTCTCCGTCAGTGTCAGCGGTTCCGAGATACCCAGCTCCGAGGAGTACGACCGCGTCCACGCACTCGACTGGGAAACAGGCGAGCAACAGTGGGCCGTCCCGGTTGGCGACCCCAACGGGTCAACTCCTGCCAAAGACCTCCTCGCGGCAAAGGGGTATCTCTACGCCGCCGTCACCGGTGGCTACACCGTTGCGCTTTCGACAGCCACCGGGGAGACGAGATGGGAACATGATACAGGTTTCGGCGCTTCGCGTCTCGCAATCGCAGGAAACACCCTCGTTCGATTCGCCGACGATGCCATCGGCCTGGCCTCAGATACTGGAGCTGTCCGCTGGCGGCAGCCTCTCGACGGCGGATTGGCGGGCGGAAGGTACATCTATGGCCGAGTTGACGACGTCTTGGTGGCACTCGACCCCAAGCGGGGGATCCCTATCTGGCGTACTCGGCTTCCGGAGTCGGGCGAACCTTCGGGTATCTCCATCCTCGATAGCACACTTTACGCCAGCATCGGCGACGAACTGTACGCACTCGATGAAGCGACCGGCTGTCACCTCGGGTCGGTAACTGCTGGTGATGCGCTTGCGGTTACGGATAACCGCCTCGTTACTACCGATTTCAGCCGGGGAGGCGTTCGTGCCTTTTCACGACCCTGAACGATCTATTCCGCTTAGAATCTCTGTGCATCGACGTGGCGAACGGTTTACGACAATGGACGCTCCCTCCGTCAACCCCGAACGCTTCAGCGATTGTTGTTCATATCCACGACATTCGAACGATACGCAACCCTACTTACCGGACGTTCCATTCAATCGAGCCGGGTTACGTTCCGACCGTCCTCAATAGGGCGATCTACTGGTAAGTACAGCAGATCTACTCAACTGGTGTTCCAGCTCGATATTTGAGTAGAGGAAATCGGGTTCGATTTACTGGTAGTGTTATACCTCCCCTTTCTCTGTGAAGCTCTCCGGGAGGGACGCTACTTCGCCCACTTGTACGCGCCAGAGATCAGCATACATTCCGTCTTTGTCGAGGAGTTCCTCGTGGCCCCCACGTTCAGCGATTTCGCCGTCGTCCAGCACAATGATTGTGTCTGCGTCCCGAATTGTCGAGAGACGGTGAGCTACGACTACAGTTGTACGGTCGGCCGAAATCGTGCCGAGATTCTCCTGAATCCGGGCTTCTGTCTCTGTATCGACATGGCTTGTTGCCTCGTCTAGGACGAGAATTTCGGGGTCTGAGAATACAGCACGGGCAATTGAAAGTCGTTGACGCTGTCCGCCGGACAGTTTGACGCCACGTTCGCCAACTCGGGTGTCATAGCCGTCCTTCAGGGAACTCACGAACTCATGGGCACCAGCGGCACGTGCAGATGCCTCGACTGCCCTTTCACTCGCATCGGGCTGGGCATAGGCGATGTTCTCTCTAACCGTTCCGTCGAACAGATATGGCTCCTGTCCAACGTAGCCGATGTGTTTGCGGATATCGCGTCGCTCGACATTCTGAATGTCAGTATTATCGATACGAATCGCACCGGAGTCAGGGTCGTAGAAGCGTAGCAAGAGTTTCACGAGTGTTGACTTTCCAGCCCCCGTCGCACCGACTATCCCTACAGTCTCGCCTGCGGGCACGTTAACCGATATGTCGTTTACTGTACGTTCGTCGGTGCCGGGGTAGCTGAAGGTCACATCCTCGTACGTGATTCGACCCGAAACGCCCTCAAGACAGCGGCCATCCTCTGGCCCAGAAACGGTGTTTGTCTCGTCAAACAGCGCGAGTACGCGGCGACTCGCAGCACGCATCTCTTGATAGCCGTCAATGACCTCTGGGAGACGTTGAAACGGCCAGCCGAACTGATTTACGTAGACGAGGAACGTCACGAGAGTCCCCGCAGTAAGCCCCCCGGAGAATCCCGGCGGTGGCCCAATAAGTACCCAGAAACCACCTACAGCGAAGACTATGGCATAGCCGAGATTAGTAAGACCATTAGTTACCTGTCCGAAAGCCGCCTTCGCTTTCGATACCCGCCATGAGGTGGTTCGGTACGCCGCAGACTCTTCAGCGACGCGTGCAGCTTCCGATTCTTCCCGCCCGTAGGCTTTCACCACGTCAATACCGCCGAGGTTGGTCTCGATGATGCTGGCAATGTCACCGACGTTTCCCCGGAGTTCCTCGTACTGAGGCGCTATGTGGCGGTTGTATCCGTAGTTTACAGCCCCAACGAAGACAGGAACGACGAACGCCAGTACCGCCAACTGTGGGTGAATCACCAGCATATAGGCGGCGCCGACCGCGACCATGAAGACGGCGTTAGTTGTCAGGGAAAGTGTACCATTGAAAAAGCTCTCTATTGTGTTCACGTCGTTGTTGAGTACGGAGAGTAACTCACCGGTTCGGGTATCGTCGAAGAAGCCATACCGTAGCTGCTGAGTGGTTTCGTAGGCATCCGTTCGAATCGAGTGCTGGACGCGGTAGGTCGCAATACTTCGCACCCATGCTCCAAGGAGGTAACAGACTGATGCGGCAGCGTAGGAGCCTCCGATAAGGAGTGCCGAGAGCTGGAGCTGTGCCATGTCGGTATGCGGAAGATAGTAGGATGGAACAAGCGGAAGCCTGTATGGGGCATCCCCAGTTAGCGTGGCGTCGATGGCCGCACCGAGTACGGCCGGTGGGAGCAGCCAGCAGATTCGAGCGAGAAGCAGGAATCCAGTACTCGCCGCCAAATACGGAATATATGGTCTGAAGTAGCTGGTTAGCAATCGATAGACCGGCCGTTCCACACGGGAGGCGAGCGTTTCGAGATCGGGTGCGTTCTGTCGTTCAGTAGTCGGTTCAGTCGAGTCTGTCGTCGTGCCTTCGGTCATCAGGTTCGGTGCCTGCGAAGCTGTCGCTGTGCGGTGCAGACGGAAACGAACTGGAGACAGAGCTACGGGCCACGGCGCAGGCGGGGCCGTGGAGCGAGCCATGTACCAGTCCGTCTTATGACTGGTCGAAAACGAAAATCATCGCGTTACCACGTCAATTATCGGATAGGACTTAACGGTTACCCCGTGTTGACTGGCACTTCTCCTCCTTTTGATCGCAACTCCACTTACGGGCTGGTACTCTCCGAATCAGATGTTGAAAACCCAATCACTCAGCCGGAAAATTCGCAACCCCACTTAGCGGTCATTTCGTCAGCCGATCGTCCGAGAACTGGGGGAGAGCCGGACAGGGGTAAGTACAGGTGAATGACTTAGCGCAGCAGACCGCGACCTATCTTACAGCTGGTAAGTCAGCCGTGCAAGATATAGAGGATGAATTCAGCACGCCGGCTTCATTTGTTTCGCATTTAAGATAGCGAATCAGCCGTTAGGTGGGTCTGCGTAGTTACCGTGCTTATGTTGGAGAAGAAGTGGCGTTTCAAGTGGGTCCCGGTTGGCGTCGGTCCAGTCGCCAATCTCTCCCAAGTACGTACAATGGAATGCCGAATACAAGCGAGTAGATGGTGAAGATCGTAGGAACCCATACTTCTGGTGCGGCGGAGGAGAACGGGCGACCGATTACGACCACCCCGATACTGATCGGTACAACAACTAATGAAACTGCAACTAATCGGCTCTTAGTCGTGTCCATAGTTCCGACGATTAACGGAATCACCACTCCAGCCGAGAGCGCGAAGTTCCGGAAGATCCCAGATTCACTACTAAGAAGAATCGCCAGAATAAGAGCGCCCACGCAGGCAACCGCGACTCCTATGACTCTCTTAATAATGGACTGAGTAGATCGGTCAGACCGAAGATTCCACTCAACAAGAACTCCAGCGGCAATGTAGACCGCCCCCCACCATCGTAAAAACGGGAAAGACGCAATATCAATTCCGGGGAGGAGGGAGAGGAAATCCATGACACTCGACGGAAAAGCCAACGCTACAAGTCCCATGGACACCACTAACCCGGCCGTCTTGGAGCGGAGCATATCTGAATGAGTCTCACCTAAAGGGAAGTGTTTTGTGAAATGTAGAATTATTGAGTTTACCTCGATATGGTTGTGTGAGTAGTTCATCTGTATCTACCGACGGTCCCCCACGTCCCTTGTCCTCGGACCTGCCGACAGCAAGAAGCCGCCGTCCCCACAGCCACCTTCCGTTCCAAGCTCCGCCGTCGGTAGGGGTGTGCGGGCGTTTTTGACGGCTCAAATTACGCCGCAAATCCGGCAGAAAGCATTTCTCCACAGCCCAACCAGTCACAGGTTATGTCCCAAGACCCTCCACGCAGAACGTTCCTCCGTGTCGCCGGAAGTGCTATCCCTGTTTTGATTGCCGGGTGTGCGTCCGACGGGGACATCACACCCTCCCCCAGCGAATCACCGACAGAAACTCCCGCACCCTCTTCAATCCCGACTGGTACCGCGACTACGGAATTTCAAGACGGAAGTGCTGGGCCAGCACCCTCCTGTACAGGTGGATACTCCTCATTTACTCCGCGCTGGGTCGTGGAAGGATCCGGACCGCTCGGGGGCTTCAACATTACTACCGACCAGCGAACTATCGGGCACGGGGACACACTCACAGTCTCCTTGCGAAACGTGACGGATAGCACCCAGCTCACAGGGAATCGACGTAAATACGACGTACAATATCGAGGTTCAAACGGCTGGCACACTATCTTTGGAAAGAAGGACAACTCTTTCTGGAACGACGTAGGAATTGAACACGAGCCGAATCAGGGATTCACGTGGCAATTCCCCTTTTCCCGAGACGGACTCTCAAATATCGCAGAATACGACGGTTACGGAGTCTGCGCTCCAATTAGTACCGGAACGTACCGCTTCGTCTACTGGGGCATTACTACAGAACAAGAGAAAAAGGAGGACTACGAAACGGATTACGCCCTTGGCGTATCTTTTATGGTTACCGACAACTGAATTGCTGACAGAGGTTGCTTCTGTACTCACCGGCGCTTCAGTAGGTACTCGTCGAGGATTTCCTTTCTGCTCTCCCGTCCGGGCACTCCCTGTTGGCGTCGTCGGTAACCACGCAGCACGCGCACAGTTCCGCCCCATCTTCACTTACCGGCTGGGGGACTGTCGCCGGCAGCGGGCTTCTTGACGGGTCCAACTCCGTGGAACTGCTGTTAGGTAGCTCGTGTATATTGGTCAAACCGGTATTTGTCCGTCTATAAGATATTTGGTACTGTGTGTTGAATCTGTGACTATGGGAACACGACTCCTACGGGCCTTTGGAGCACTCGGTATCTTTGGTGGGGGTATTGCAATTTGGTACGCTTACCAGCGCCAAATGTGCACGAATGTTGCTGGTGCGGGCGGCAGTTGCTCCCCAAACATCGTCTATCTCGTTCCCGGGATACTCGCCGCTCTCATCGGCTTCAGCCTCTTTATCGTTCTCTATAGGCGCCAGTCCGATGGGCTGGGAACTGCAGAGGCTTGACAGAGGCTTGCTTGTACTTACCGCTAAGCAGTTCTTCTGTACTTACCGATTCTTTCCAGCTGCTATGGGAGTAGACCGTCGTGCAAGACTCGCGCCCTGTATCTTGCAAGGCGGTTCAGACATCATCTGAAATTGGCAGGAACCTCACCGGTCAATCCGCAATCTCATTTAGCGGCTGTTTCACCGATTACTAAGTCGGAAACAAAACCTTGTGAATAGTCCTATGACGCCAGTCAGTTCAAAACGAATCGCCAGCGTGCAGAGCGTCTACCTGCCGCCGCCGTGACTTCGCGACCTGTTTTTCGTGCCCCCAGAGAGGGCGAGGGCTCCTCCGAAAGCTCTCAGAGGTGACTTCCAGTGAGTCAACAACAGAGTCCCGACAACGTCTCGATCGACGAGATCCCGGTCGATATCGACAACACGCAATCAGGGGAGGTCGATCCCGTTGACGTCCCCGACGAAATCGAATCCATCACTCGTGGGCTTGCCAGCGAGCATCCGCCGACGAATCCACTGGTCGTGCTGAAAGCGGCCCGGTGGTGGTATCTACACGGCAAAGGCGGGTCCGATCCCGCCTTCCGGTGGGCCATCGAGTGGGCGCGGCACCTCGCGACCGACACGCCTAGCGACGTTGAGCGGTTCGACGAGTTCCTCGAGTACCTCGTCACGGTTGGCTTCGCTGAGAAGAGAGCCGCGCTTCGCTAATTAGAACTCGTAGCAGGCGACATCTTCAGCACCGCAGCTTGGACACTCATCGGCGTCCTGTGAGAGTGTCTCCCCACAGTTTCGGCACTCCCACAAGGTCGATGAATCACCATCGACGGCTCTGCGGAGTGTACTCAAGAGTCCCATCCTAGCTCGGAAAAGGTACGCACGATTATTAACACCATCCCATGATAGCCGTCCTGAGTTAAACGGGATCGCGAGGGTGTGTTTTTGTACGCCCCCGAGGGGTGCGGCGCGTCCTGAACTGACGCAGTCGCGGACAGCTCGATTTGGTGATCACGATGGCTACAACCAGTGACTCGTCGGTTTCCTTCGAGGAGACCGACACGCGATCCGACGAGATGAACAGTACGATCGAACAGTGGATCGATGAGCTCGTCGCCGGCGTCGACGACGCGCAGGCTAGCGAGGAGTTCCAGGAGTGGCTCGACGTCCAGAGTCGCTTCCACGACTACTCCTACCGGAACACGCTCCTCATCAAGCAGCAGTACCCCGAGGCGACGCGCGTCGCGGGCTACCGAACGTGGCAGGAGGAGTTCGACCGGCACGTCCAGGAAGGGGAATCGGCCATCTGGATCTGGGCGCCGATCATCACGAAGCAGTGTCCGGAGTGCGAGAACTCCCCGAGCTACCACGAGGACAGCGATTGTGACTACGACGAGACGCCGCCCGAGGAATGGTCGGAGGGACTGGTCGGGTTCAAGCCCGCGCCGGTGTTCGATGTCTCCCAGACCGAGGGCGAACCACTTCCCGACCTGGACACGGAAGCGACCGGGGACGCCGGCGATCTCGTCGAACAGTTGACTGCCGCCGCTGATGAGCTCGGCGTGACGGTGCGAATCGTTCCAGCCGAGGAGTGGACGCACGGCGAGGCGAAGGGCATCTGCGAGCAGCTGAGTCTCGTCGATATGCAGCCGCGTGTCGAGGTTCGGGATCGCGAGAACGATGCCGATCTCGCCCGGACGCTGGTTCACGAGTACGCGCACGCCCTGCTCCATTTCGACATCGACGACGACACGGAACGGTCGAAACGCGAAGTCGAGGCCGAAGCCGTCGCGTACGTCGTCGGGCGGTACTGCGGGCTCGACACCAGCGGCTCAGCGTTCTACCTCGCAGCCTGGGAGTCGGACGATCCCGAGGTCGTTCGCGAGCGGCTCGGACGGATCAGCCGGACGGCAGAGGAACTCATCGACGTGCTCGAAGAGCCGGCTGCTCGCTAAATCGGTTAACCAACAGATTGCCGGACTTCTACTCTTTCGTTGGTTAAGTTTTTCTGCGCCCGCAGAGGGGCGGAGGCGCATTCTAACCTCCGCGAACCATGACTGAAGACTATCTAACAACGGTCCTCGAGGAAGCCGAGCACGTTGCCGAGCAGCACGACCAGGTCGCCCGAACGACGGACAACCAGGCCCACGAGTACCTTCGTTACGCTGTCCTCCGGATACTCGAGGGGAAGGCAGACCACCTCCCGGCGGATTGGACGCCGATCGACGGCGTCACTGTCGGCTACGGCACCGACGAGGCGATGTTCGACAGTTGGGACTCCAGCGAGGACTGGTGGGAGACTGTCCCGCCCCAGGAGGCGTGTACGCGCTTCCGGGTTTTCTTCCCGGACGACCACCAGACGGTTCCACGCGATATCGTCGACGTGATGGCCGCGCTCGGAGCCTGGCGCGTCTGGATTGGGAGCGCAGCCGCGTGTGGGTCCTACGACCATCGTGAGCGCCGTGAGGTACACTACCTGTGGCCGGAGGGCCATCCGGTGGAGGAAATGCTCCACGAGCGCCTCAGTGGCCCTGCGGAAGCTGTCGCTCCGGACGGTGGCCGAACGGGCGACGTTCGCGACCGGCTGGTCGTCGACGAGAACGGACAGTCGCAGGACAACCTTGAGCCTCGAACCAGACGTGCCGTCGACGAAGCGATGGACGTCTCGTTGCTCGAAAAAGGCGGCAAGTACGACGTTCGGTCAGCGTCCGGGAATTGGTACAAAGTCGACGTGATAAGCGAGTCGTGTACCTGCCCGGATTGGCAGAAACGAACTCCCGAAGGCGGTTGTAAACACATTCGGCGAGTAAATCACGAAATCAAGCAGAGGCGTGTCCCCCGACCAGATGGGCGCCTCCCCTCAAACTCGTAGGACTGCCGGGCACTCGATAGTTCCAAGGATATTGTAACAGCAGACGAAACTCAGTTATGTTGAGTTTCGAATTTTGTTACAGTTGCTGGAGAACCGTTGAGAGTGGTTGGTTGCGGATTTAACCAACAAAACTATACTACTTGTCTCTGTGTTGGTTAACACAGATCGGCCCATGTCCTACGAGCCACCGACGCCCCCAACGGACCTCCCCACTGGCATCATCGACACATTCGATGACTACTCGCCCGAACTCCTTCGTCACGTCGCGAGCTACGCCGAGGAACTCGCTGAATACCGTGAGCGTGAAGATCGCCTTGCTGAGGCGGAGGATGAAGACGAGATTGAAGAACGGCCAGACGACCTCCCAGATGACGTTCCATCGAAGGCGACGATTACGATCAAGGAAATCAACGACAACCGCTACTACTACTGGCAGTGGCGGGACGGCGACAAGATCCGCTCTCAGTACAAAGGTCCCGTCAATCCCGACGAATAGACGAGATAACGTCACAGTCGGATGACCGATGATTCGTGGTGACACCCCGTCTGTGAAGTGAAAGACGGGAGCTGTTAGGGCTCGGGTCGCGGGGCAGTCTCGTACCGTTCGATGTCGTCGGTCTTCTCCACGCGGTCGTAGATCTCGCGAAGCGTGTCTTGTGCCCGGAGGAGCTTGTGCTCATCGAGGAACTGCCGACCACTCTCACTAATCCCGTAGAACTTGTATGGTAGATCGTTCTGCCGACGGTCATCGGGCAGGAGGACTTCCTCGACGATGCCAGCGTCGACGAGCTGCTGGAGGTGCTGACGAATCGTCGTCTGGCTCTTGCTCGGGTTGACGTAGTCGAGTTCCTTCAGCGTCGGCAGTTCCGACGGATGCCCGAGGATGTCCTGAAGGAGCGCGAATCGCGTCTCTTGGGTGACAACGTTGAGCCGCTCCCGAACGGACTCCAGGTCGCTTGGCGTGTGGTCGGAAGTACTCATTACACCAAAGTTCGCGTAGTGCGTGCAAAAGCGTTTCGCTCAAATACGAATCAGTTTAAGGCGATACGGTCGCCGTTGTGTTCGCCACATTGAAGCAGGGTACGGGAGAACGCCCGGATAGATGAGTGAGGATCCGGTTACTGTCGATGAACTCGCCAAGAAAGCCGACGAGTATCTACACGAAGCTTCACTCACTCCGGAAGAATACGAAGCACTGAAACAGAGTGTTGCGGAGCTCACGCCAATCTTCTCAGCGAGAGTTCGTACTTCGTCCTCGGAAGCTACGGGAAACCCGAAATCCGTCGTCTCCAGCTCGTAAAAGATCGCCTCAACCGGCAGCCCGGTGCGTACGCGTTCCTGATGGTCGACATTCGGAGCGAGTGGACGAACACCTACCTCAAGTTCCGGCTGCTCGCCGATTACACGGACGTCATCGTGGGCGTCGCCGAACACGCCCAGGGCGGTTTCCTCGTCGAGCAAGGCTATTTCACCGCTCTCGAGGAGTACTTCGTGAAGACTCACGTGTTCAAACGTGAGTATGACCTGTTGGATGCGGACGCGATCGACACGGGCATCGATATCGACAACCCGTATAGCGGAATGCAGACCGCGATCTTCGAGATGCTCGACGATTCTGGGCGTCTTTGTCGGTGGACATCGGAGGACGACCTCGTCGAGTGTGCCAAGGCTCTCGTGAGTGTTCAGGAGTAACCGTAGACAGAGACAAATCGGTAACTGACACCCCCACGTTTCCGTCGTTTCTCCACGACGTCCTCGTCATCAATGGCACCGACGACGAGAAAATCGTCGTATACCCCCCATTTTCGTGTTGTAAATGGACGAGGGCAAGGGGATAGTACAGTACATATAATCGGCACGTCGAATCTCTTGGCTCACCCACTCCCCGTTTTCGAGTAGTAATGAGATGCCCCGGTGAATTACCCCCCATTTTCGAGCTGTAACGAATCACCCGGACCGCGAACACCCTCCATTTTCGAGTTGTAACGAGAAAATCCAGAGAATTACACCCCCCGTTTTCGAGTAGTAAGTCGGTGGAGTATAGCGTCGAGATTAGTTCTTGTTCCGGAACTGCTTCAGCCGTTCGCGGACAACCGCGCTGATAGGCGCCTCTTCGTGAGCTAGATCTTCGAACCGAGAATCCTCACGAATCGTCCCCATGATCGTTTCCGGATCCTCGGAGAGGGAGAAATACATATGCACTCCTCGGCCTCGACCCTTGCCTCGACGTTCAAAGTCCAATACACCGTACGTACTCTGCTCTGTGACGTGATTTACGAACGTCTCGCGACTGTACTGATCCGAATCCATCGAATCAGCAATGAATTGGTACGTCTTGAACGCGGGTCCAGCAGGTATCCACTCAGGATGTTCTCTTGCGTAGTNGGCNGTNGCCGCCACNGCGTAGATNGAGAGTTTCTTTTGAGTNGANATNCCGCTNATNTGGCGNAGNTTGCGNTTTTCGGTGTATTTCTCCTGNGCTTCACGGACATCAGTCTCGGTAACAGTGTCAGCTCCACGCCGCTCGGCTAATTCGCCAGCCCATCTGAGGAGATCAATCGCTTTCCGCGCATCCCCGTGCGTTTGGGATCCGAACGCAGCAACAAGCGGAACAACGTCATCTGCAAGTGAGTCTGGCTTGAAGGCGTCCNGNCGNTTGCGGAGAATACTACGGAGTTGGTTCGCATCGTAATCGTCGAAGAAGATGTCGTCAGGGTTGTAGGAACTCTGTGCGCGGCTGTTGAGGTCCTTCATGAAGTCGGCGTAGTTCGTGATCGTCGTGAGCGAGATGGGACCATCAAAGTCGGCGAGTTTACGAGCCCGTGAAAGCTGGTAGATGAGAGAATTGTACTCTGCTTCCTGATACGGCCCCTCGAGCATATCGATCTCATCGAGGATGAAGATGACACCATCGTAATACTCTCGCATGAGTTCGTACAGTCGCTCGAGCTTCTGATCCGTTGAGACGCCGGTTTGGGGAACGCCAGGATCAACACCGAGGTCGTCTGCAGCAGCTTTAACTAACCGGTAGACGGCCCGATCTGCAGTCTTCGGTCCCTCGCAGTTGATAGAGAGAACCCCGAAGGTCTTGCCTTGAGATTCACATAGTTCGACGATCTGTTTACACACTGCATGATTAATGAGCGATTTCCCCGTTCCAGATGGCCCGCTCAGGAGCATATCGGGGATCCCTTCATTCTGGAGGACCGGTTTTAGATTGTCGACGACACGGCCCAGCTGGTCGTCACGACCGACGATACGATCCTCGTCGATGATAGTATCTGACCGGACGAGGTCTTTGTTCGCGAAAACGCCACCGGACGACTCGGTTTGGAGCCGATCACGAATTGAGATGCCGCCACCGTCGCCGTTAGTTGCTTCTTGAGACGAATCGGCGGGATCTGACCCGTTTTCGAAGGTCGTTTGTGACGCGCCAGGAGACGCCACCTCCTCATCCGTCGACTTAGGTGTTTCAGGATCAGCAGCAGAAGATTCACGATCCTCCTCACCTTCCGTATTATTCGATCCTGCTCTACGTCCCTCTCGTCCCATTATGAACCCTCTCGAACTCTGGGTATAAAAATATGGACCCTTGGGGAGTTGTAACCGGGCGAAAACAAGCTATTTAACGACTACAGCCCCGTATCCTCTGTATGAGTCAGATACCGTTTTCGGAATCTATCACCCACCGTTGTCGAGATGTAACGGTTCGATGAAGATCGCTATCGTCCAATCTCCTCGATGACCCAGACCCCCCGTTTTCGAGTTGTAAGACGTTGAGGGGTGGTAACACAACTGGTTCGATTTTCCTACCCACCCCATTTTCGCGTTGTAAGGAGAAGTGAGTCGAGGTGGGTCTCGGAGCAAAATCTACATAATCCGGATTTTGTGAATGGTGCTCTGGGTGATACGGTCTTTCTTACACTCCCCGTTTTCGAGCAGTAAGCACCAGAATAGTCACGAAAGAACGACGCTCGTAGGATCCGTTCACGAATCAGAGGAAAACCTGGTTTCGGACATGATTACTGGGGGAGCTGCGTTGGTGATCTCGAATGTTCCACCCCCACCCCCCTTTTTCGAGTTGTAAGTCGCTGGGAACAGGCCACTCCAGACGTAGTGTAGCGAGAGTTGAGGTAACAGAAGTTGGCGTAGAGGCAACGAGATGAGAGATTATACGGGATCAGAACCTCGGACAAAATGAAGAGATCCTCTGCACTCAGAGATCTCAATCGTCTAGCCGAACTAGACTATTTGTGTTCTTTGTCCCCAGTACGGATGTGGTAGGGTAACATATAACATAAAACTTCGTATTTCTAGCTGTGAGTTAGAAGATTAGATTCTCATCCTCTCTATTGCGTATATCCGCCACAATCGGCTGTTTTGCGCTCCTCTTGCTGTTCACCCCTCCCCGGTGCCACGGGTTTACAACTCGAAAAAGGGGGGAGAGGGTTCGTCAGGTCCAGTCCGTGATACTTACTACTCGTGTTCCGTTGAGCTCTCGTCGGATGTCGTTCCGATCCCAGTCAAGAGGTGCGAGTATGCTCTCGACAGCTCGGATCAGCTGTGTCTCGTAGTACGAGGAATCGTACGACTCTATCTCCTCGTGGGACAACGCGACCCGTTCTCGCGAGGTCTTCTCGTCGTCGACGACCACGTATTCGATATCCTGTCCGGGGTGGACGGCGAGGTCCTGGTCGCGAGCCCGTTTCAGGGCCGCCACGTTCTGGGTGTTCTGCGTGTACCCCTCCAGCGGCTTGGAGACGCGATTCCGTTCGACGAGGTCCTCGATCGGGACCTCGCCGGCGTGCAGGCGATCGATTGCATCTCGAAGGGAGGTGAGGACTGCTCCCGGTGACCGGGTTGCATCGAATCGTTCGAGACACTCCCGCTGGCTCTTCTCGATAAACGGTGGCGTCGAGCGTTGCCGGGCTTCGATGCCTCTGATCTTGAAGTCGTCGTCGCCGGCGACCTTCCCGAAGTACTTGGTCAACGCGCCGGCGTTGCTCTCGCGCTGCGGGACGAACGCAACCCAGTCGTAGTGGGATTCGTGTTCGAGTCGGATTTCGACGGTCTCCGTGATCTCTGTCGCGAGCGCCTCGAGGTCCTCGCGGTCATCGTCGTCGACGTCGGGATCGGGCGTCACCCAGATGGAGTCGACGATGCCGTGGACGACGCGCCAGCCACCGGCTTCCAGCCGCTGTTTCGCCGTCAGCAGAATCTCGCGAGCAAACGCGTTGATCGCCTCGTGGCACTCGATCCGCCCGAACTTCGCATTGCTGAACCCCTGATACCCGAAGCAGGCGACGAGAATCCACTTCAGCGCACCCGACCGTCCCTCGAGTTCTGCCAGTCGGTCCTCGTCGGGGTTTTCACACTGCTGTTCGCGACGGATGGCCGCCTTGATCTCGTCGCGGGCGTCGATGATGGGTTGGAGGACGTCGACGAGATAGCCCCGCTCGTCGCAGATCGAGTAGCCGAGGCCGGGGACGTCCTCGCGGTCGCTGTGGCAGCCACACCGAATAACGTCGGGCGAGACGTTCCGGGTACAGATGATGTTCGGGTAGAGGCTCGAGAAGTCGAGTTCGTGGACGTCCTCGTGGACGCCGACCTCGGGTGCGAAGATGAAGCCGCCACGGTCGGCGTCGTGGAGCGTCCCCATCGGCTTGTAGAACTCGTGGCGCCAGGAGTTCCACGGGACGAGTACGCCCCGGTCGTGGGCCTCACAAATCTGAATCGCGGTCAGCACGTTGCCGATCGACGCCCACGCCAGTTCCTGGATGGGTTTCTTTGACCGGGAGACGAGATCGAGGACGCCGTCGAGGTTCGTCCCTCCGTAGAAGAACGTGTTACTCTCGTCGATGATCGTCCGGCCGGGCACGTTGTACCGCGCCGGTGAGTGGCCGACACGGCCGTAGCTCGAGTATGTCCATCGACTCGCGAGTTGCTGGTAGTCGATGTCGGCCAACCGGCTCAGCGAGAAGTCGTCGACGCCGCTGACCGCCCCGAGTCGCCCCTTCAAGTAATATTCCGCCCCGTAGTCTCGACAAATCGACACGAACGGTGTGTTCGAGACGTCTATCGCCGTGACCCACCAGGTCGACGAGCGGACGCTTGCTCTGATCGGTGAAGATGGCGCCAAAAGTGGTCCACGCAGTCACTTCCTCGCACTCACCAACATCGACAGTAGCGTTGCTGGGTTCGATGGCGATGAGTTAGTCTTAGTGGGTGCAGATGAACCCGCGAACGTTGAGCTCACCGCGGGGCACCTCTCTGGGTCTGGTCTGCAAGGCGCCGCCGCGTGATACGTGGCGAACCGAATGAGCCTTCAATTGGGACAGCCAGCTTTCGCGCGATCGGTGGCGAAGAGTTCCATCAATCGTCGAAAGTCATTCCGTACCCCCACTCCTCGAGATGGGCTTCCACCTCGTCAAGGTGGTCCAGACCAACTTTCATCACGGCTTCGCGAAGATCGGTAAGTGAAACATCATCGTCGAACCGGTCCTCGAGTTCTCGCTGGGCGTCCCGCTCGTTGCTTTTCGTTTCGCTGTGGAGGAACAACGGGACGCGGTCACGGCCATCCTGGACGCCATCGCGCCGGAATTTATACGGGATTTGCATCGCCTGTCCTCCGGCTGGCTCCGTTGGCTCGGTGTGCTCGTCCTCAGGTTCGAAGTGTGGTTCCGACGAAGGTTCGGTCCCTGTCTCATCGGCGGATTCAGTGGTAGTCTCGCTGCTCGCGAAGGGGTCCTCGCCGGCGCCTTCCTTCATGCCAGTCATGCGGATAGCACCTCGTGCTCGAGGTCACCGGGCTCGGGTGGATTCGGTGCCTCGAGGCCGACTTGCTCCTCTAGATGGCGGGCAATCCGGTCGAACTGGGCGAGCGTTTCGATTTCGTAGTCCCGCTGGCGGTCTCGGTGGCTCCGGACATACTCGAACGCCGAACATTGCTGCATCCAACAACCTTCCATCAGTGACGCTCGCTCTCCAATAACCTCTGGAATCGGGTAGTCGATTTCGTCGAGGATCTTCCGCTGGTCTCGTGTGTCCTTGAACCCGATGGGAACCGCAGCAAGGACGCCAACCTCGACGTCGAGCTGTTTCTCGAGGCCACCAACTAGGGACTCTAACCCCTCGACGGCAGCTCGTCCCTTCGCGCTTGGCTCGACTGGGATGACGAGTGAGCGTGTGGCGTGGATAGCGTTGTACAGATGCGGTCCTTCGGTTGCTGGCGGGTCACAAATAAGGACATCGTACTTGTCTGGCACGCCGGCTTCTTGCAGCACACGAAGTAACTGCGCGTGCATCCCGAATGCTTCTCCCATCGCTTCTGCTTGATCTTTCTCGCGCTGGAGGTACTCGGCGAGGTCCGAGAGCATGTTGTGTTCTGGGATAATGTCGACGTTTTCGACAGTCCGGACAAGGTCGCTGAAATCCCCGCTCGGGCGGCGAATCATGTGCCGGACGATATTGTCGACGGATTCAGTGCGATCGGTGTCGACGCCGAAGAGCCGGGACAGGTCGCCATCCTGTGGGTCGAGCGGGACGACGAGCGGTTTCAATCCTGCTCGTGCGTGTGCGACCGCCAAGTTTGCAGCTGTCGTTGTTTTACCAACCCCGCCTGCCTCGCTGTACGTCGAGTACGCTAACATACACACATCTTGGATACCATCCATCTTGAAAGTTCGGTGGGCTCATTCATTTTTGTAGTTCATTATTTGGTGAATTGGTGTTCATCAATGAATGTAGTTAGTGAACATAGTAAATGAACACAACTAATGAACATTGTTAATGAACACACCTATTGGGTGTTATGGGGGAACACATTCACTGAAGTGGTTTAATGAACGTATCTAGTTGGCGTTGCTAGTGAATGCGGGGAAGGCGTCGGGGTGAATAGCTATTTTACTTCGGGCTTGGACACTGTTTCCGCGAAAGCAACCGACTCTCTAACGTCCGTAATTTCAATGTCTGCCTTGTCACCGGGTCGAGTTCCGGGAACAACAACGACGAACCCCCGCTCAACCTTCGCGGTACCGTCTCCCTGGTCTTCCAATGTGTCGATGGTTACCGACCGTACTTCGCCTTCTTCTACCGGTGGCGTCCCATTCTCATTCTGATTCCGATCGACGATCGGCGCCGGTTCCAAGTCCGTATCACTTCCTTGATCTCCGATCGAGGAGGACAGAAGCGCCACTCGGTAGACGTCGCCAGGTGTAAGCGACCCGCCGTCGACGAGTTCTTCCGGAATCAAGATGACGTATCGGTCACCGCGCTTTTCAAGTACTGTTTCGTAGAGCACGCGTAGCTAATCGGGAATTCCTGCAATTATCTCCCCAATGGTGATACAACTAATGGGAATTGGATTGTCCAACAAACAAGCTCCACGGGAGCTCTACCGGGAGGTTAGGGTGATCGACTTGAGCCAATCTATTGAGACACAACCTCGGAGGATGGATTGTTGTGTGCCTTTATTTCTCTGCCCCGAATTCCGGAACAGCTGTCAAGTAGCTACTGCTCACTTATCATACTCTGAGAATCACGTATTCATCCCGTATCTCACCAGTCGGGGTGTGGACTATCCATGGGCTTCTCGCTCCACAAAACCTATCAATATCGCCCAAAGAATCGTTGAGACGGCCGTTTTCGGGCATTAAACACTCAGAAAACGAACCGCCTCACTCTTCATCCTTATCTGAACACCGCCGAGAGCGGACGGCGACGCCCGTCAGGGCGTTCGCCGTCCGGCTCCACGCGACCGGCTGTTCGCTTCGAGAAACGAAGGAGTTTCTCCGATTATTCGGCGTAGAACGCTCACATCAAGCGATCTGCCCCGAAACCGTGCTCGTGAGCGAGGGGCACGGTGACTCGGTGACGTTCGTGAACGGCTTCCGGTTCGTCGAGGACCTGATCGCCGGTGACAGCTGACGGGATTCAGACCTGATTCGGTGGGAGAGGACACTCGAAAGCCCTCGGCCGCTCGACGTCCCGCGACGCGCCCGAGACGTTCGAGGGGCACTGCGAGGCGGGCTGTAGCCAGCGCGAATCCTGCCCGCGGTACGGCACGTGCCCGAAGAACACCGCGGACGTGAACGCGGCGGCGACCGACCGCTGGGAGCGCGTGTTCTGGCAGGAGATGAAGGAGCGCGGCGTCTGGCTCACGGCGAACCAGTTCGAGTCGCAGTTCGTGTCGTATGCTCATACCGAGGAGGATATCGAGCGGACGCTGGAGGCGTATAAAAGAGGCGCTCTGATCGGGAGTCGATGCTGATTTTCTCTTTCTCTGCTGTCCTCCCGCGACTGTTATCGTGGTGACGACCGCGGAAGCCCCGCTGCTATCGAGTCGGGGGACCGCGCCTGCGCTCCTCGGCACCTTCGAGACGGACGTATTGCTCGTTCCGCCGTGGCGTGTTGGAAGTTCCCAGTCCAGGGGTGCTACTCGCCGGATCAACGTTCACCCTCGTCGAATCGATGGTGACGTTCAAGACTGATTCACTTGACCGGCCTCGTCGACCCACGTTGGGCGGTCGACGGTCGTCTCTCCGACCTCGTCGAACTTGACCTCCTGTGTGACGTTAATTGTCTTTCCGTCTAGCGTTGCCGTGTACGAGAGCGTGTATTCGTACACGACCCCGTTCGGTGCGATCAGGGCAGTAAAGGAGACGTTCGACATTGAATCCACGCCCTCTATCGTTGCCAGTGAGTCGGGAACCCCGACGCCGGTCGATTTGACCCGGTACCGGGTCGTGCCATTCTCGTGGACGATCTTTTCCGTCACGGTCGTATTCAAGGCGACGAAGAGGGTCGAGAGGCGTTGAGAGTTCGTCAGATCACTCCGGAAGACCTGCGAGACGCGATCGTAGGTGGTGTTCTGGTCGACAGTGAGCGCCCTGAATCGGTCGGTTCCATTGGACCATATCGTCAGTCGAACGTGACGAGCGTCCCCGAATCCCGGAACCACTCCCGTCGTGTTCGTCGTGTAGTAGTAGCTATCGTTTGCCGCGACCCGGGTAACCGAGACCGCCCGTGTGCGGAGCGTCCCGTTCGCGTATCGCTCGACGTGTCTACTCCGGACGGTGTACGACCTGTTCTCGAGGACGTTTGAGTGTGCCGTCGCGAGCACAAACGGTTTCTCCACGCCGTGTTCGGTCAGGCCGGGCGCCAGACGAACCGAGTTCGAAGGTGTGGTTGTGGGGGTTTCAGTTGGAGCCCCGTCGGTACGGTCAGTCATCTCCGGGGACGAGGGCTGTCCACCCAAGAGGCCACTACACCCGGAGAGTAACAGTATAACTACGATCGAACCGATTTGGAGGGATTTGGAGCGCATAGTCTATCTTGTTAGTCTACGTTAACACGTCGTGCAGTGATTACAGCATGGTGCTGGATCATTACAGGCATTGCAGGTTCCCCCCCAATCACCGTAATAACATGTTCCATCCGTACAACAATATATGTCCCTGTACTCGCATCTTGCCGAAGGGCCTGACACTTGAATCAGGAAACAGACCGAACCGGTGTAGCAGGAGGACTGTGTCGAAACGTTTTCGGTCGAATCAACGGCCAATATCTCTGAGTCCGAGTCACGTTCAATAATCGCGTATGCTTCCCCGACGTGCGGAAGAACAGAGATGAGAAGGGAACCATCGGTAAGTTTCCTCCGTATCTGTATATTTGCAGTGGTGCCATTCTCGTGAACATCTCCGACGACCGTAACCCCGTCACCAGCTTCCCCGAACTCGTCTAAGGACACGACTTCATCGATTTTCAATCCCGATGGGCTTGAACTCTCGAGAAGATTTCGAGCCGACAGTTCTTCTAACAGTGGAAGCGCATGTTCTGACAGTGCTTTTCGTACAGCCTTTGGTGTATCGTATGCGTCTGACAATTCCTGGAGTTCTTCCAGTAGTCGTTCTCGATCCTCCCGACTCACTGGTTGCGATGTGACCGAGTCATCGGTTGCAGTCACTGTCCGGGAGAATCCAAGGACAGAGGCAACCGACGTGCCGAACACTCCCAGTATTCGCCGTAAAATATTGCGCCGATTTGCGGCATTTTCAGCCCTGTCTTGCTGGGGAGGTCCATTACGAATGTTATCAGCTGCTTTCCACGCTCCTGTACACCCACCATCGTCGATGGTTTCATTTAATTCCCTCCTGTGCCGCTTAGCCCTTTCATCAAGGTTTTTTTCTGGCATGATTTTCGTCCTGTTACGACGTTTTGATATCATATATATGTATGGAAATGTAGGGAACATGAATTGTTTGCGTGGTAATTGCCATAATGCATAACCTCGGAGGATGAGTTTATCGTATGCCTTTATTTCTTATCTCTAATACTCGGGTAGAAATTAGGTAGGTATGTGTATCTAACGATCAGCTATCCACCCAGTTAGCGACTGAAGTTTCAACAGGGTCACTTTGCTGGCATTCGATTCGGTACGTAATGACTGCTTCATCCGAGCCGTCATCTGATCGATCACGGCGGATGACCAACTCGTTCCGCGTCGGGATTCAGGTGTCTCAGATGCTCTATTCCGAGGAGCCAGTCAGTACCATAATAGGGGACGTTCCCATCACTACCGATACCCTCGAAGATCCCTATCCAGAATGGCACCCTGCGCCGTATCCGTTTGAAGCAATGCTCCGGCTATTTCTCTACCGCGAGCTCACTGGCAACAGCTACGACGATATCTCAAACTCGCCCGAACTCGCTGCTGAGATCGGCCTCGACAGCATGCCGGACCCGTCCGTACTCTCACGGACCTGGCGCGACCGATTTGACGAGGCTGTCCGGGAGTTCGTCGAGACCGCAGCACACTACGCAGTCAAAGAAAACCACGACCGAGGTTACGACGATCCAGAAGTCCGACCCAAAGCGGAAATCACACACAACGAAAAACCAGAACAGAACGAGACAGACGACGAGAAACACGAGGAGTTCACCGACGAGCAGATTTTCCGAACAACACGGTTAGCTCGCGAGCATGGGTTCGGGGCGTTCGACTCAGGGCGCGCTCAGAACTCGTCCTACGATGATACACAGTTCTTTGAACTCCAGACCTACATGGGGATGGTCGGATGTGGAACGGCACAGGGCGCTGCTCGCTTCCAGCTCCAGCGTGGTGTCGAGTATGGTCCCGACGGTGACACCCATCTACGTTCTGTCAAGCTATTCGATAGAGAAACCCTCATCGATGGGTTCGATAAGGCAACAGAGCGATTGCTCTCCGGGATCGAGTCAGAGGCGACGTTTCGACGGCCCGTGACGGTTGCTATTGACATCACGACGATTCCCTACCACGGGGACGTAGAGGGAATGCCGATGGTGAGCGGGACGAAAGAAAACCATGAGCGAGCATTCAAATTCGCGACGCTGTCGATTGTGGGTCGCAATGTCCCGATTATCTTGGCTATCGAGCCTGTTCGGGAAAGTTCGAGTTGGGATGAGAATCCATCAAACAAGGTTCACCGAGTCGTTCGTCGATTAATCCAGCGAGCACAGGAGCATGTTCCAATTGAGATGGTCCTCTGTGACCGCGAGTTCGATTCGATGCAGACGTTTCAGACGCTCTCGAACCTTGGAGTGGAGTATCTGATTCCGAAGCGGATTTCGAACCAGGAACGTGATGCGATCGGTCAGATGGAGGAAGACGGGGTAAATGTCGCAGTTCAGCCGGGAACAATGCATACTGATGGTGGGTCTCACTCGATGCGGTTCCTGTACGTTCCATCCAGCAGCGGTGATGGGACGGCGGTCTTCGCGACGAATCGAGTCGTGAAGCCAGCTGAGGCAGAGGTGTTTTGTGATCGGTATAGTCAGCGATGGCAGATCGAGAATGAGTACAAGAGCATCAAGAACGATTTTCTGGCGAAGACGTCCTCGAGGGACTACCGTGTCCGATTGTTCTACTTCGTGTTCGCAGCGTTGCTCTACAATATTTGGCGGGTCACGGACTTTCTGTTGAAGGCTGGTGTAGATGAGGAGATGGAGTACGCACCAGAGATTCCGGCGGGGATGGTCGTGGAGATGGTGAGTGCTGCGTTAGTTCCCGTCGATTAGCGTATTGAGATCGCACACCGGGTCCGAAAATCAGGAGTGGCAACACTACCAGAATAAGGGAAAATAACGGAACTTTCTGAGGATTGAGTGCGATTTCGAGACGGGAGTAGTAGATTACAGTAGATAACTCGATTTTGCCACCTGAGTGCAGACAGTTTCCACGCAATACGATGGAAATAAGCCATCCTCCGAAAGTGCGGCTCTTGGAGCCGGTCGGACGCAAATAACCGTTTTTCAGTGTTGTGTGCGCATGCTTCGTCGTCTAGCCCACTGTTAGCGTTCGAGACCTCCTCAACCGAGATATCCTCCGGTATCGCGTTGATAAGCGCCTCCTGAGGAGCATATCGTGGATCTGTATCACCCCGTACCCAGTTCCCGGCCGAGGCTCTGGTGACGCCAATTCGATCCGCGAATTCAGCCCGTGTCTCCCCACGTTGTTCCCGGATTAGGCGAATCCCCGCGGGATGTCGACCTCGGACATATTTCACACATCAAATCCTCACAGAAAAAGCATTGCTGTTGATGGTCTTTCGACACTCCACCATGTACGGTTAAGTCAATACGAGTTCACTTTCTGCGTAGTCGCCGCCAGACGGAACGCCGATGAACAGCGGATAGTCCTCTGGGTCGCGAGTGCCAGTACCGCGAGTGAGTTTGACCGTGAGTGAGACGCCGACATCGCTTCGCTCGACGTACTCGGTTGGTGCCTGACGCTCACGGTTCTGCGGCGATTCCGGGCCCGTACGAGGCTGCTGGGTGTGTTCTGACATTGATTGGTCTCTGTGATCGTTAGTTGACGGACGGGGCGACTGGATCGTCGACTATCTCACGAAGGGCTGCATCTATCTCGTGTCCGGTGAGTTGCCAGCAGCTGTCGGGTCCTGTACACTCTAGCTGGCTCACAACCTCGGTCTTGAACGCCTTGTACTCCGCCAGTGCCACCTCCACATTGTCAGTGTAATCGAGCAGAAGGGCGAGTGCGAGCTGCGCCGGCCCACTCCCACCATATCCCCATTCGAAGCCCGAAGGACTGTGATTCGCCAGCTCGAGACTCCGCTCTGGCGTGAGCTGTTCTTGGTCCGATTGCTTCTC
>Ga0065697_1000481_pt1 | contig 31539 bp, 32 predicted proteins | sample AntLakMe24m_08um_FD_59086 | JGI IMG/M metagenome (GOLD analysis project Ga0065697, IMG submission 59086) | Hypersaline microbial communities from Antarctic Deep Lake - 24m 0.8um v2 (version 3) | ecosystem: Environmental > Aquatic > Non-marine Saline and Alkaline > Hypersaline | place: Deep Lake... | reverse complement strand
CGTCTGGACGACGCCGCACTTCGCGGCCGCCTCCGCGAACCGGCTCACGAACGACGTGCTCGACGAGCGGGCGAAGATACCCGAGTACAAGGCCGCGGCGGCGGACATCGCGGTCACCGTCTCTGACGGCGGGGAACGCGTGGACGACGCTGAGCCCGACGCGGGTTCGGAGCCGGGCGACGACTGATCGGCGACCCCGGACGGTTTTTTAGGTGCCGAGAACGCCTCCAAGACTGATTAGCACCCCGAGAGAAGGCTCCGGTATGGTGCATGCAGATCCGGCAATCGACGGAGCCGATACGGCCGACGCACCGGAGTCCGACCTCGCCGTCGCCCGCGCCGCGACTCCCCGTCCCATCGAGGAGGTCGCGGCCGACCTCGGGCTGGCCCCCGACGAGATCGAACCCCGCGGCGACGGGGTCGCGAAGCTCACGCAGTCGGCGGTTCGCTCGGCGACTGCGAGCGAACCCGATGGGACGACCGTGCTCGTCACGGGGATGACCCCGACGCCGAAGGGCGAGGGGAAGACCGTGACGACGGTGGGGCTCGGGCAGGCGCTCGCGGGACTGGGAGAGTCGACGGCTGTCGCGGTCCGAGAGCCCTCGCTCGGCCCCGTCTTCGGGATCAAGGGCGGCGCCGCGGGCGGCGGGTACTCGCAGGTGCTTCCGATGGAGTCGATCAACCTCCACTTCACCGGCGACATCCACGCGCTCACGGCCGCGCACAACCTGCTTTCCGCGGCGCTCGACAACCACCTCCATCAGGGGAATGAGGAGGGTGTCGACGTGCGCCGCGTCGACTGGCCGCGCGCGCTCGACGTCAACGACCGCGCGCTCCGCGAGACCGTCGTGGGACTCGGCGGTCCCGCGCGCGGCGTGCCGCGGGAAGACGAGTTCGTCATCACCGCCGCCTCGGAGCTGATGGCCGTCCTCGGGCTCGCTGAGGACCTGTCGGACCTAAAGACGCAGATCGGACGGATCGTCCTCGCCGAAGACGCCGACGGCGATCCGGTCACACCCGACGACCTCGGCGTCACGGGGGCCGCGGCGGCGCTCCTCCGCGACGCGTTCCGCCCGAACCTCGTCCAGACTATCGAAGGCGTTCCCGCCTTGGTCCACGGCGGTCCGTTCGCCAATATCGCGCACGGGACCAACACGCTCGTGGCCGACCGCGTCGGTGCCTCGCTGGCCGACTACCTCGTCACCGAGGCCGGCTTCGGGGCGGACCTCGGTGCCGAGAAGTTCGCGCACATCGTCGCGCGCGAGGGGATCGTCCCGGACGTAGCGGTCGTCGTCGCGACGGTCCGCGGCGCGAAGCGCCACGGACTGGAGATGTGGCCGGCCGACTTCGACGCGCTGGCGAAGACTGACCCCGAGGCGGTGCGAGCCGGCGTCGACAACGTGACACGGCACGTCGAGATCGTGGAATCGCTCGGGATCCCCGCGGTCGTCGGTATCAACGTCTTCCCCGACGACGCGGAGTCGGAGCTTGCGGCCCTCGAGTCGACGCTGACCGACGCGGGGATTCCCGTCGCGCGCTCGACCGCCTACCGCGACGGCGGCGAGGGGGCGATGCCGCTCGCGGAGCTGGTCCGCGAACGTGCCGGCACCGGCGAATTCGCGCCGCTGTACGACCTCGACGCACCGCTCCGCGAGAAGGTCGAGACCGTCGCCCGCGAGGTGTACGGCGCCGACGGCGTCGAGTACGTCGACGGCGCCGACGAGGACATCGACCGCGTCGAGGCGTGGGGGTACGGCGACCTCCCCGTCTGCGTCTCGAAGACGCCGTACTCCTTCTCGGACGACGCCTCGCTGACGGGCGTTCCGGAGGGGTGGACGCTCACCGTCCGGGAGGTGTCGCCGTCGGCGGGCGCCGGCTTCGTCGTCGTCAAGACTGCGGACGTGATGACGATGCCGGGGCTCCCGGCCGAGCCGGCCGCCGAAGAAATTGACGTGGACGCAGACGGGAACCTGAGCGGGCTGTTCTGAGGCGCTGCCTGCGGTTCGGCTACTCGCCGAGCGCCCGCTTCTCCTTCTCGACGACACCAACATCCGTGATTCCGGTGTCCGGATACTGACCGTCGTCGTCCTTCTCCGCGGCCTTCACCATGTCCCAGACCACGTTGAGGCCGGTCGTCACGCCCTCCAGCGCCTCCATCTCGCAGCCGGTCTTCCCGGTCGTCTCGACCGCGACCGTTAGCTCGATCCCGTCGTCGCCAACGGAGAAGTCGGTGTCGACGTTCGTGATCGGGATCTGATGGCACATCGGGATCGTCTCCCACGTGTGTTTGACGGCCTGCACCGCGCCCACCCGCGCCGTCGCTAGCACGTCGCCTTTCCCGACCTCGTCGGCCTCGACCGCCTCGATCGTCGACGGTGTCAGCCGGATCTCGCCGCGCGCGACCGCGCGCCGGCTCGTGTCGGGCTTGTCGCCCACGTCGACCATCCTGACCTCGCCGGACGCGTCGGTGTGAGTCAGCTCGTCGGTGGGCTCGCCGGTGGAGCCGTCTTCGGGGTCGTCACTCATCACGCATCGCCTCGGGAAGCCGGTCGGGTAAGTCCGTCGCCACGAGGCCGTACCCCATATCGTCGGCCGCCGCGTCGCCCGCCAGCCCGTTGGCGTACACCCCGACCGCGGCCGCGTGGAACGAGTCGGTCACGGCCGCGAGCGCGCCGACCGCGCCCGCGAGTACGTCGCCGGTCCCGCCGACGGTCATCCCCGGGTTCCCCGTGTGGTTCAGCCGGACCCCGTCGCCGTCGCTAACCACGTCGACCGCGCCCTTCACCAGCAGCGTGTGACCGATCTCGTCGGCGAACGACCGCACGAGCGCCGCGCGCTCGTCGGGGTCGTCGGCGGTCTCGCCGCCCATCCCGACCAGTTCGCCCTGATGCGGCGTGCAGATCAGTTCGGCGTCCGTGTCGATCTCGGGGACGACCCGGAGTGCGTCGGCGTCGACGACCGCCCGCCCGTCGTACCGCGACAGGAACTCACGGACGAACTCGCTCACGCCGTCGCTGTCGCCGAGCCCCGGGCCGAGCACGACCACGTCGTTGCCGGCGGCAAGTTCTAGCGCGCGGTCGACGTGGGCGGGGCCGATACGGTTGCCCGGCAGCCCGCGAACGATCAGGTCTGCGGAGTAGCCCTGAACCGTCCTTGCGACGGTCTCCGGGCAGGCGACGCGCACGAGGTCGGCGCCGGTCCGGAGGGCCGATCGGGCCGAAAGCGAGGGTGCGCCGGTGTACGGGCCGCCGCCGATCACGAGCACCTCGCCGTTCTCGCCCTTGTGAGAGTTCGGGTCGCGCGCGATCCCGAGCAGGTCGCCTGGACCGGTGAACCGCTCGGCGGCCGCCGGGATACCGATGTCCGCGACGGTCACGTCGGCGTCGAGCGCCGTCAGTCCGGGCTTCTCGTCGTGGAAGGTGACGACGCGGTCGGCCTCGACACGGACCACGTCGTCGTCGCCGCTCCCGGTCGATTCGCCGGTGTCGGCGTCGATCCCGGAGGGCACGTCGACGGCGACGACCGCGGCGTCGCTCTCGTTCGCCAGCCGCGCCGCGGTCCGTTCCGGCTCTCGGAGCGCGCCGGTAATTCCGCTTCCGAGCATCGCGTCGACGATCACGTCCGGATCGTCGAGCGCGAGGTCGGCGGCGTCGGCGACGGTCTCGGTGGGGACTCGCGGCGCTCTTGAGGGCGTCCCAGTTCTCGCGAGCGATCTCGGTCCGGATCGACTCGGGGCGCCCGAGCAGGCGGACGGTCACGTCGTACGCGGAGAGGAAGCGCGCCGCGACGAACGCGTCTCCGCCGTTGTTCCCGCGTCCGCAGAGCAGTTCGACGCTCGCGCCGGGGTCCGCGATCGCTCGGACCTCGCGGGCGACGGCGTTGCCGGACGACTCCATCAGCTGCTTCCGAGGAACGCCGAGGGCGGCCGCGTTAGCGTCGACCGCCGCCATTCGGTCGGTGGTTATCATGCCCGGCTATTCGCACGCCGGATGATTAACTGTGGGGCCGTGCCCGCCGACAGAGGCTCGGGATGAGTGCAGCTCGGAATGAAAATGTTGATGCACGTCCGAGGGGAACCCGCGACTTGACAACCGTGGCACAGCCTGGACACGACAACGGCGCTGCGGGGCGATCCGAGCGCGACGGCGGTGCGACTGCCGTCGCGGGCACGGTAGCGGTCGCGGACACGGTCCGCGGCGGATCGGCGCAGCAACCCGACCCCGGCGAGTGTTCCGGCGGCGCGAAACAGACGACACGGCGACGGCAAGCCCTCGCATGAACATCGGATTCTTCACCGACAGTTACTTCCCCGGTATCGACGGGGTAACGTACACGATCCGCGCGTGGCGGGATCGGCTCGAAGACCGCGGCCACGAGGTGTACGTCGTCTACCCGGCGAGCAGCCACGAGCCCGACGATCGAGAGATTCCCGTGCCGTCGCTGCCGAATCTCTTCTACAGTCAGTACCGCGTTCCGCTGTACCGCCGGATCTCGACGCTTCCCGATCTGGACGTGGTCCACTGCCACGGGCCGGCGTCGACCGGTCTGATGGGCCGCCGATACGCGAAGAAGCGCGACGTGAAGTCGGTGTACACCCACCACACGCCCGTGGAAGACTACTTCGTCCAGGGGTTGAAACTGGAGTTGCTGGCCGGGATCGCTGGCCGGGCGTACGTGGCCTACGAAAACCGGTTCCTCCAGTCGTTCGACTGCGTCACCGCGTCCACCTCGCGAATCCGGCGGGACGTGACACCGCGGAAGCTCCCGGTCGGCATCGAGATGGACACGTTCCGCCCGGTGACGGACTCGCAGTTCGCAAGCGACGAGCCGACGGTGGGATACAGCGGTCGGATGACTCGAAAAAAACACGTCGACGAGATCCTCCGGCTGGCCGACCGGCTGCCCGACGTGCGGTTCGAACTGGTGGGCGAGGGACCGGTCCGGGACGACCTCGAACGGGGCGCCCCGGGGAACGTCCGGTTCCGCGACTTCCTCCCGCGCGAGAATCTTCCGGCGTTCTACTCCGCGCTCGACGTCTTCGTCACCGCCTCGACCTGCGACACGCTCGGGCTCTCGACGCTGGAGGCGAACGCCTGCGGGACCCCGGTCGCCGCCGCCGACGTGCCCCCATTTGACCGGACCATTGGGCCGGACAACGGCACCCGGTTCGACCACGGCGACCTCGACGACATGGAGCGCGCCGTCGTCGACTGTCTCGACGGCGACAGGCCGACCCGTGCGGCGGTCGAGGGGTTCTCCGTCGAGCGGACGATAGACGACTTAGAGGAGATATACGGGGTGTCGTAGATGGGCGCGGACAACGTCGACGTCTTCCAGCGGCTGGTGTTCAGCGTGCCGCCGCTCTCGCGACAGCTCCCCGCGATGGTGATTCTCGCTGTCGCCTACAGCGTCCTCGCGTTCGCCGCCTTCTCGGCGTTCACGCCGCTGTCCCCGGAGCTGTCGACCCTCCTTCCGATCGCGGTGCTGCTCTTCTTGCTCCCTTTCCTGTTCGCCGGGGAGCTGTTCCACCGCGTTCTCCCGGAGTATCCGCGGACGTGGAGCTTCTTTCTGGCGTTGCTCAACCAGTTCGTCCTGTTCGTCCACGCCTTGGTTCTCTCCGGAGCCAACGACGTGGGAAACGCGTGGAGCATTGTCTGGCTCCTGTTTATCACGATCTACCTGATCAACATCCTCGTGCTCGTCGTCTCGACGGGGATCGACCGCTACAAGCGCATCCTCCTCGTCGCGCTCGCGGAGCCGGCGGCGCTGATCGTCGCGTTCTACGCGTTCGCCGGCGGTGACCTCGGGTTCACGACGTACCGACACGTGTTCGCGTTCGCCTCGCTGCTCATCGCGGCGGCGTTCCTCGTGTTGGTGCTCGCCATCGTCGACTACCTCATCAGGAGCAACACCGACGTCTCCGCGTTCGAACTCACCTCCGGAATCCTGCAGAACGACCGCGCCTCGCTCGATCTCGGCATCGAGGCTGAACCCGCCGTCGAGACGCTCGCGATCGACAACGGCGACCAGCTGACGCTCGCCGCGCCGTGGGTCCACCCCGGCCCGCTCGGCGGGTTCGGCGGCGGCCAGCTGAGCGGGAACGTGATCGACGCCTTGAACGACGGCGATGAAGGAGATAGCGGGTTCTTCCTCCACGTCCCGTGCACGCACAAGGAGGACCTCTCGAACCCGGGCGACGCCGAGACGATCCTCGATGCCGTCGCCGATCCCGGGCGCGTCGACCGCGCGTCGCGGCTGGTGAGCCACGACTACGGAGAGATCGAGTTCCACGGCCGACGAATCGGCGACAAGCAGGTGATCTTCCTTCACGGCGAGGGGATCGACGACTACGACACGGGCGTGTTCATGAGCGATGTCGACGAGTCCGAGGTGCTGCTCGTGGACCTCCACAAACACGACCTCCAGAACGGGCCCGAAAAAGAGGTGCTGTACGGCTCGTCCGAGGCGGATCTGCTGAAACGGCACTTCGACGACTTCCGTGATCTCCTCGACGACGCGCCGCTTTACGACTACGCGGCCGGCTTCGCGGTTCGCCGCACTGATCAGGATGTCGCGGCGATCGTCGAGTCGGTCGACGGACAGGAGGTCCTGTTAATGGGGATCGACACCAACGGAATCACGCCAGACGTGCGGGAGCTAGCGGCCGACTACCGCGAGTCGTTCGATGAGGTGCTCGTCTTCTCGACGGACACCCATGCGTCCATCCACGAGCTCGCGAACACGACGCGGTCGGACACCGAGTCGCTGACCGAGGCGATCGAACACGCCACCGACGCGGTGGCTCCCGCGACGATCGGCCTGACCAGCCGGACAACCCGCCCGCTCAAGCTACTGAAAAACGACTACAACGGGCTCGTGTTCAGCGTCAACATCCTGATCCGGTTGACGGTCATCTCGCTCGCGATGCTGTACGCGCTGCTCGTCATCTGGCTGTTCTTCTGACGACTGGGTTTCTGTATTCGGCTCTGTTGAAATTCTTAGATCGGACGGGAATAGCCTGCAAGATACACAGACGGTAGACAGTTAAAAAACGGCGTACTGATCGGCTCATCTCGGCGACAGTCGGTTCCCACCGACTGTAGCCAGTGTTACCGACCCTGTAGTTCGAACGCCACGTGAAGAGTCGTCTTGTATCGCTCGATCTGGCCGTCCTCCACGTTTGCGGTTTGCGATTCGATCTCGACACCTCTGATGTCCTCGATCGTCTTGTTCGCTTCGTCAAGCGCGTTTTGAGCGGCGTCCTCCCACGACTTTGGGGAGTTACCGATCAGTTCGATTGTTTTGACAGTAGTTCCCATGGCGAATGAGTACATACGACACCCTCGGATATAGAAGTTAGGTCGGAACGGCGATCTACGGAACGACCACGCCGGAAACCTCGAATCGCGCGCCGCCGTCGGCGCCCGCTCCGACCGCGATCGTCCACCCGTGAGCGTCGACGACGCCCCCGACGATCGAGAGGCCGAGTCCGAGCCCGTCCGTGCCCGTCGTGTACCCCGACTCGAAGACCTGCTCCCGATCGGCCGCCGGAATTCCGGGGCCGTCGTCCTCGACGTAGAATCCGTCTCCGTTGTCGAGCGGTCCGACGCGGATCGACACGTCCGGGCCCGCGTGCTCGACACCGTTCCGGAACAGGTTCTCGAAGAGGTGGCGGACGCGCCCTCGGTCCGCCTTAAACCACAGATCGTCGGTAACGGTCACGCTCGCGCCGTCGGTTTGCACTGCGTCCCAGCACTCTGTGACGATCGCGTCGAGCGAGACGAGTTCCGTGTCCCCGATCTCCTGTCCCTGTCGGGCCACCGTGAGAACGTCGGCGATCAGGTCCTCCATCCGGTCCAACGATCTCGCGGCGATCCCCAAGTGGTCGCTGTCGCGGGTCGATCGTTCGAGATCGACGCGGCCCTGTGCGACGTTCAACGGGCTTCTGAGGTCGTGGGAGACGACGCTGGCGAACTGATCGAGCCGGTCGATCTTTGCCTCCGTCCGTTCCGCTTGGAGCTCCGTTTCCAACAGCCGCGCGATAAGCTCAGCGAACAGCGTCTCCTCGTCGGCGAACGGCTCTGGACGCGGCTCCGTGGAGACGAAACACAGCGTTCCGCAGACCCCGTCGTCGATGGTGATCGTACTGCCGTGGTAACAGTGGAGTCCGTGCCGCTCGAACGCGGGGTCGTCGTCCCACCCCTGGTTCGGTGCGTCGTACAGTCGAACCGGGCTCTCGCCGTCGATCGTTCGCCGGCAGTACGTGTTCTGGAGGTCTAACTGGAGCCCGACCGGGAACCGTCCGTCCACCGAGTCCGTACTGGCGATCGCCTTCCAGTAGTCGCTCTCGACGTCGATCCGCGTCAGATGTCCGTTCTCCACGCCCAGGTACGCCTCCCCGATGGAGAGCGCCAGCGTCGCCTTCTCCTCAAAAGGGACATCTCGGTCCATCACCTCGTAGAGCCGCTCTCTGGCTTCCATCGCGCTGAGAGCGTCGTCACCCATGTATAACGTCTGAGGTAGCGGCTCCCCGAGATAAAAGTGGCGCTGTTGCGATCGGTCGCCGCTACCGGACCGTCCGGACGCCGAGCACCGACGCCGACACGCCGCCGATCGCCATCGGCATCCAGTAGACGCCGCCGCGGAACACGAGCACGGCAGCGGTGACCGCCGATGCCGGAACACCGGTCGTCGGGACGAGCAGCGCCACGAACGCCGCCTCGATTCCGCCGAGCCCGCCGGGGAGGGGGGTCGCGCCCGCGACGTACGCCAGCGGGACGGCGAAAAGCGGGACCACCGGTGCCACCTCGTGACCGACGGCGGCGAACGCGACCGTGAGTGCGGCCGCCTGGAACAGCCAGCCGGAAAGCGAGAGGCCGACCGCGGCGGCCAGCCGCCCGGGGCTCGTTCCGACGCGCTCGATGTCTTCGAAGAAGTTCTGCAGTCTATCGGCGATCCCGGCCTCGACCGTCGCCGCGTCGAACCGGTCCAGCCGCCCGGCCAGCCCGCCGACCGCGCTCGGGAGGCGGTCGACGACGACCCGCCGGTACCGCCAGCCGAGGCCGATCGCCGTGACGATCGCCGCAATCAGCGCGACGGCGACCGTGACGGCGACTTCAAGGCGCTCGCCGATCGCGGCGGTGGTCGCGTAGTAGCCGACGCCTAGGAACACGATCGAGATGGATGGGACGACGTTGAGCACGTCGACGCTGGCGATCCCGACGAGACCCGTCTCGTAGCGCGACCCGGAGGCCTGAGAGATAAGCGCCGCCGCCACCGGCTCGCCGCCCGCCTGCCCGAACGGGGTGACGTTGTTGGCGAAGACGGCCCCAGAGTACACGAGAAAGGACGTGGTGACCGAAAGATCGACATCGAGCGACCCGAGTACGGTCCGGAGCATGAGGCTCCACGCGATCAGCCAGCAGAGCGCGAGCCCGAACGTTGCCGCGACGAGTGCGGGATCCGCCGCCAGCAGCGTCTCGATCACGCGGTCCGCTCCGACGACGACGAAGAGGACGGCGAGGATCACTATCGCCGCGATCCCGCCGATGATCACGCCCCCGCCGCTGGCCGCCCGTCCATAGGGAAGATGACGCGCTGGCGGACTTTAAATGTCTGATCGTTCTCACCCCCGGACGAGCACAGATTCGACCGGGAAACAGAAGATGAGATAGCCGCAAATCCGGCATTTAAACCGGATATATGCCGGATTCGTCTCTTGAGACGGCATCAACAAGAATACAACCGTCGGCTGGGAACGGTGGCGTACTTATGGACGATCAGCGGTTCCTCGAATCGGAGTGGGACTACTGTCTGGTGTTGGACGCGTGCCGCTACGACGTGTTCGAGGACGTGTACGACGAGTACCTCGACGGCAACCTCGAAAAGCGCCGGAGCGTCGGGTCGTCGACGCCGGAGTGGGCCTACCGGACGTTCACCGGCGACCACGACATCGCCTACTTCTCGGGGAACCCCTTTATCAACGATCTGGGGATCCCGCTGAACGAGCTGAAGTGGGGCGCGAGCTGCGACTACGAGTGGACCGCCTCCGACCACATCAGCGACATCCACGACGTCTGGAAGACCGGCTGGGACGACGATCTGGGTACCGTCCCGCCGGAGAGCCTCGCGGAGGCGTATCGGAACAACCTCGACGCCGTCGAGCGCGCCGACCGGACCGTGCTGCACTACATGCAGCCGCACGCGCCGTACCTCTCGCGCGGGAAGGGCCAGAAGCTCAAGCAGATCCAGAAGGGGATCAAACGGCAGGAGGAGGAGGCCGAGAACGGCGACAACGACGACGGCGGCGGCCTCCTCTCGTCGCTTAGCGACTCGGTCCGGCCGAAGATCGAGAGCCGGCTCGACGACAGCGAGTTCGCCCAGAAGGCGGGGCTGTGGCTCGAACTCGATCCCAAGGACCTCGTGAAAGACGGCACTCGCGTGACCGCGCTCAAGCTCTACGAGGAGAACCTCCGGATCGCCTTGGAGTCCGTCGCCGAGCTCGCCGACGAGCTCGACGGGACGGTGGTCGTCACCGCCGACCACGGCGAGGCGTTCGGCGAGGAGGGCGTGTGGGAACACCACATCGAGACGCACATCCCGCCGCTGATGGAGGTCCCGTGGCTGGAAGTGGAGTGATCGTCGCCGCCCCCAATCGCGACTCCGCGACGACCCCGCGATGAAGGTCAGCCACTACTTCGAGTTCGAGGATCACGTCACCGGCGGCATCCACGAGTCGGTCGTCCACCAGCGGAAGATGCTCGACCGCGAGGGGATCGAGTACACGACCGAGGCGACACTCGACGCCGACGTGCTCCACTGCAACCTGATGGGGCCGCGCTCCGTTTGGTACGCGAAGCGCGCGAGCGACCGCGGGAGTTCCCGTGGTCGCGCACACCCACGTCACCGCGGAGGACTTCGGCGACAGCTTCCGCTTTACCAACGCGCTCGCGAAGCCGCTCAAGCCCTACTTGAGCCGGGCGTATCGACTCGCCGACGCGCTGGTCTGTCCCTCCGAGTACAACCGCGGCGTGATCGAGGAGTACACCGACACTCCGACGACCGTCATCTCGAACGGCGTCGACCGCGAGAAGCTCGCCGGCTTCGAGTCGCTGGAGGACGAGTACCGCGAGCGCTACGATCTGTCCCCGCCGACCGTCTTCCTCGTCGGGCACGTGATCAAGCGGAAGGGGTTGGAGACGTTCGTCGACCTCGCCCGCGAACTACCCGACATCGACTTCGCGTGGTTCGGGCCGCTCGACCTCTCCTTAAAAGGCCGCGAGACCACCCGGCTCATCGAGGAGTCGCCAGAGAACTGCACGTTCACCGGGTTCGTCGACGACATTCGGGGCGCGTTCGCCGCCGGCGACGTGTTCCTGTTCCCGACCCACGAGGAGAACGAGGGGATCGCGCTACTGGAGGCGATGACCGCCGGCAAGGCGGTCGTCGTCCGCGACATCGAGACGTTCTCGTGGCTCGACCACGACGAGGACTGCTTAAAAGTCGATCCCGCCGCCGCGGACGACGAGACCGAGGCGTTCGCCGACGCGATACGTCGCCTGACGGATCCCACGCTCCGAGAGCGACTCGGGTCGAACGCGGCCGCGCGCAGCGAGTCGTTCTCCCTCGACGCGATCGCCGAGCGGTACCGGTCGCTGTACGAGTCGGTGTGAGCCGTCGTCGGTAGCTCCTGATTGTCGACCGCGACCGGCACGCGCCCGCTCGGGACGCAGTCTGGCTCTCACTTCGACGACTTACTTCGACAACTCACTTCGAGACGGGAAACACCGTGAGGTCGCTCGCCGCGGCGGCAACGGTCACGCGATCGGCCTCACCGAGCCCGTCGCGATGCCGCTCGACGGTCACCTCCTCGCCGGAGTCGACCTCGACGCGGACGTCGTAGCGGCGTCCCACGTCACGAACGTGTGTTACCGTCCCTCGCATCTCGATCGTTTTCGTTCGGTTGTCGGACCGCTCCCCATCAGCCGACGCGTCCGATCGATCTGGCGCGGTACCGGCGTCGTTCGACCTCCTATTGGACAGCGTCGCGGGGTTGACCGTCAGGTCGCCCGGTCGGATGTGCACGATGGCTCGAGGCGCGTCGGCAACCTCGCCCGGTACGGCGTCGAGATCGACTTCGGTCCCGCCCGATCCTCATCGCCGTCGACCCGTCGCCGTCGACAGTCGCCGAGAGCTCGTTCGAGCGCCCGAGAAACGACGCGACGAAGCGGGCCGGCGGCGATTCGTAGAGTTGCCGAGGTGCTCCAGCCGCGACGATCGCCCCATCGCGGAGGACGACGAGCCGGTCCGCGACCGACATCGCGTCCTCCTGATCGTGGGTGACGAACAGCGTCGTCACGCCGGTCTGCCGCTGGATGCGGACGATCTCCTCGCGGAGTCGCGCTCTGAGCCCCTTGTCGAGCGCCGACAACGGCTCGTCGAGCAGGAGGACGTCCGGTTCGGGAGCGAGGGCGCGGGCGAGTTCGACGCGGCGGGCCTCGCCCCCGCTCAGTGACTCCGGAGACGCATCACGTCGGTCGGCGAGTTCGACCAGTTCGAGGTACCGGTCGACACGCTGGCTCACTCGGTCTGCCGTGAGATCTCCGCTTTGCAGTCCGTACGCGACGTTCTCGCCGACGGTCATGTGCGGGTACAGCGTCGATCGCTGAAAGACGATCCCGACGTTCCGGTCCTCCGGCGGGACACCGGTGACATCGGCCCCGCGGAGTGATACTTGACCGGCCGTCGGGTCGAGGTGCCCGGCGATCGCTTGGACGACGGTCGTCTTCCCGCAGCCGCTCGGCCCGAGCAGCGCGACGAGCTCTCCATCGTTGAGGGCGAGCGACACGTCGTCGAGGGCACGCTCGCTCCTGTACCGATGACTCAGTCCGTCGAGTTCGAGGGTCATCGCTCCACCACGGTCGGAACCCCGGCGAACCGTTGTACCGTGACGACCACGACGAGCGTGATCGCCAGCAGGGCGAGCGCGAGCGGGACGATCGCGTCGATACCGCCGGCGATGAAGTCGACCCAGATGCGCGTCGGCATCGTCCGAGGGTTGTACGCGACCATCATCGTGGCGCCGAACTCGCCGATGGCTCGCGCGAACGTGAGTACGACGCCGGCGACGATCGCTCGGCTCGCGAGGGGAAGCGACACGCGTCTGAAGGTGGCTAACGGCCCGTATCCGAGCGATCGGGACGCCTGTTCGAGGCGCTCGTCGACGGCGCCGAACCCGGCGCGAGCGGTGATCACCACGAACGGCGCGGCGACGAACGTCTGTGCAAGGACGACGCCGAGGAGACTGTCCGTCAGCGGTACTCCGACGCGCGTCGCGGCGGCCCCGATCGGCGTGAACCGGCCCACCACGCTGAGCAGCATCGCCCCGCCGACGACCGGTGGGACGACGAGCGGGAGCACGACGAGCGCCTCGATGAGCCGCTTCCCCGGGAACGTCTCGCGAGCGAGGACGTACGCGAGTGGAACGCCGAGGACGGTCGCGATCGCGGTGGCGACCGGCGCGGTGAGAAGCGAGTTCCGGACCGCCGTCCGGCTCGCTGTCTGGGAGAGGGTCTCGGCGACGGGAACCGATCCGGTTCTGCCGAGAAACACCACGAAGGGGAGCGCGAAGTAGACGAGCAGGATTCCCCCGAGGACGCCGAAGACCAACAGCGGCGACAGTCGCCGAGATCTCGTGGCCGAGCGGGTCGCATCGACGAGACTCATCCGTCCGTCACCTCGGCGGGAACGTCGCCGTGAGTCCTCGGGAATCCCGCCGTCTCGAACCCGTTCTCGCGGAGGAGATCGCTGGCGTTCGCGAGGAACCGGACGAACTTGCGTCCGGCGTCCGGTGAATCTGCGCTCTCGAGGGCCGTCGCGTTGTACACGATCGGCGCACCGGTCGCCGTGTACCCCCCGTCCGTCGTGTACGAGGCCTCGGCGTAGCGATCGGCGTACTCCGGGTTCGAGAAATCGTACGCCTCCGGGAACGGGTGAAACGGAAGCCCGTGGTCCGCGGCCATGTTCCGGTAGACGACCGCGGCGGCGCGGTTTCCCGTTTCGACGCCGGCGAGCAACTGCGGCTCCTGCGGTTCCCGATAGGCGGCGTCGGTGACGGCCTCGGCGAAGCCGTCGAGTCCGTGTTCCCGCTCTGCCAGTCGAAACGCGTGGATGGCACGGTATCCGAGGGGGTCGAGGTCGGGGTCGCTTATCGCGAGGGCACCGGGGTCGGCATCACGGGCGACTTCGTACCACGGATCGCCCGCCTCGAGGCGTTCCCCGAACCGCGTGTCGGAGGCGTAGGCGATCCCAACGGCGTTGGACGCGATCGAGACATCCCACGTGGTATGCGTGTCGTAGAGCCGGTCGCGCAAGAGGCCGGCGTCCGCGCTCACGACAACATCGGGGTACTTCCGGCCGTCGCTTACCATCCGCATCACCGCGTTTGTGCCGTAGTATTCCGCGTGGCAGGCGATCCCCGTCTCGGCTTCGAACTGCCCCCCGACGTGATCGTCGAGGACGACCGCGAGGCTCCCGGCGGCGAGGACCGAGACGGATTCGTCGTCGCCGAGACAGCCGGCGATCCCGAGTCCACTCCCGGCAGAGAGCGCCGCGAGGACCGACCGTCGGGAACGCGATTGCATGTAGAATGCTTCAGCTACCAGCGGGATATAACCTACTCTCGTTACTATCTTCTGAGATGTAATGCTTTAGACTTACATCATCAACAAAATCCACGTCACGTGCTATCGAGTCCGATTACGGCAACGAGTCGGACGGCCATCGACCGCCGATCGAAGTCCTGAGACTGTCCCGTGTGACTACGGCTCCGGTTCGAGTTCGGCGGCACCGTCGGCGTGCGAGCGTCGCCGCTCTCGACCGACCTGATCCATCGTCCGATCGGCGAGTTCGCGGAACGCCTGCGCTGGCTCCTCGCTCTTCTACAGCGACCGCGAGCCGTCGAGCGCGACGAGGACGGCGTTCGCGCGCGGCGTGGCTCGGTACATCCGCCACTTCCCCTCCTTCCGGCGCGTAACGAGACCGGCGTCGGTGAGCTTCGAGAGGGCGTGGCTGATCGCACTGTCGCTCACGTCCAGAAGCGGCGAGAGCTCGCAGACGCACAATTCGTCGCCGTCGGCCGCATGAAGCATCCGAACGATCTTGTACCGCGTCTCGTTCCCGAGCGCCGACAGCAACTCGACGTCGGGACGGCGACCGACGTTGATGGCGCGGGCCACGCTGACGCCGACGGTGCGACCGACTTCGACGCGGTGGCGGACGCCGACGCGGTCGTCGACCAACTGACGCCGGGCGAGGAGACGCAGTACCTTTTCTTCACCGGGAAAGGCGGTGTCGGGAAGAGCACGGTCGCCTCAACGGCGGCGACGAAGCTCGCCGAAGCGGGCCACGAAACGCTCGTCGTTACGACCGATCCGGCCGCACACTTGGAGGACATCTTCGGCGAGCCCGTGGGCCACGAGCCGACTTCGGTCGGGCAGGACAACCTCGACGCGGCCCGGATCGACCAGGAGAAGGCGCTCGCCGAGTACCGTGAGCAGGTCCTCGACCACGTCACGGAGATGTACGAGGAGAAGGAGAACACGCAGATCGACGTCGACGCTGCGATCGCGAACGTTGAAGAGGAACTGGAGTCTCCCTGTGCCGAGGAGATGGCCGCCCTCGAGAAGTTCGTGAGCTACTTCGACGAGGACGGCTACGACGTGGTCGTCTTCGACACGGCCCCGACGGGGCACACCCTTCGGCTGCTCGAACTCCCGTCCGACTGGAAGGGGTTCATGGACCTCGGCTCGCTGACGAAGGGTGCCGCGCCCGCGAAGGGCGACCAGTATGACGAGGTCATCGAGACGATGAAAGATCCCAACCAAAGTACCTTCGCGTTCGTGATGTACCCCGAGTACACCCCCATGATGGAGGCGTACCGGGCCGCCGCCGACCTCGAAGACCAAGTCGGCATCGAGACTTCGTTGGTCGTCGCCAACTATCTCCTTCCCGAGGAGTACGGCAACAACGCCTTCTTCGCGAATCGGCGCGCTCAGCAGGCGAAGTACCTCGACGAGATCCGCGATCGGTTCGACGCGCCGCTCATGTTGGCGCCACTCCGGCAAGACGAGCCGATCGGACTCGACGAGCAGAGCGCATTCGGCGAGGAGATCACTGGGCTGGCGGACATCGCTGAGGCGGATGCGCCGGAGGTGACTCCCTCATGAGCGACGCACAGGACGCGGACGATATGGCCGAGGGTAACACCAGCGCATCTGTCGAGGAGGACGTGGAAGCGAACGTCGAGACGGCGCTCCGCGAGTTCCTCGACGCCCTCGGCGAGTCGGAGACGTACCGGCGGTTCGTCGAGGCCGATGAGGCGTTACAGGACGACAGCGACGCGATGGCGCTACTCCGCGAGTACCAGCGGAAGCAACAGCAGATGCAACGCGGCGGCTTCGACGAGTCGGTGATGGCGGAGCTGAAACAGCTCCAGACGGAGCTGTCCAGCAACGAGACGATCCAGCGTCAGCAGGCCGCACAGACAGAACTGGTCGAGGTCCTCCAGCGGACGAACGACGCGGTCAGCGACGAGATCGACGAGGAGTTCGCGCGATCAACCGGGGGTGGTTGCTGTTGAGCGCCTCCGATCAGGACGCCGTCGAGAGCGAGGTCACAGACGACGAGATCGTCGCGGTCGCCGAGGCGCTCAGCGAGGAACTCGCGGCGGCGAAGGAGTCGTCGTCGGAGTTCGCGTTCACGACGATGGTAATGCAGTGTAACGACGCGATCAGCGACGAAACCGGAATCGACTACGGCAGCGTCTGTGGCGCCGACGACAACGGCTGCTGTTAGCGGCGTTCGGTAGGGCTGTGCCGGCTGACTACCCTCCCAATCGCGTCACTCCGCGGACGGCGTCTCCGACAGGAGTTCGTCGAACAGTGCGACGACTCGCCCTTCGATCTCGTCACGGATCGCACGAACCTCTTCGATCGGACGGCCGTGAGGGTCGTCGAGCCCCCAATCGCGATTCTCCCCGTTCCACGTCGCCGGGCACACGTCCGACGCCGAACAACCCATCGTGACGACGAGATCGACCGCCTGTAGCTCGTCGGGCGTCACCTCTCGTGGCGTTCGGTCGCTGAGGTCGATGTCCAGCTCTCCCATCGCCTCGACCACGACGTTGTGGACGTGATCGGCCGGCCGCGTCCCACCAGTGACAATCTCGATCCGATCGCCCACGTCGCGACGGTCGCGCTCGCGCTCGGCGAACGCGGCTGCCATCTGGCTCCGTCCCGCGTTCTGAACGCAGACGAACGCGATCCGGTGGTCTGTCTGCTCGCTGTGTCGGGTCACAACCCGTTGTGCGGGAGGTACGGCTATAGTCGTTGCTTCAAAGCGGTATTGAGTGCTGTAGTGCGGTATTGTGAGGGTCTGCCGAGTGGAAATTCTGTATTGCGATATGCGGTTTATACGTCCGATTTCGAGTACTCTTGTGTTGTCTCAAATACGACCTAATTCTCACCAACTCCGGAACGATTACCCCATATGCACTCGCAAGAGTCGGACATGACCGACTCCGACTGGAGCGACTGGCTGCCGCGCGCAGTGGCGGACGCCGACCCCGACACGGTGGCGCTGTGGTACCTCGGCTGCAACGGCTTCGCGATCAAGGGGAGCGAGGGCACTGTTCTCTGGATCGACCCGTACGTCGGGACCGGCGACCCGCCGCGCACGGTCCGGATGATCCCGGTCCCGTTCGACCCCGACGACATCGACGAGGCGGACGCGGTGCTGGCGACCCACGAGCATACGGATCACGTCCACGGTCCCTCACAGGCGCCGATCCTCGCAAACACCGACGCCGACTTCGTCGCGCCCGACGACTCGCTCGCGGTCGCCCGCGAGGAGGAGCGGTGGACGGAGGAGTGGGAGGTCGACGAGGAGGCGTTCCTCGAAGTGACCGAGGGCGACGAGCTGAAGATCGGCGAGTTCACCGTACACGTCGTTGAAACGGAGGACGCGGACGCGACGCACCCGGTCGGATACGTGATCGAACACGATTCGGGTACCCTGTTCCACGCCGGTGACAGCAAGCCCTCGGCGTCGTTCCCGGCGCTGGCCGACGAGTTCGACATCGACCTCGGAATCTTAGCGTTCGGGTCCGTCGGCAGGGTCCCGGACAAGGAGACGGGCGAACCGGTCGAAACGAAGTGGTACAGCGACGAAAACGAGATCGCGGCGGCCGCCGAGGACCTCGCGCTCGACCGACTCATCCCGACTCACTGGGACATGTGGAAGGGGCTGACCGCGGACCCGACCGCGCTCCACGAGCACGTTCGGAGCCGCTCGCACCCGAACCAACTGGAGATAGTCGAGATCGGCGACCGGATCGATCTGTAGAATTTCGGCCTCAGTAGAGCCGATCCGCGTTTTTTCGCCGGCAGGTGGTTATCAACACCGAAACCCGGCCCGTGGAATTTAAGCCCCTGCTCCGGGAGGGTCTCCGTATGAGCGAACGGACGGCAGAAGCGACGACGACCGTCGACGAGGACGGTATTCGCGTCGAGAAGTCCTTCACGGACGACGCGTTCCCCGTACCCGCGGTGATGTACGAGCTCTCCTCGACCCGCGAGGACCCCGTGCGCGTGCGCATCGTCGACCGAATCCCCGAGTCGTTCCCGATGGACCGGATCGGGTTCCACCCGGAGTACGAGAGCGAGAACTGGACCGCCTACAAGGACCACCGCGTCGAGTTCGAGCGCGTCGTCGACCCCGGCGACGAGATCGAGACCGTGTTCGGCATCCGCGACGACGACCCCGACCTCGAGGGCTTCCTCGGAACGCCGGTCATCGAGCACGTCCCGGTCGGCGAGGAGATCGAAGACGTCCTTGGCGCCGGCGACACCGACGCCGTCAGGGAGGTGCTCTCGGGCGACCGCGCGACGCTCCCCGGAATGGAGCAGCCGCTCACGGCCGAGGGCGAGAACTCGGAGCCCGCGGCGGTCGACGACGAACCGACTGCCGAACCGGAAGTGATCGACGACCCCCCGGAAGCCGCCGAAGCCGACGAAGAATCCGAGGACACGGAGTCTCCCGAACCGCGAGAGGTCGTTGCGGGAACCGCAGCGGTCACCTCACACACCGAGGGGCCGGACGCGGACGAACCGGATGCGGGCGAGCCAGCCGTCGACGAGCCGAAAGATGCGACGATCGAGGCCGACGAAGAAGGCGAGTCGGATGAGTCCGCCGAACCGGAGGAGGTCGATCCCGACGCCACCGGGGAGAGCCGCGAACCGATGGACGCAGCGCCCGCCACGGCCCCGGACGAAGGTCTCGCCGCGGCGCTCGCCGCGGAGATCCGCGCAGGCGGAGTAGACGACGCCGACCTCGAAACCCTCCGCTCCGAACTCGACGTGGGCGTTCCCCGAAGCGTCGACGTGCGGATCGCCCGCCTCCAGTCGAGCGTCGCCGATATCGAGGCGTACGCCGACGCGCTCGCGGAGTTCATCGACGGCGAGGGGACCGCCCGCGAGATCCTCGACGACCTCGATGAGAAGGTCGATGCCGTCGAGTCCGAGATGGCTGCAATCGACGACCGGGTCATCTCCGCCGACGCGGACCGGAACGACCTGCGCGAGGAGGTCTCGCGCGTCGACGAGTCGGTGTCGGCCGCGACCGACGAGATTGATGCTGTCAGCGAGCGCGTCGATGGCGTCGACAGCCAGATCGAGGGCGTCGACGACCGGGTCGAAGGCGTGGAGACGGACGTTTCGAACGTCGAGGAGTCGGTCACGAATCTCGACGGAACTGTCGCAGACCTCGGGGATACGGTCGTTAGCGTCGAGGAAACCGTCGACGGGGTCACCGACGATGTGTCTCGACTCGACGACGAGACGACCGGCCTCGACGAGGCGGTCGACGACCTGGGCGACGACGTCGAGACGCTGTACGAGGAGGTCGACGACGCCGCCGCGGGGCTGGAGGCAACCGAGGATCGGGTGGACGACGTGGAGGCCCGGATCGGACGGTTCGACGAGGAATTCGACGACCTCTGGGACGACCTTGCGGAGGTCGACACCCGCCTGACCGACATCGAGGACCGCCTCGGCGAGGACCTCGACGACGTGGAGGCGGAACTCGACGCGATCAACGATCACCTCGAAGAGCTCGAAGCCTTCAGAAAGCGGCTCAACGAGGCTTTCGGTCCATAACGGCGGACCGCGACGACAGCATCGAAATCCCCCCGAGAGAAAAGCGCAACCCGTTTTACCCGCGGTGACCCAGATCCGACAATGAGCGAACCGGTACCGGTCGCCGTGCCGCGGAAAGGCCGACCGCTCGAAGCAGTCCTCGAACGGATCGCGGCCGTCGGCCCCGACGACCGGCTTGACGGGCTTGCGGACCGCGTGAGCAACACGCTCCGGTACGAGAAGGCCGTCACGAAGGGGCGCGTCGACGCCGAAGACGGCCCGTACGAGCGGCTGATCGAGTACTCGGATCCCGACAACCCGCGCCAGCCCGAGTTCACGCTGCTGCGCGACGACCGCGACGGCAAACCCCGACGGATCGTCTTCGACGCGGCCACCGTCGACCTTGGCGAGGTAACGCTGAAGCTCGTCGGCCGTGAGGAGCCGTTCCGAGCGCTCCGAACCCACGAGTTCGCGGTCGGGTTCGACTCCGCCGACCTCGTCTTGGAGGAGGTCGTCGGAATCCGACCGGGCGGCCTCGGACAGATCGCCGACATCAACGAGCGGATCGACCCCGTCGACACCGACGTGCGCGTGGTCAACGGGCTCGGAGACACCGTCTATCACACGTTGATGGGGCGACCGGAGGGAATCGAGCCGGGGACTGACTTCGATCGGGATTTCGTCGCGAAGTACGAGGGGTCGCTGTGTATTTCGCCGCGATACGAACGGCTCGTTACCGCGGTGCTGGGAACAGACGCGCTGGAGGGCGTCGAGTTCGTCTATCCGAACGCGAACGAGGAAGAGGAGGCCGCCATCGCCCGGACTGGACTCGGCGTCTACCTCACGGTCACCGGGTCGACGGCCCGCGAACACGGGCTCGACGTCGGCGAGCACCTGTTCCCGAGCGAAACCGTGCTGATGCGGAACGCCGCCGAACACGACCCAGCCGTCGGGCGCGCGCTCGATGCGATTGCGGTCGAGAAATCGTCCTCCGAGATCCGAGTCTGACTCTCGGCGCTTTCTATAGCGGTATGAGATATACGCGTTTGCGATCGATCGCCCTCAACGCCCCGAAGAGATGTGAGATGAGACGCGTTGTTCTGACTGTTCTGCAGTAGATACCGCACCGTCGATCCCGATGTCTCGATCCGCCTCGACGGAGCCGTGGCAACCGGACCACAGAAAGTGGGTGTCGGTCACTGTACACGCGAGGCGGTGGCTGTCGATCGGATTCGATCGATGACGGTACCGGATGAGACGAACATCGATCGCCAGTGGTCCGGGAAAACCACCCCGACCCCTCGCTGCCACCATCTCGATCGACGTGATACCGCCCGGTACACCACCCGCCGACGAAGGGGGAGAACCGGATCGATCGAATCGACCGGTAGTATTTATATCTGCTTTTCTAGTACTACACTCAGATATATTTGGTACCAGAAAACCATATATTCTACGTCTTCCCCGGCTTTGATAGTACTATAGTACTGTATAAGTGACCTTATCCCGAATTGTGGGATAGATTGAAGATGGCGGCCCGAGAAGCCTCGGACGAGAGATGAGCGACGACCGCCGCTCGGTGAAGACGTATGTCCCCGAAGACCAGAAGGCGATCTGGCAGGATCACGCCGACGATCTGGGGATGTCGCAAAGCGAGTTCGTTAGAACGATGGTACAGGCCGGGAGACGCGGTTTTTCGATCGACGGAGCCGATAACCCTGTCGAACCCGATCCGTCGGGGTCTGACCCCGGGGGTAGCGACCTCGAAAGGCGGGTGGAAGCAGCGCTCTCCGACGGAGTGCTTTCGTGGGAGGAACTCGTCGACGCCGTGTTCGACGACTTCGAGGGACGACTGGAGGGCGCGCTCGATTCGCTCCAGGATCGCAACCGCGTCCGGTACAACGGACGGGAGGGAGGGTACACGCTGATCGATGAGTAGCACGCGAGCCCCCGACGAGGTCGACGACCCGATCGGATACTTCATCGAGGACCTCACCTACCACGGGAAGACCGAACGAACTCGCGACTCCTACGAGCGTGTGCTCCGCCGGTTCGAGTCGTTTCTCGATCACGACATGACGCCGGCGTCGGCTACCCACCGCGACTGCATGGCGTTCGTCCACTCGCTTCGCGGCGACGCGGCCGATAGCACGGTGGCGACGTACGCGGCGTATCTCCACCGGTTCTACGGGTATATGACTGAAGTCGGTGTCTTTGAGGGGAACCCGATGACGCTCGTGATGGAAGAGATGGACGAGACGGTCGATAAGGACCCGGCGCGGCGAGATGTTTCGATCCCCGCGATGCGCGAATTTGTCGCCGGTATTCGGCATCCGCTCCACCGCGCGCTCGTCGTCGCGCTGTTGAAGACCGGAATGCGGGTGGGTGAGCTCTGTAACCTCGATCTCCGCGATCTCGCGATCGACGACGAGGAGGTCAGGGAGACGTTCGCACTGGGAACGCGACCGGCCCTCGCGGACCGGCCGAACTCGCTGTACGTCACACCGGACGCGACGGTGGGCGAGGAGCTGAACGGGGAGGCCCGTACCGCGTCGAACAAGCGCAAGCGCGCCACCGTGATCCCTATCGACGACGAGTTGATGGGGACGCTGAAACGGTGGCTTGCGGTGCGCCCGGACGGTCCCTCCTCGGCGGATCCACTGTTCGTCGGCACCGCGGAGGGATGGGGCGAGCGGCTTGACCCGCAAGCGGTCAGACACGTTGTCGAACGATACGCCCGCGAGGCGGGGTGGTACCGTACGGGTGGCGGTGCCGCCGAGAACGTCACGCCCCACTACTTCCGGCACTTCTTCACGACGCATCTCCGGGACCGGACGGGCGATCGCGGCGTCGTCAAGTACCTACGCGGTGATGTCGCCGACGACGTAATCGACACGTACACCCACAACTGGGGTGATCAGGTCCGCGAGACGTACGAAGCGAACGTGTACCAGCTGTTGAGGTAGCGATTGGGCGCGAGTCGGCTCTAGTACAGTTTCGTCGTCGATAGTACGACGGATTCCGTGTTCGATAGTAGCCAAATAAACCCCATGCCGCTATATCAATAACTCCCCTTCTCGCGATCGACCGGTTCTCCCAATCGGGTGGAGGGGCGCCCTCAGTACCGACGGTTGTGGTGACGACGATGGCTCTACGTCGGTGTCGTCGCGCAGGCGTCGATCTGATTTGTTCACTTCACCAGCGTCGTCGGGATCGTGGTCTCCCAGAGGACGGCTTCAGCGACGCGGTGGCGACATTCACCGCTCTACCGCGTGCGTGAACACGTTCGGGAGAGGACCCAAGCGGGTAGGACGGGGAGGACTGAGTGAGCCGATGTTCGACAACCTCGACACGGACCGGCGGCCGCTGGTTCTCATCTGGGAGGTGACGCAGGCGTGCGGACTCGCCTGCCGCCACTGTCGCGCCGACGCGAAGCCGGCGCGTCACCCCGACGAACTGTCGACCGAGGAGGGGAAGCGGCTCCTCAACGATGCGGCGACGTTCGGGGACGGCCAGCTCGTCGTGCTCTCTGGCGGCGATCCGCTCGCCAGAGACGACCTGCTAGAGCTGGTTTCGTACGGCGACGATCAGGGACTCCGCATGACGATTACCCCCAGCGGGACGCAGTCGCTGACGGCCGACCGGATCGAGGATCTCGCTGACGCCGGGATCCGGCGGATGGCGCTCAGCCTCGACGGCGCGACGCGCGAGAGCCACGACCGGTTCCGGGGCGAAGAGAGCTTCGAGAGCACGCTGGAAGCGGCTGAGGCCGCCTCCGAGGCGGGGCTGCCGCTGCAGATCAACACAACCGTCTGCGCGGAGACGGTCGACGAACTCCCTGCAATCCGTGACCGCGTGCGGGACCTCGGCGCTGTCCTCTGGAGCGTGTTCTTCCTCGTCGCCGTCGGCCGAGGGCGGATCCTGGAGCCGATCGCACCGGAGCGTGCTGAAGATGTGATGGAGTGGCTCCACGGTGTCGCCGAGTCAGAGCCGTTCGGCGTCAAGACGACTGAGGCGCCGTTCTACCGCCGGGTCGGGCTTCAGTCTGACGGCGACGAGGAGGCGACCCGNCGGCGCGNCGGGATCACCGCCGGCCGCGGGTTCGCGTTCGTGAGCCACACCGGAGAGGCGTACCCGTCCGGATTCCTCCCGGAGTCCGCCGGTAACGTCCACGATCGGTCGATCGTCGATATCTACCGGAACGGGGACCTGTTCGAGTCGCTCCGCGAGCCGGACCGGCTGAAGGGGAAGTGCGGTGCCTGCGAGTTCCGCCAAGTATGCGGCGGGAGCCGATCGCGAGCGTTCGCGACGACGGGGGACCCGCTGGAGAGCGATCCGCTCTGCCCGTACGTGCCCGACGGATACGACGGCGAGCTACCGCCGACACTCAAGGACGGATTCGAGGGGTCGACCAGCGCGCCGGACGCCGCGGATTGAGACGGAAACACTGCCGGATTCGACGGACAGCGACGGTGGCATGTGCGGCTCCGCCCTTATAAGGAAGTCCGGGTCGTCGTCACGCGGCGTCAAACTCGCTGACTGACCGCTACGCGGGTGTCGTTGGTGCGTCGGCCGATGCGAGCACGACACCGAACCCGCGAAGAGTCCCTGCCGACGTGTAACTGGCGACGACGGTCGTTGTGGCTGTGAACGTACTCCCGTCGTCTCGCTGGAACTTCAGATTTGCCGTGACTTCCGTCTCGGCTTCGGCAGCCTCGGTGAGCTCTTCTGCACGCTGTTTGCCGGCTGGGTCTCCGGAAAGGTGTGCCCCGAGATGTGTCCCGAGACTGGCTTCGATCGAATACCCCAGCACGTCTTCAACCCGGTCGTTCCAGCGGGTCACGTAGCCCTCGTGGTCGAGGGTATAGAACGCGCTCTCGTCTTCCCCCTCGAAGAGGAAGTAAAACTCTCCGTGTTGTGTCGACGCAGTCGTCCGCTCTCCGGTAATATCTTGGGCTGTACAGACGATGCTTCCGCTCTCGGTTGCCGCTAGCCGGTGATCCGTGATACGCCGGTCTCCCTGCTTCGTGACGCGGACGGTTTCCCCGCTCCAGTACGCATTAACCGGGGCCCTCACAATATGGACCGCTGGCTTGGGGAACGTTGCCTACGGAAAGTTGTCCAAGAAGCGCAATAAACAACGGATTGTATTACGGGTGGGTAATGACACCAACTCGTCAAATGGGGAAAGTGATGAAAGCGACCCCATTGAACTCATCCGGAAGCTCAAGCAACTTAATGACGAAGGACTGATAACTAATGCTGAGTTTGAGGAAAAGAGACAAAAATTGTTAGACAGTCTATAGATGCTTCCACCATTGGTAGGCATAATACAATCTTGATATTATCGGCATTTTGTGCGCTTGACTCCACGCGATAACCTTTGACAAGAGCCTTCTCACTCATATTGACTCGCTCCCCGGTCACGTCCTTGGGCTGTCCCGCGTTCCGTGCCGCCGTGACGTAGCCCAGACTCAGGGCGAGCGGGCTGACCGGGCCGGGACACTTGCACGAGGCGTTCCAAGAGATAGCCTCGCACTCTACGAGATTCCGGTCAGGAGAGGCGGAGTTCCTCATCTTAGGGCTCCCGACAACAGGACCGAACGACAAAAAACGACCTTCTAATTCGAACCTCAAACTGTTTTGCCGAAATATATCTCTCCGAGCTGCGCTTCTTGTTTGGTATGGACGGTCAATATTGTCTGCTTTCCGAACGTTCCGAGCGCGAATCGTCCGTCAACAGCACCCGCACTAACTACAAGCAATAATTGCCAAAAGTGGAACCCGGTTCACCGCAACACGGCGTCGGGGTGCAATCGATGAGGGGTACAAGTCAATTCTTGATATCCCGAAACTTCTTTATAAGTCACCCGCTAAGACCCTTCTGTTCGGCACGCTCAGCGGTTGAGGAACAAGGTAGTGGGGCCGGAGGGATTTGAACCCCCGATCGACTGATATCTCCGGCGCGCCTCGGAACTCCAGAGGGTCGTCAACACGACCGATGATCAGTCGGCCGCTCGGTATATCAGTCTGGAGTGTCGTCCCGGGCGCAAGCCTCTGGAGTCAGTCGCCATGCCTGGCTTGGCCACAGCCCCGCGTGATCTCGCATCAGGTGCTTGCCGAAACGCGGATAAAGGGGTTTCGATCGCGAACGATCGGGCGACGGGGCGGTGGATCGGGATGGGGAGGAGACAGCGACGTCGCGAGGTCACTCCTCCCGATCGTCGGCGCTCCAGTCGCACTCCTGGCATTTGTAGCCGGTGATAAACTCGGTCACGCTCGGCATATACCCGACGGAGATGACGTCGCCGCCGCACTCCGGGCAGTCGCGGTCGGCATTCGTGATCGATTCGGCTTCGAGGATTGAATCGCCCTCGATCAGCTCCGCGAGCTTCTCGGGAGTTACCATCCGCCCCTGCACGACGCGATTGGACATACCCGCCGTTTACCGCCGAGTACCTAAACCCCGGCGACACGTGGAGACAGAGACAGCCACTTCCCTTTCTCAGATCCCGGGTCCGCCTCCGCTGCTACAGCCAGGGCGCCCGGGAGTCGTCATCCGCAAAGGGGTCAGTGTCGTCCGCGTCGTCGCTCCTTCCAGAGGGATCGCCGCCGTTGGCGATCACCGCCACGTCGTCGTCGACGATGGGGGCGGGCGCGGTCGGCGCGTCGAGCGGCGGCTCGGTCGGCTCCGTGTCCCCGTCGCGTTCTGCGTCGTCGTCAGTCACGATCCCGTCGTCGATCTCGTCCGCGTCGTCGATGTCTGGGGCGTCATCGCCGTCGGGGTCGTCGCCGGCCCCGTCATCCGCGGAATCGCCGGCCGGCCCGGCGTTCGGATCGTAGGCGAACAGGGTCGTCACGCCGAGTACCGCCAGCGCGATGGGCGCTTCGGTCTGCATGATATCGAAGGGACCGAGCAGGATCGGCAGTGCGAGTACGCCCAGCGCGACGGCCGAGCCGAACCGGAACCGATCGATGTCCACGCGCCCGCGGAGATGCGGCGACAGCAGCGCGATCGCCAACGCGAACGCGACACCGACACCGGCCGCGGCGGCGCCGTTGAGCACGTACTCCGGGGAGGTTCGAAGGGCGAACCCCGACGGCTCGAAGCTGGCGACAAGTCCGAGCGAGATGATGACACCGGGGCTGGGCAGGTACTCGCCGATCTCCGAGCTCGCGGTTTTGGCGGCGATCGTGAGGATCACCAGTCCGGCGAAGCGCTCGAAGACGAGGAGGTTCAGGAATTCCCTGAACGTGGGGGCGAATGCGGCCTCCAGTGCGGCGAGCGGGATGATGATCGCGCCGATCAGCAGCACGGATCCGGCCATCTGCCGGCGGCTGCCGTCCATCTCCGCGAGGATCACTGCGGCGGTCGCGGAGCCACCGAAGATGAGGATGCCCGTCTCGAGTCACGCCCGTCGCGGTCGTCAGGACGCCGGCGACGACTAAGGCGGGAAAGATTCCGTCGACGAGCGGCAGCACCATCACGGTCGCGAGCAGCTTCGTCGCGCTGCCCACCCGCTGCTCCAGTCGGAGAGCGACTGGATGACGAGAGACGCTCATTCAGGGGCGATAACCCTGACCAACGGGTACACGGTAGGAAGCGGGCGACCCGTGATAGCCGAGGGTCCGGCGTACGGAGTCGAATCCGCGAGCGGCCCGACGAGTCCATGTAAAGGGTTTACGCGGACTGCCGGCTGTAAAGCGGGTGCCGAGGTTGAGAATCGGCTGACCGGCGATGCGCGTGTTCACGGGACTGTCGGAGTCCATACCTCATATATGCGTTTCGGTTGCGTTAAAGGTTGTGTGAGGTGTGTCCGCACGGAACGAAAGATCAGCAGACAACATTTATATACCCATCGTAGATGTGCCGGATGAACGACGGAACTGGTGACAATTTGTCGGAGATACCTCGGTCGCAATAGCTAATTCGTGTACGATCGTTTCGAGAGCGAGCAAGCGAACCACGAACGGCGATCGTATCGCGTGAATTCGGCAGTTATGCGAACGAGCGATCGGTTCTACCCTTGTCCAGACACTGCTCGTCGATGTCGCTGGTGGCGTGTCGAACAAACAGTGACTCCGGACGCCGAGACCTTGACACACAAACCGACGCCGATCCGTTATTGATCCACAAAGCTGCATATTGCGTGAATCTGGATGACAACGACGTACACGTCTGTGCTGACTCGCAACGCTTTTTATCGGCCACTCATGACGGTTTATATGGCGACAGACTCCGGTCGATTCTCAGCGAAACTCGACGTCCCGGAAGCGTTAACGTTCGACGACGTACTCTTAAAGCCCAAAGAGAGCCGTGTCGAGCCCGACGACGCGGACCTCTCCGCGCGCGTCTCGAAGAACGTCGAACTGACCGTCCCGGTCCTCTCTGCAGCGATGGACACCGTCACCGAGAGCGACCTCGCGATTGCGATGGCCCGCGAGGGCGGGCTCGGCGTCCTTCACCGTAACATGACCGTCGAAGAGACAGCTGAAGAGGTCGAGCGCATCAAGCGCGCACACGAGCTCGTCATTCGCCGGGAGGACGTCGTGACCGTCTCGCCCGACGACACGGTCCGCGAGGCCGACGCCGTGATGGAGCGTCAGGGCGTCTCCGGCGCCCCGGTCGTCGACGAGGACGACGCAGTTTTGGGGATCATCTCGGGCACTGACATCCGTCCGTACCTGGAAGTCGGCGAGGACGACGCCGTCAGCGAGGCCATGACCGACGAGGTCATCACCGCGCCGGAGAACGTCGAGGCGCGCGAGGCGTTAGAGCTGATGTACGACCACAAGATCGAGCGCGTCCCGATCGTGGACGGGGACGACGGACTCGTCGGTCTCGTCACGATGCAGGGAAGTCCTCCAGCGCCGCGAGCACGAGGAGGCCGCCCGCGACGAGGACGGACGCCTGCTCGCCGGCGTCGCGGTCGGTCCGTTCGAGGAGGAGCGTGCCGTCGCGGCCGACGGAGCCGACGTCGACGTGATCTTCATCGACTGCGCGCACGCCCACAACCTCAACGTACTCGACTCGGCGCGGGCGATCAAAGAGACCGTCGAGGCCGACGTGGTCGTCGGCAACGTCGGGACGCGAGAGGCGGCCGAGGCCGCCGTCGACTTCGCAGACGGGCTGAAGGTCGGTATCGGGCCGGGGTCGATCTGCACCACCCGCGTGGTGAGCGGCGCGGGGATGCCCCAGATGACCGCGGTCTCGCAGGTGGCCGATGTGGCCGCCGAACACGGCGTCCCGGTGATCGCCGACGGCGGGATTCGCTACTCCGGCGACGCCATCAAGGCGCTCGCCGCGGGCGCAAGCGCGGTCATGCTCGGCTCCTACTTCGCTGGCACCGACGAGGCACCGGGCCGCGTCATCACGATGCAGGGGAAGAAGTACAAGCAGTACCGCGGGATGGGCTCGGTCGGCGCGATGAAGTCCGGCGGCGGCGACCGCTACCTCAAAGAGGAGGACGAAGACGAGGAGTTCGTCCCGGAGGGCGTCGAGGCCGCGACCCCCTACGAAGGGGAGCCTCGCCTCCGAACTCCACCAGCTCACGGGCGGCATGTGCTCCGGGATGGGGTACGTCGGCGCCGAGACGATCCCGGAGCTCCACGATCGCGCCGAGTTCATCCGCGTCTCCAGCGCCGGACAGACTGAGGGACACCCCCACGACGTGATGATCACCGACGAGGCGCCGAACTACAGCCCGAACGAGTGACGCCGCGGTAGCGGGGCCGGATCACGAATCCGCGCCGATCCCGCGTCGAGTCTAACCCGATCCGAAACCGGTGACGTGAACCCGAAGAGGTATTTTAATATAGTCCGCGCAGAGACGAAACGTGTGAGCGAACACGTCGTCGCTCCGAGAATCCATGAGTGAGCAACCGCCGCTGGTCCTCGTGGTGGAGGACGAACCCGACCTGGCCGACCTGTACGCCGCGTGGCTCGGCGACGAGTATCGCGTCCGGACCGCGTACGGCGGCCAGGAGGCGTTAGACGAACTCGACGAGGCCGACGACGAGGTCGACGCGATCCTGTTGGACCGGCGGATGCCGGGGCTTTCCGGGGACGAGGTTCTCGCCGCGGTCCGCGAGCGCGGCATCGACTGTCGCGTCGCGATGGTGACCGCGGTTGAGCCCGACTTCGACATCCTGAAGATGGGTTTCGACGACTACCTCGTGAAACCGGTCACCAGCGACACCCTCCGCGAGACGGTCGAGGGGCTCCTCCGGCGCGGCGAGTACGACACCGAGATGCAGGAGCTGTTCTCGCTGACCTCGAAGAAGGCGATGCTGGAGACCGAAAAGAGCGCCACCGAGCTCGCAGACAACGAGGAGTACCAGCGCCTCACCGACCGGATCGAGGAACTCCGGTCGGAGGCCGACCAGTCGCTGGAGGCGGTGACCGAAGACGACGACGACTTTGAGAAGCTGTTTCAGGAGTTCGACACCGATGCCGATGTCGACACCGACGAGTGACGCCGACGAGTGACGCCAACACCGACGCCGGCGGATAACGACGTTCCGCGCGACTTTTTAAGTGTGATCCCGTCGAACCCGCAAATCAAATGCGCGTTCGCGATCTCCCGCTCTCGGAGCAGTTCGTCGATCACTTCGCCGAACAGGGGATCCGCGAACTGTACCCGCCGCAGGCGGCCGCGGTCGACGCCGGCGTCTGCGAGAGCGAGAACGTCGTCGCGGCGGTGCCGACCGCCTCCGGAAAGACGTTTATTGCCGAGCTAGCGCTGCTGACCGCCGACGGACCCGGGCTGTACGTCTGTCCACTCCGCGCGCTCGCCCGCGAGAAGTACGAGGCGTTCGCGGCGTTGCCGGGCGTCGACGCCGCTATCTCGACCGGCGACTTCGACGCGTCGGGCGAGGCGCTCGCGGGCAACGACGTGGTGGTCGCCACGAGCGAGAAGGTCGATTCCGCGATCCGCAACGGCGCGTCGTGGGTCGACGACCTCGCCTGCGTCGCCGTCGACGAGGTCCACCTCCTCGGCGCTGAGCGGCGCGGCCCGACCCTCGAAGTGACTCTCGCGACGCTCCGCCGACGGAACCCCGAGCTACAGGTCGTCGCGCTGTCGGCGACCGTCGATAACCCGGAGGCGATCGCGGAGTGGCTGAACGCGACTCTCGTGAAATCCGAGTGGCGCCCCGTCGACCTTCGCACCGGTAGTCGCCGTCGATGGGGACGTGACGTTCGACGACGGAACGACGATGACGGTCGATGTCGGGAGCGTCGCTGTGGACGGGAGCGGCGACGGGGACGACGGCGACAGCGGTGACGCAGACGATCCCCCCGACGACACCGAGATCACCGCCGCCCTCGTCGCCGACGCCGTCGATC
>Ga0065697_1003145_pt1 | contig 31582 bp, 29 predicted proteins | sample AntLakMe24m_08um_FD_59086 | JGI IMG/M metagenome (GOLD analysis project Ga0065697, IMG submission 59086) | Hypersaline microbial communities from Antarctic Deep Lake - 24m 0.8um v2 (version 3) | ecosystem: Environmental > Aquatic > Non-marine Saline and Alkaline > Hypersaline | place: Deep Lake... | reverse complement strand
AACCGCTTCGACACAGAACTCAGGCCGCAGAAACAGCTAGCCGAGGATGCTTTGTGAGGTACTGATACTACACTCAGAGCGCGTTCGGGGTGAAAAGCTACCCCTCCAGTTATCACTGGTGAAATTCGGGTGGTCGAGAACTACTGATTTCGCGCTCGATTCAGCGTTCGTCTCACCACGTGGAGGCCGGGTCTTCCGTCAGTATACCAGACTACCAGTGCCAGCCCGGCGAGGACGAACTCGAGTGCGAGAAACGGCGTCAGTTCCATCGCCGCGAAGTGGCCGACGAAGCTCTTTGGACCGCCGTACTGGATCGCCGGGAGCAACGGCCACCCGAGGTAGGCCAGGACGGCGAACTCGCCGTCGACGATCGCGTGGAGTCCATCGCTGAGGAGGTGCGAGCCGTATCCCAGCATGAACGCTCCGACGAGGTGGACGGCCGCGGGGCGGACCAGTCCAGTCCCGCCGTCGGTCCCGACCTGTCGGGTATCGACCCGCGCGTCGACCGTCCGTGCGACTGCGAACAGCACCAGTCCGACCAGCGTCGCCGTGATCAGCGAGTGGGCCAGTGATCGGCCGTTCGGCAACACCGCGAGTGACCAGGCGAGTGGCTTGTCGATCAGGTCTGGAAACTGGGTGCCTGCGGCGACGGCGACGACAGCGAGCGCCGAGACGCGCCGGTCGATCGCCCGCGCTAGCAGTGAGTAACAGAGGTACCCGACGGCGAGGTGTCCCCACGGCCACATTGTACTGGACTGGAAGCGGCCCGGGGACAATACGCTGTCCCTTCGGGGACCGATCCCGGAATCTTATAGAAAGTGCGAGGCGAAAACCCACGGCTTTAGCCGTGGGATGAAGCCGACAAATGGGAAACAAACCACGCAACGATGACAGTCCGACTCCCTAGCATTTAAGAACCATCGCAACTACATATAAATATGGATGTGCGGCGTACCGTCTCCGTTGCGCTCGATGTGGACAGCCACGACGCCGCACTCCTCGAAGACACCGTCGACACCTTCCTGTGGTGCGCTCAATACGTCTCAGACCACGCTTTCGAGGGTGAATACGTCACCACCAGCAAAACCACGCTGGACGATGAAACCTACGACGACGTGCGCGAAGCGACAGACGGTTTCAACGGTGGGCTGGTGCAAGCCGCTCGCAACAAGGCCGCCGAAGCCTGCAAGAGTGTCGTCGCCAGGTGGAAACAGGGCAAGAAAGCCTCGAAACCCCACTTCACCAGTCCACACGTCGTCTACGACCACCGGACTGCTACCTTCCACGACGAGTACGTGAGCCTCGCCACAGTCGATGGCCGAATTGAAGCCGATTACGTACTGCCAGATGCAAGCAGTGACACGCCCCACGCGGAATACTTCTTTTCTGACGAGTACGAAACCACGGGGGCAGAGCTACACTACACGAGCGGCAACTGGATGCTTCACGTCCACTGCAAGAAGGACGTGGAGAGTGACACGCCGGACGGGGAAACCGACCGAGAACGGAACGGTTCTCGGGGTTGACCTCGGCGTGAACAATCTTGCTGTTGCCTCAACTGGCACGTTTTTGGACTGGCAACGAGTTCGACCACTGGCGACGAGAATACGAGAAGCGGCGTGGTGAATTGCAGGAACACGGTACCCGATGGGCACACGAGAATATCCAGTCTGTTGGTCGCAAAGAAGACGGTCGGTTCACGCTGACACTCCACCGAATCAGCAACGAACTCGTTGCTGAAGCTTGTGACCACGGGTGTTCACTGATAGCGTTCGAGGACTTGACCGACATTCGTGACCGCACTGGTGCATCGTGGGGACATAAGTGGGCGTTCAACCGGCTCTACGAGTACGTCGAGTACAAGGCCAGAGAGTACGGTATCAGCGTCGCACAGGTGGCTCCTGAGAACACGTCACGGCGGTGTTCTCACTGTGGGTTTACGCACCCGGACAACCGCAACGGTGAGGAGTTCGAGTGCTTGAAATGCGGCTACGAGAATCACGCCGACTACAACGCCGCCAAGAACATCGGTCTACGGTATCTCCGTCGTAACCAAACTGGGGACGGCGGAGGCGCACCCTTGGGCGTGCGCTTGAACAGCGGGACGTTGAACGTGAATGGAGGCTATTCTCCTGCCGATGATTCGGCCAGAACGGGAGTCCACGCTGAATCCCACCCCTTTACGCGTGGATAGCTCAAAGGCCGGTCGTTCGTTCGTTCCCGGCAATGACAACGCCGCGGCGACAACGCTTCGTCGTCGGACAGGTCGCGTGGATGAGCGCGACGATCGTCGCGCTGGCGTTGCTCGGATCGCTGTCGATCGAACTGTTCTTTGTCGTCTCGCTGATCGGCGCCCTGATCGTGATCGAACTGACTGCCCCCCTTCGGCGTGACGCCCCGTTGGCGTGGCGGCTGAAGTGGCTCGTCGTCCTCAGTCTGCTGGGCTTCGCCTACGTCGTGATCAGGCGGATCCTCGAGATCCTCCCGCCGGGGGTGATCTGAGTGAATCTCGACTACCCGCGGGTCGTCCTAGCCGGCTTCGCCGTGGTCATCGCCATCGCACTGCCCGTCGTCGGGAGCACCACCGGCGGCGCTTTCGGCTCCTACAACCCCGCGTGGGACGGCACCAGTGAGTTCCGCTCGCTGGTCGAAGATGCCGACGCGACGATCGCCCGGAGCACGAGCGCCTACAGCACGACCGACCCCGACGGAACCCTGGCCGTGATCCCCTACGAACCGGCCGCGTTCGCGCCTTCCAGTATCAACACGGATGACGCGACGTAACAATTGAGACTGCGCTGTCGGTCCTTGAGGACGACGACGGCGTTGAGTCCGCGGATGACCAGTTGATCATCGGACTGTTGATCGCCCCTCTGGGCTCACCGCCAAAGATCCCGGTAAGCCGTGCTTTGTCACCAACTTCATCCGGGCGAGGATCGGTCTCTCTCGGTCGGCCCAATACAGGGTTACCGAACTGGCCACTCGCTTTCGCGCGGCTAACAATGAACGGTGACTGCGTATCCTCGCTCGATCATTATGAAACTCGATAGACGAGTCCTCCTCAAAGGCCTCGGCGCAACGGTTCTCGGAAGCACGGCGCTGTCCTCCCTGTCGGCCGCGGAGCAACAGCAACTGGCAGCACAGTCCCATACCAACGGCGCCCACCTGGCGGCCGACTTCACCGAAGACAGCCGGATCCTCGGTCTCAGTGACGTGGTGCGCGTCGAGAGCGCATCCGATCCGACCCGCCGCGGTGAAGGTCGGTCGCGCGACCAAAGCGTCTTGCACATCACGTCGCTGCCCGCGGAGGACTCGGACCGCGGCGGCGAGGGACAGGGTCGCGGTGGCGGGCGAGGGAACGACGGCGAGAGCGAGGACGGGACCGACGATGGCGCGTCCGACGATCGCGTGACCTACGACTACGGGTTCTCGATGCTCGGACTCACGGACCGTGAACTCACAGTTCGTGATCTCGCCACGTTCGGCGGCGGATCGGGCTTCGCCTACGAGTGGCTGGTCACCGAGGAGAACGTGTCCGCGGTCGGTACTGAGGACGAAGCGGCTGGTGTCGGCCCCGACGAGGTCTGGCTCATCCTGCGCCAGCCCCCTGCGACGGATCGCGAGACCGGCATCGTCGACGACGCCCTCGCCGGCCGACTGACGGCCGTCATCAGGGAGTTCGAGCAGGATCGGGGTACCGATCAGTGGCACACCCGCGACGTTGGTGTGGAACTCGACGACGACTCCGAGCCCGCCTGGCAGGAATTGACGGTGTCCTCGGGGCTGTTCGAGGACATCGGGGCGACGCCGTTAGCTGCCTACGGTGACGCCGAGGTGCTCGCTGTCGGGGTTGGCCGTGGTGACCCCTACGACGGTCCCTCGGTGCTCGACGCCTACTACCGGAACCTGCAGGTGGCTGGTGAGGAGTACCGGTTCCCGAAGGCTCAGGTTCAGCGTGGATCGGGTCGCGGGAACTAATCTCTCCTCACAGTGCTTCGAGATACCGCTCGACGTACGGATGAAGACGTTCGTACGGGGGGCGGAACACCTCGAATGAACTGTGTTGCTCGTCTCCCGTGATTGCGGGGTCCGCTCGTTCGAACTCACAGCGGTATGCGGTCGCCACGTAGTGTTTCGACTCGACACCGTCGACGTCGGCCGTATCGTAGAAGTGTTCGTATGTGCCGAGGCACTCGCCGACGACGACTGGCTCCCCGAGTTCCTCGTCGGCGACGCGGTCGACGGCGTCGGCGCGTGACTCGTCTTTGAGTACTGTTCCGCCGGGGACGAACCACTCTCCCTTCGCCGGTTCGTTCTCTCGTTTCCCCAGAAGCACACCACCGTCGTGCTCGATGACGAGATCGACCGAGACGATGGGGACGTTCTCCACGATATTCTGCCACTCGTCCGGTGGAATTGGCTTTCGATCGTCGACCATGTTAGCCGAGGTAGTAATCGACGGTCGCCTCGAGACCCTCTTCGAAGGTGTACTCTGGTTCCCAGCCGAGGGCCTCGATCTTCTCGGTTTCGAGTGCGTAGCGCTGGTCGTGACCGGCGCGGTCCTCCACGAATTCGATCAGGTCGTCGTCCGCGCCGACTGCGTCCAGAATCGCCTCGGTAACCTCGAGGTTCGTCTTCTCCGCGTGGCTTCCGATGTTGTAGATCTCGCCGACGGTACCGTCGCGGAGAACGAGGTCGAGTGCACGACAGTTGTCCTCGACGTAGATCCACTCCCGGACGTTCGACCCGTCGCCGTAGACTGGAAGCTTCTCGCCCGCGGCGGCGTTCGTGATGAACTTCGGGATGAGCTTCTCGGGGTGTTGTCGAGGCCCGAAGTTGTTGGAGGTGCGCGTGACGAGCACTGGGAGGTCGTGGGTCGTCTGAAAGCACTGGGCGAGGTGGTCAGCGCCTGCTTTCGTGGCAGCGTAGGGATTCCGTGGCTCGAGTGGGTCGTCTTCCGAGAACTTTCCGTTCAGAACCTGGCCGTACACTTCGTCAGTCGAGATCTGGACGAACCGCTCGATGTCCGCATCCTTGGCGGCGTCGAGCAGCGTCTGGGTCCCCTGGACGTTCGTCGAGACGAACGGTTCTGCACCGCCGATCGATCGATCCACGTGCGACTCCGCCGCGAAGTTAACGATCGCGTCGACGTCGGTGACGAGATCAGTGACCAGTTCTCGATCGCGGATGTCCCCCTCGACGAACTCGTGACGCGGGTCGTCGAGCACGCCGTCGAGGTTCTCGCGAGAGCCCGCGTACGTCAACGCGTCCAGCGTGACAACTTCGTCGTCCTCGTGCTCGGCGAGCACGTGGTGAACGAAGTTCGATCCGATGAAGCCAGCGCCGCCAGTGACGAGAATTCGCATGTCGATGTCTCGTTCGCAGCACCTATTTACATTACTGTCGGAACAGGACACTATGCGCCTCCTCGTCGTCGGAGCCAACGGACTCCTCGGCAGTAACGTCGTCCGGGAGGGCCAGCAACGCGGCTGGTCCATCGCCGGGACATACCACTCGACACAGCCAGCGTTCGAGATCCCCCTCACCCCGCTCGACCTCGGTGAGTCCGACACGTTCGACGACATCCTGGATCGACACGATCCGGACGTGGTCGTCAACTGCGCCGCGATGACGGACGTCGACGGCTGTGAAACGGACCCCGAATCAGCACACTCGCTCAACGGTGACGCACCTGGTACGATCGCTGCACAGTGTGCTGCGAGGGGTATCGAATTCGTCCACGTGTCGACGGACTACGTCTTCGACGGCACTGAGCGTGATCCGTACAGCGAGTCGGCAGATCCCAACCCGGTACAGGTGTACGGGGAATCGAAGTTTGCCGGCGAGCGAGCGGTCCGTGAGGAAGTCCCGGACGCGCTCGTCGCTCGCCTCTCGTTCGTCTGGGGCATCCATCGAAGCCGTGGCGACCTCACCGGGTTCCCCGCCTGGGTTCGCGACCGTCTCCAGGCTGGCGAAGACGTTCCGCTGTTTACCGACCAGTGGGTGACGCCGACGCGTGCGGGTCAGGCGGCCGAAACACTGCTCGACCTGATCGCGCAGGACGCGGGCGGTCTCGTTCACGTTGCGTGTTCGTCGTGCGTTACTCCCTACGAGTTCGGGGCGGAGATTGCCGAGCACGTCGGTGCTGACGAGGAGCTGCTCAGTGAGGGATCGATGGCGGACGTCGAACGGGACGCACCCCGACCGACGTACAGTTGCCTCGACGTCGGCACCGTGGAATCGACGCTCGACCGTCCGCAGCCGACGTTACGCGAGGATATCGAAGCTGTCGGGGACGTACTCCGTTAGAGCTGGTAGCGATCCCGGTTTTCCAAGAAGTAGTCGCGTGCGTCCTCTGGGAGGTCTTCGAAGCGGAGGACTGCCTGACAGTCGAGGCCGGGACACTTCATCACACGGTCGGATTCGAGTTCGTTCGCGGCGACGACGGTGCCACAGTCCGGACAGGTGTGAGTGATGATACGCATCGTTAGAGTTTGAGCTGGGAGTTCTCTCCGACGACGAGACGACGGCCCTCAGGAAGGAGTTCCTCAGCGCTCTCGACGTTCGCGTTACGGCCGAGGAGGCTATCGACGATACGCCCGTTCGCCGTGATCTCAGAGTCGCCGATGACGACGCTATTCTCGATGTGAATATCCTCCAACGTGGAGTTCGCACCAATCGAGGTGTATGGACCGACGTACGTTCCGCTCTTGATAGTCGTGTGCTCCGCGATCGAGACGGGACCACGGACGACGGCACCGTCTTCTATGACCGAGGTGTCCGCGAGTTCGATTCGGCCGTCGGTCTCCGCGCCGTCTTCGACGACACCCGCTGTGGTCAGTTCCGTGTCCTCGAGGACGAGCCGATTCGCTTCGAGGATGTCCTCGGGCTTCCCGGTGTCCTTCCACCAGCCCGTCACGACGTGGGAGTCGATTTCGTAGCCGTCTTCAAGGAGATGCTGGATCGCGTCCGTGATCTCGAGTTCGCCACGCCACGACGGCTCGAGCTCGTCGATGGCATCGAAGACCGCCGGCGAGAAGACGTACATCCCGATCAACGCGAGGTTCGTCGGCGGTTCGTCGGGTTTCTCGATCAACTGGGTGACGTTCCCACGGTCGTCGACGTCGGCGATCCCGAACGCCCGTGGATCGTCGACTTCCTGCAGGGCGATCCCGGCACCGTAATCGCCGACCTCGAAGCTCTCGACGAGGTCGGTGATGCCCGACTTGAGGATGTTGTCCCCGAGGTACATCACGAAGTCGTCGTCACCGACGAAATCCCGTGCACACCCAGCCGCGTGGGCGAGCCCCAGCGGGTTCCCCTGGATGATGTACGTGATGTCGACGCCGTAGTCGGAGCCGTCTCCGAGAAGATCTTGGATTTCTTTGCGGCCCTTGTTGCCGAGGATGATGCCGATTTCAGTGATGCCGGCTTCCTTCAGGTCCTCGATCGCGTACTCGAGGACGGGCTTGTTCGCGACCGGGACGAGTTGTTTCGGTCCTGTGTGGGTGATCGGCCGGAGACGTGATCCCGGTCCCCCCAGAGAGTAAGACACCTTTCATTGTTACTCGTGGGGTGGTTCCTCCCAGTCTAAAGGTATTTTGTCGGTATCGTAGGGAATGCGTTCCTCGTCGGGGTCCTCGTAGTCGTAGAGCTCCGTCGGATAGTTGATCAGCAGTGACGGCTCGTCACCGATCGCCTTGAATCCGTGCCAGCAATCCCCCGGGATCCTGATCAGCTGCTGGTTGTGCTCGCCGATGACGAACGTGTTCAGCTGGCCCTGCGTCGGCGAGTCTTCTCTATCGTCGTAGACGCCGACCTTGATGCGTCCCTGCGGGCAGATGAAGTGATCGATCTGTCCTTCGAGGTGTCTGTGCCACGCCCGGATGATTCCCGGATACGTCATCGAGTAGTAGGACATCGCCGGATCGATTCCGTACTCGTCCCAGTCCTCGCGAAAGACTTCGACGAGGTGGCCGCGTTCGTCCGTATTGACCTGGAGATCGCGGACTTCGAGGTCGTGTATGCGTGTCATCCTACGACCACCTGTCTGGGCAGCCATCTTAGAACTGATGATTGTCAGTGAACTTCACCAGAAGAGATGCGATATCTAGTGGGCGATTCTCACGAAGGTAATTAATCAATCGCACAGGGGTCACTTTCCAAACTACCTACCGCTGTCGATCTAGTACACTCCCCACCCTAGCGACAGGAGTTATAATACTCAAAAAAATTATATAATATTCTTATTAATTCCCATACGACATATACAGTGGGGCGATCAAGAAGGCGGTGATGTTGATCATAGCGTGGATTCCAGTGATAAACCACATATTCCGAGAGGTTGCATATATCCAGCCAAGGAAGATCGAAACTGTACCAGCAAACACAATGTCCATTGGTGCTAGCCAGACGCTGTGCATGAATCCGAACAGGACACTTACACCAATGATTGCGGGCCATTGACCGAATACCTCCCCAGCCCATCGTTGTATAAGGCCTCTGAAAATAACTTCTTCAACGAAACCGACTAGGAGACCGGTTACAAGAATAACTAAAACATAGTTTTTGATATTAGGTTCGTATTGTAGTGGCTCGAGAGAGAAGAAAAACTGAATCAAACCGAATCCAGCGCCGATAACCATCCCAGGAACAAACCTTCGAGCATCACTTACTGTAAGTCCCAGATCGTTCAGTGATAGGTCCTGAGAACGAACGATCTGCCATGTACTCATGAGAATAAACAGATAAATAATTCCGAGAAATACAAGTGAATTATCTGTGAACGTTGGGATTCCGAGATTGAAGATGCGCAGAATTGGAACAAGAATAAGTGATTGAAACAGAAGTGCAACAGGATCTTCAAACTGGTAGACAAACAGAATAAGAGTTATGACGGTGAGCGTGTGGACTAACAGTCCGATATCGCCGTAGCGGAATAGAATGAGTGTTTCAGCGGCAAGCAGCAATATTGCCACCACAACAAAAGCGAACCCGCCCTCGAAGTCGAAACGAGGTGAGAACCTTGCCCAAGCAGCGCGCTGGTCGGACACAGTCTTTGTGTCCAGTCGTACGATATTAAATCTGGGTATCCGTGTTCGGTTAAGCAGCGGAACCGATAGACGTCATCATCGGGGCTGTATCCACCGCTGTGGCCAACATTTGGTTAATCGCATCCATCCTCGTGTAAATGGGCAGTTCCTCGGTTCGGACTTATTCTAACCACTGAGGAGGCCGTCCAATTCTTCAGTAACCGGCTCTATATAATCTGCGTAATGTCTCCGGACTAATTCAACAAGAGGCGGATTGCAGTGTGCCACGACGAGCGTCATTCGGTTACAGCGGCCATACCAGACTCTTTTAGAATTGTTGAATCTCTGTCGACTTTCCGCACTACAGTCTCGACAAGAGCCTTCCTACAGATTACCTTGAGATGCCACTCAACAACGATTTCAATAGTTCGTACGAAATGTTCTCATCCCCGGATCAACAAATTTGACAGCTTCTGTCATTGACGGGGCAGTCCTCATGAATTGTCGCTTTTGTCCAGGTAGAGGAACTAAAACTCTCGGTTCTACTGATTTACCGTCTATCTGCCGGTCACATTCACCCAAAGATAGGTTTCCCGATAGGGTTCATTTAGGCCAGAACCAGATTCATGTAGCTCAAACATTAATTGCAGGCTATCGCCTGTTGTCGGAATTGAAGTATTGATTGGAACGACAGTTCGATCATTGGCAGTCAATGAGATACTAAGTCGTTGAAGTACCTCTCGCTCAATTACCTCTGCATCTTTGGACCGCTCAGTTGTCTGCTGCACGGCAACGAGAAGAACGTAGCTTTTCGACTCGGCTTCGTTATTTTTGATTCCAACACCAATTCTCTCTGGTTGGCCTTGAACGAACTCAGTGGGATAGCCTGATGCCACGAAGGCCCCTGTTTGGTTTTCAGACAGGAGATAAAACTCCGTTGAGGCACTAGACCCACTTGGACTTGATACCGCGTAGACTGCGGCACCGCTTGCGAGGAGTAGAGCGATTACGATTAACCCTGTCAATAGCAGCGTAAATCGATCTATTTCCCTAAAACCCTGAATAGACACTTCTAGAGACGGAATTTCGTCGCTTATACAGAACCTACGTTCTGGTGGTATCGAGAGACGTCGCCACACAGCCACGCTTGAAAGCAGGATTGTTATTCCGCAAAGTCCTATAGCAATTGGTACTCGCTTAATTCCGATTCCACTATGTTGGAGAGCTATTGCCAGAGCTGGGACAATGACGATACTTAGCGCCACGCTGAGAATAACTCGACTGAGAAGCGCTTGGCCGGAATCGCTATTAGGTGGTCTTTCCGCAAATATGATCGAGATCAATATATATCCTGGGAGAAACAACGCCAGTAAAACCCCGAGAATAAATCTGAGTGGAGATAAGACAAAATGGTCTGAAAATGTAACAAAAAGTGCGAGGATCGCCAATAAATCCGTGGCTAAAAGGTCTTGAACCGATGATTTATTCGACCGTATCCTAAGTAAGTGATTGATCATAACTATAGTTGAAAATTTGCTGATGGAAACCGGTCGATATCACTGCTGAGAGGAGCATAATGCTCAAACGACACTCTGGCGTACCAGACTCTCCTATTGTACTATATGTATTGGTTGAATTCATCGTATATGGTGGCGATTTCTTCTATAGTGTTGTCTAAAGAATATCTATCAATCATGTAATTGCGTGGTGACCACTCGGTTGTCAAACCTCGCTCGATACCATCGATCAATTGTGCTCGATCTCCGGGTGGCACAATCACTCCACCATCCCCGACCACTGTTCGTACGCCGGGAATATCGGTCGTAACAACGGGCGTCCCACAGGCCATCGCTTCCAACAATACTATGCCAAACGCCTCTCCTCTGTCCGCTTTTGAAGGTAACACAAACAGATCGGCAGCAGAGTAGTAAGCCGGTAAGGATTCATCCGTGACATAACCTGGGAAATCAACGGAGTTCTCGACTCCTTCTCTGCGTGCTTTTTGTTGCAGGTCCGACACCCGGTCGCCACTACCAACGAGTACGAGACGATCCACTGCGTCGGTTCGTGCGACGGCTTCGATTAACAGATCAACGTCTTTATAAAAGTGATGTCGCTCCATCGCTCCGACGAACAGGCAGACATTCTCGTCGTCGTTCCAGCCGAGGCGTTCGCGCGCTCCTCTAACGGGTCGGTAATGGTCCGTGTCCACTCCTAGTGGGACTGGAGTTACTCTCTCAACGTTGCGCTGAAAGACATCGTACCCCATCGACGTAATCGAGTGTTGTCGGAACAATTCGGTCGGCAATGTCGAGACACCGATCGTACACCTCTGACTCGTATAGATTGTAGAGGGTGTTATCTCGAGCATCGTACATATGTGCAGTGATAATCAACGGAATTGACCGGACTTTGCTCGCCAGCGCCGCGAATTCGAGCCCAAAGTGAAACGGGGCGATGTACGTGTATCAGGTCGTACTCAAGCGTAAAGAGACGGTGCAGGAGTCCTGGTGCGAAGGTGCTCTTGTAAACTGACAGTAGCGGACGTTCCCGATAGACCTTATCATCGTGTCCGACCCCGTTGCGATCAGGGGTGAGTACTACTGGCTCGTAACCATGTTCCGGTAATCGTTCCACAAGGTTAGCAACGTGGTCTTCAATGCCACCAACGACTGGTGGATAGCTTGGTGTCATCTGCAGCACCCGCGTAGACATCATAGGAAATCACTCACAAGAAGCATAAGAATCACCCGGTTTTCAGACAATACCGATCAACTTGAGTTGATGGCTGTGCTATCTGTATCACACAACTATCGTGTTGCGAGCCAATGCCAAGGGCGATACACAAGTCGAATCAGTGGGTCAAGCACCGGACGAATCGGCTTTGGGACTCCCAGCTGATCAAGCGGTAATCCAACATCCATGTCAGCCAGTAATTCCTGATCCGAGCGCTCACGTAATGCCTGAACTGAACGCGATGTTTCATTGATGGAGTTTCGATGACTCACGAGCCACATCCACGAGTTTGCTTTCTTTCGGAGACTCTTCATTCCACTATTAGCCGCCCAGACCCAGACAAGCAGTTCTGTGAGGAGCAGTGCAGGCAGCAACAGTAGCAATGTCTGGACACGAAGATGCTTCATGAGTACGAGATACCGGTTTCTCTCCACACGAAATAGCTTCTGTCCGGAGAGAGATAGGTTGTACTTGTGGTAGACGACGGATTTGGGGACATAGACAATGTCGTATCCCGCAAGACGCGCGCGCCAAGAGAGGTCAAGGTCCTCGTAGTACATCTGAAAGTGCTCGTCGAACCCGCCCGACTCCGGTCGATAGACTTCACGGCGCATCGCGAATGAACACCCCGACCATAGCCGACACTCGCTCACGATCAGGGAACGCGTCGACAGGGGCATCCAGCCCGCGACAGAATCCCAGTCCAGTGTAGTGGGCGAGGTTCCCACAGGTGTTGAGCCGTGATCGGTCCTCAAACCGGATGATCCGCGAGGTCGTCAGTCCTACCGTCTGATCGTTCTCTAATGGGACGAGTAGGTGTTCAAGCCAGTCTGGCTCGACCTCGACATCTGGATTGAGTACTACAAGATACTCTCCCCGTGCGAGTTTAAAACCATCATTGTTTCCACCAGGATACCATCGATTTTCATCATTGGCAAGGACTCTGATCTCAGGGAACTGTTCACGGACGTAATTGACGCTATCGTCGTCCGAATCATTGTCGACGAGAATCACCTCATAATTATCATGGGTCTGATTACAGACGGTCGGGAGACAGTCCTCGAGATCATCTCTACCATTGTAGTTGACAATTATGACACTTGCTCGGATATTTCCTTTACTCATAGGTTAGTGAAGTTGACCCACGACATTGGATATGCGGATCCCTGTCCGATATGTCTAATACTTATAGATCTCACCTCAAAATATTGAATATAGTCCATATATCAAACTCTTCCGTGTTATTCTCCGCAGTAAATATTTTCTAAATGATTTACTACTTCAGTCCACGAAAGGTCACTGACTGACTCCTTGGCATTTTTGTTCAAGCGCTCTCCATCATCCTTTCTGATTTGTTGTAATGCATTAACAAGACTATTAGCCTCATTGGGATCGTAAATAACACCATTGTATCCGTACTTCAATTCTTTCCGGTCCGATACCGACTGGAGTCATCACAACTGGCGTCCCGTAATTAAGTGCTTCGACAACTACCTGTCCATAGGTTTCATATTCTGATGGCAATACTAGAGCGTCGCTTGTTGCATATGTATCTGCGAGTTCCTGTTCAGAAATGAATCCGGTAAATTCGAACGCTTCCTCATTTTGATCTACGATGTCGGCGATTTCATCCGGCCATTCGTACCACCGCTCTTGTTCACCAACCACAATACAACGGACCGAGCCTCCACTTACTCTAAGTTGTTCAATCGCTTGTAGTAGTTCATTAACTCCTTTATGAGAGTCCAGACGGCCAACATATAAAATCTCGGTTGATTCCGCAGTATTGTTGGGTCCGTTCATCTTTAGCGGTTCGGTGTCTGTTATCGGAGGAATATCAAGTCGGTCGATTTGACAATCGCTCAGGTCGAACGATCGATCGAGTTCCTGCAGTTCGAACTTTGAGGATACGATTAGTCGGTCATACTGCTCTAAAACTCGTTGAAGGAGAAACTGATCGTAGATCCGTTTCAGAGTCTGGTGGGTCTGTACACGAGGGGAGTGGTATGTAGTGGTGAGTACTGTTCGCGTCGACCCAGATAGAGTCTTTGCGATCGCTCCAACAACCGCGGAGAACATTGACGCGTTGACGGCGTGGACTGCATCGAACGAGCGAAGTTCACGAAGGATTTTCGGCCGAAAGATGCCGGGCCATGCGAAATAACCGAACTCTTCGGGGACCGCGTTTTGGAATTCACGAACGTCAAATGGGGTGTTTCTTTCTCCATCAGCGACAGTCGTGTATACAGTCACATCATGTCCCCGCTGGTGTAATTCTGTGGCCAGTCGCTCGCTGTACAGTTCATTCCCTCCCATCTCTGGTGGAAATCGGTGTGCTGCGATGCAGATCCTCACTCTTGTTCCCCCCTCAGTGCATCGTTAAATTCATCCAGTGTGCGGTACTCATCGTAGCGATAGAATTGGGTTTGCCCATTGGAGTAGATCAGGTGTGCATCGTCTACCGGTGGGTGCGGGACTCCAGCAGCGTTTGCAAGCTCTTCCATCGTTGAAGATCGCATCACTACGTGCGTAGCCAAGTCAACACCGGCAATATCGTATGTGTTTTGTACCGGTTTCTCAGGATATCTGATAGTGTAGCCTGTTCTTATCCGCTCGTTATATCCAACCCATACATAGTCCTCACTCGTATGCGTGTTTATCCAATCCATTCCCTTTTGTTCTTCCTGTGTACTGAATATCCAGTTTGTGGAAATAGCTGGATCACTTGACGCTTTGATGGTCGCTGCTCCAGCGAAGCCAACGAGGGACACTACTAATAGAATCGTGAATATCAAACTGATCGCTTTCGGTTTACTGATGGCTTTAGACACCACTGCTTCAAATACTGAATAAAAATCACCATTGGTGATTATGCCGGTTGTTTGTTCTTCGGATTCCTCTTCAGTCGGTTTCGACATCCATCGATACGACCTGATTACAGCGCTCGCTGTAAGTATGATAGATATGAAACCTATGATTGGGAGTACTCGTAACTGCATATTGGTTCCGACTAAGATCCCAAGTTGGTCAACGATCACGGCCCCGAACAACTGGAGGCTAAACACACCGAACAGGATCAGAACAAAGATCTCTCCGATCGGAAGTTCATTGGCAACGTCAATTTTGAGTATCTTATAACCCCCGATACAACCAGGTTAGACCAGCTATCGGGAACACGATCAAGTAAAAGCTGATCAGTACAAGATAAGTACCGAAGGACTGCCACTCAGTAAACACCGTCTGGTACGGCTGTGTCCCGGTCGCGCTCGGAGCGTTCCCGAGAAGCAAAGACATTCCTTGGATGATCGACGGACCGAGACTGAATAGGAAACTTCGTGACGGTGGATAGACAAATAGAACAGTAAATATGAGCATGACGAACGAAATCAAGACGGTGTAGCTCAGTCGTCGCAATTCGATATCGTGACCGAAATATATCATCAGTAGTGCTGTTCCGAACACACTCGTACCGATAGCGACGATGAATGCGGAAGAAAAGAACACATTGTAGAATATCATACCGAACACGAAAAAATAGCTCAGAAGGATGTACTGAACCTTAACCTCTCCTTCACGGCGTCTGAACGACTGGTACAGAGTAAACAGTGTGAGAAAGATCAGTGCATAGGTGAACTTCTCGTGTGTCGACCGAAACGTACTGAACAGGAGAAACGGATGCATGAACAATAACAGCGCCCCAAAGATAGCGGTCCGTCGGTCATACATGGCGCGAATCGCTAAGTAGCCCGCGCCCAGTGTCAATAGGAGGCCAAACGGCATCACGTACAGCTGGAGTACAGGCACGGATACACCCGTTAGAAGAGAAAGTGCCCCGACGAGAGCAGGATACCCGAATCCGTTTGAGTAGTTCGGGCCCTCGGTGACAGTTCCGGTCTCAACGACGCTATTTGCGGCGTTGGTGAACACCGCAACGTCGACGATCGAAAAAACTCCGTTGTACCGGACCAGAAAATACATGACCAGAGAGAGAGCGAACAGCGCGACGAAACCGAGTGCGAGGGTCTCGTGGGATCTCCGCTCAAGATTCATAGAATAGTTGCCTCCAAGTGATGATGACGCTTAAAAAGACGACTACCAACAAACCAACCGCCGCTGGAACGCTCATCATGCCGTTCGTGAAACGATCGAAGAGGTTTGAGTTGACAGGATCGATACCGACATCTATTCGAGTCACATCCCCACTGGAACGATGACTCAACACCACAGATGCGTTTTCGACGTTACTCTGTGGCCACCACTTCATTTGGACTATCTTTGTCTGCTTGCCATCTATATTTACAGTTTGTTCTTTGACCACTGATCCATCGACCTGAATTGTAAGCGTGGCCTCTGTGGCATCTTCCCATCCTTTGTTTGTTACTGTTGCTTCAACAACCCTTTGATCGCTCGGGCCGGCATTTTTAGGCGTGATTTGGACTGTTGATATATTCAGCCTTGGGGACGTCCGCTCATAGATTTCGATACCGGATGAATCAAGAACAAGTACGATTGGCGTCTCAGGCTCGAACGACCGCCCGTTGTATGAGAGTTCCTCCTCAACCGTGGCGTACACACGCACCGAACTATTGGTGGTCGTTCCTTTGGTTGCTGTTAACTCCGGGAATTCGGACAGTCGGCCATTTGTACTGTTCACGATCGATCGAAGGTCAGTCCGGTTGGTGTCCGGTTGTGTACCGATCGTTTTTCTGAGATTCTTCCATTCTGCTGTCGTCGTCGGAACTGAGGTAACGAAAGAAGATTCGTTCACAGTGCCTTGATTAACGACGGTCCGATTACGTGTGGTGTATATGAGTCCATGTTCTGACGCGTACAGGGAGCTGTTGGTTCCATCAGATACACGTCTCCATCGGTCAACGTACGGATCGTTGTCAAAGTCCTTGTAGGTTACTCGTCCCTCGCTATGGTTCCAGTATCCGTAGGACATTCCGTGTAAGTGGAGCTGTTCGTCAATCGGGCTGTAGTAGAGTTGGGGAGTCTTACGATAAGTATCTGCAGCTTCTAACCTGTATCCAGGAGCCGTGTTCGGAAATAGTCGCCCTTCTTTCGACTGGAGTCCTAGCGCAGCTTGGCGAGCCTCATCGTTGTAATCTCCTTCGTAAATCCCTTCTGTGCTTTTGAAGCCGTCCGGTCTAACGACGAAGACTGCACTCCGCCAGACTTGATCAGAAACCCACGTGGGGAGGACCTCGTAGCCCGGATTTGGATACCGATACGAGCCAAGCCGAGTGATGTTTTCGTAGCGTGCCGTTCCAATCCCACCGAATTTGTACTCCCATTCTCCGTCGTTGTCCTGATCCCAAGAGTACCGTAACTCTCCTGACGTCGTCGGAGATTTCCTCGCATAGGACCCTGGACCACGTCGACTCCCCTGTGGGTAATATACCATTCGTACCTGTGATTCTGGCCGGGAATCGTTGTCCTCGGCGAGATCGTAAAACGCAAACGGATATTCGAAAGAGAGTGGTAAGGCGTTCTGGCGGGATAACCNNTCTATGGAATATATAAAATAGTTATCTTCGTCACCGCGAGAGGCGACGAACTCTCCAACCATGTTTACTCGTCCGTCATCCCAGTCGATTTTGATTGGAGGTGATGCTTCACCATACGGTTTGGTGTACCCACCCTCTGTACCGACGTATGGCCATAGAATACCATCGTTCGGCGATAGGACCGCTTCATCACCACGATTTACTGTGAGCTCGGTTCGAACCTGCCCTGCGCTCTGTGGGAGATTAGTTCGGATCTGTCGAATTGAATAGTCAGGCACACCGTCGTCGTCAACATCCGAGACGTTGATGTCTGTCTCAATCCTGTCGGTGATATCCTTGTACTGTGCCCAAGTGAACGACGAGCGGACGGGGTCCGTGACGTTCAGGCGCAGATCGTAGGAGATTTGCCCATTTTCCATCCAAGGTTCGAGTGAGCGGACAGCAAGAGCGGGTGAGTCCGGTTGTTCGAGTTCGAAGTGATCTGAGTCGAGTTGGTATGAGAGTTCGTCTGTATGATCGTCATAAAGCTTAGCAACGAACGAGTCACTCTTCGTCTGGAAATCGATTACCAATTCCGGCTGTCCATCACTCTCAGCGTCGTAAACAAAGAGGTCGTTTCGATAATCAACTGCGTTACGCCAGTCACCGGCTCGAGTCATATCTTCACCGCGATCATAGATAATCACCTGGTCAGTTGTTCCATCTTCGGTAAAATCAAACTCAATTCGGAGAATTTCGGGAGAGTTGTCATCGTCGAGATCGGTGTACTCCAGATCATTCTGCTCTGCCAAGATCCGGCTTGGGGTCGCATCATTTGGTGTGCCTCCCACTGGAAGTGTGGCAATCGTGAGTACAAGCAGAAGAAAATAAACGAACAACCGAGGGTCTGAACTCATTTTATGATCGTTAGTGCTGACGGTATTTTAAATGATCTAATGACGACTGGCAGGTTTTTGGTACTTTATTATGTGGAGTTAATAAATTCATAGCCTTACGTGTAACCAAGTGCATCTAATCGATTTTGAACTTCTTTTTCGGTAGCTTGATCATCAGTTAGGTGTTCGCTGGGCTCATATTCTCCCGAATCTTCTGCCCTCGTAACACACCAAGGTACCCATCGAAGCACTGGATGAATAATCCCTGCCTTGTGACCGGTCATTCCTAGTTCACCAAACATTTCTCCATGATCTGCTGTGATCACTACTTTCTTAGCATCTGTATTGGATAACAACGTCTCCACATGATCAAGTACAAAGCGGAGGTTATCAAGATAGTCTTGCCAAACCCTGTGTTTATTACCTGTCTGACGGAGGTATTTAAATGGCCGTCTGTGACGATCTTTATATGATTCGCTTTGACTATAGGCGTAAAGATATGGTTTGTGTGGTTGCATATAGTGAACTAGTAACCGGTTTGCATCTGACTTCCGGGCCGTGCGAATTGCTACATCTGTTACTACTTCCGGGTGTAATTGATCAACAGGGTCCCCAACGATTTGCTTGAAAAGTGGTGTGAATGTGTGAAAATCATCGCTATTTAATTTGTCTCTAGATAAATATTTATGAAACAAGTCTGATTTATATGCGATTGATTTTTCAGATTCTAAGTACCGAAGATAATCTCGATCTTCTTCTGCTAATTGTTCAGCAAAAGAATTGGCTGTTATATATGCTGTCTCTGCTACTTCACTTTGGTACTTCTCAGTGAACGTATGATCGACCCATTCCTTTGATGTGCCTGCTATTGACATGACCGAATCGACCTCTTTAATGTAGTCATATTCGGGTGCTACCTCCCGGAGAGCATCAACTCTACAAGCATCCAAAATAATGAGAGCATCCCAATCCTCTTCATAGATATTCTTGACCTAAAGGGTACCATGATGTACCAGTGATCCACAGAACGGTATACAAACCGAGAATTTCAAGTGCAAATCGATGTGCTCCACGCTGTATCAATTCTCTATTTTTCATACACTCTAATAGGGTCTCTACTACCTTAATCCAAGGGTTTCTATCAATACTGGGAAAGTAACTCGTCTAAACGGTATTTGAAATATCTCTAAATGAGATCTGGTTGTAGAGTCTATATTAGCGATAACCTAGTGCCTCTAATCGGTCTTCGACCATTTTATCAGATATTTTTTCTTGAGTTATCGGCGAATCACTAGAAATTATTTGGCCTTTCACCTGTTTCGTAGACGTGCCATGGAACTATGACCAATGGGTCAACCCAATATTTAGAGTAATGCCCATAGTCTACCATAGGAATTGGACCCACTTTGTCGCCGAGAAGTTCCCCATGGTCGGCAGTCACAACCATTCGGCCAGAAAAAGATTTGAACAATTCGATAACAAGATCGAGCCCATATTCAAGTGTCTCTTCATACGCGACTCGTAGTTCTGCAGTAGTAGCGTTGTGATCTCCTGCCGTCATTTTGTCGAACAGGTGGTGGCCTTGATCTGTAAATACGCGTTCTGCTGTCTCTCCCCTGTAGGGATGATGGGGATTCACCAAATGAGTAATAAGTCGCTTATTTGGATGTTCCTTGCTGAGCTCTATCGCCGTATCGACTGCTTCTCGATCTGATTCAGTGAATTGTGATTGGAAGAATTCAGTTCCTAATTCGTCTTTGAGTTGGAAGAACCAGCTATTCGACGACACGTATATTGTATCGTGGTGATTTTTGTCCGAAAAGTTCGATTCTAGAAATTCTGTCGTCGTACCCGCTCTGGACTGCACCTTTCTGGTTGTTCCTGGTAGATCGTTCTGATCTACAAAAACGTCATATCGACATGCATCTAGGATTATTAGTCGATCCCAATCCTGTTTGATGATATTAATTCCGTTTGCATTGTAAGGCTGGGTTCCCAATCGGCTATGATAGAGTCGATTTATATGGCGTGGGATAACATGTGGATATTTCCGGATCAACCGAATTTTGTCAAGCATAATGGCAGTACCTCGTCGTGAATATTTAGTGTTATTGTAGTTCGCGGATCGTGTTCAGTTAAGCGTATCAGCCGAGCGGGGGGTTTATTCTGGAAAAAGACAGAAATCAGCCCTCTTGTCGTTGTAGAGAGTAGATTGATTTGGATTTTGTGGGACAAGAGTGAACCCCCTGCCATCGAGCACTACGTAATCAGTCCACAACGTTCGGCTCGACAGTTGGTTCTACGCGCGGCGACACATGGCCGTGACGGTGTTTTCGGCTATTAAGCCTCAATTCGAGTCTGCTGGTGACCCAAGCGCTTGTTCTACGAATACTGTTGTTGACGGTCACCGTCCGTAACCCCGAGCAAGTACTCAACTGGCAGCCACGATAATGGTTAATTAGCAATATCGGTTATTAATACTATAGTATTTTATGAAAATACAGAATATATATCAATAAGGTGTGGAAATTTTCACTATCTCAAAAAACCTAGCGGAATAATTGCTGAGCCGTATCAGTCATTAACTCCCTAAGAGAAGGGAAAGCAAGTGTAAGTAGTATATATATTAATGTTCCAATTATTATCGTAGCAGTAAGGGATAGAATTGAATCAGCACTTATTATCATCTTCATTACTAGCACACACATCAACATTCCACTTGAAGCAGCTACCATCCCACCAATTTGATTGTATGGAATTCGAATAGACACAAAATTTGATAGGTATTTCGCATGAATGATAGTGTTCATGCTGAAAGATATAGTGGTCGCAACAGCTGCACCTATTATTCCATACTTCCAAATAAGAACAAGATTCAATAACACGTTTAGGACTAACGCGATGACAGTGGCCTTCGCTGCTAGTTTTGGTTGATCAATTGCTTGAAGCGACCGGCCCAAAATAACGTGAGCTCCTTGGAATAATTTTTCACCCATGAGTATAATTAATACTATGCCAGCTGTAGCGTATTCCTCTCCGAAAATCACTCCCAGAATTTCTGTGGATAGCACAAGGCTGCCGAAAAACGCAGGAATAACTAAAAACAGTGACATAGCTGTTCCTCTCGATATTAACTCCTCAATTTGTTCTTTTTTACCTTCAGCGTGCCACTGGCTGATCTGTGGAAAAATTGACTGTCCGACTGCTCTACTTAGTAAGATAACAATGATCGTGATCCTCCACGCAAGTTCGTACTCGCTTACGTGGGATTGTGTAAGGAATAGGCTGATGACAGCAACATCCACCCAACTATAAAAATGTCCTTTTACAGCAAAGAGAACTGCGTATTTCGAATAATTAGTCAACGAACGGGCTTGAGCGATTGATGGTTTCCTTAGTCGGATCGAACTTCGGTAACTCGCCCACAGTATCATCACAATGAGTCCAGCGATAAATGAGTAAACCAGACCAAAGACACCAAATCCATAGATTATCAAAACTGCACCGAGACATACGTATATAATCTTTTGAAATAACTTTGGAAGGGCTGTCTCACCAACTCGTAGCTCGCCCTTGAGGGTTTGTAGCACTAACCCTCCAGAGGCTTGCAAGACTAATGCACCCACCAAAAAAAGTGACAATTCTTTCCCAATATACGAATTTACAACATTCTTAAATAATAATATTAAAATTGTAATAAGTAGTAGAGGGAGAAATTTCATAGCCAATGCGGTAGAGAATATAGCGCCTGATGGCTTTCCCTCACTAATTCGTTTGTTGACTGCTCCGTCGATACCGAAATCTGATGGAATTGAGAGTAGTCCAAATAGGGACTGGAAAATGAAAAACGCCCCCAGCTGATATGGGGTTAGCTGACGCGCAAAGAATGTAATCCCCACGAAACCCAATATAGCACCGAGACTATTTGCACCAAATACTTTGAAGCTTGATCTTGTAATATTCATACTAATGTTACTTGGCCATCACTATATTGTACTGTTTAGTAGAACTCAGGGCCCTGTATGTGGATAATTTATGCACTCATGAATGACTCATGTCTTTAACATCCCCTTTTATAATATTATCTAACAATATTGATGATGTTCTGAAGCATTTAAATTTATTGATCATCTATTGAAACAAGACGGGTACACTTTTTTAGTTTTGAAACGGTACTTCTTGTTTAACAATGTGTATTCGTATCTATGTTGTGCATCTTAATACTACTTCATAAATCTGTTCTATCTTGCTTATCGCTCTTGACCAGTCTCTAACCGAATTATTGGGGTCCGGTGAGAGGTGTACCACATCATGTATTGCGTTGATTAGGTTTTTCGTGTTTGAATTGACTGGAACCACTCGTCCATTTTCACTCGTAATTAACTCCTTCGCACCACATCGGTCCGAACAAACGACTGGAACACCGTGTGCAAGTGCCTCTGGAATGACGAGACCATATGACTCATAACTGGACATATGAATTAGCCCTTCAGCGTTTGAGATAAGGGCGTGGACCGAGCTATCTGGTTCAACGCGTCCGAGAACATGAACGCTCTCAGATAATCCCTGGTCAGCTATCTGTTTGTAAATGTTTGTCTCAATGTTACCAACTAAGACCAAGTCCAATTCGTCGAAATACTGCATTGCTTCCACAATCCGGTGCTGGCCCTTGCGTTGTGAAATAGTTCCCACTGAAATCATATATGGTTCCTGGACTTCAGGAAAGTTCTCCAAATCACCGTTTGAGCTCCCTTCCTCAATTACCACTCTGTTCTCAATTACAGCAGAGGACGGGCTAGGTGAAATATAAGAGGACAACAATTCTCGCTCTAGTTCGGAGACGTAGATCACAGCGTCTGACTGTGAAGTTTGGAATCGGAGAAGGTACCGTAGTAAATATCGCTCTTTCCACGAAATATCGGAAAAGAATGCCGTGTGTGTATGGTAGACCAAGGGTGTGGTTGAAGCTCCAACTGCAAGTGCCGAGGATAGCGCATGCGATCCTACAATACTATGGCAGTGGACAAGGTCGTAACGGTCAATTCTCTGTCTAATCTGAGAAATAGAATTGACCTTTGGAAGAACGGGAATTTGATTGGGGAGATGCAAATCATCTACGGAATGCCCTCGTTCAACCAGTTTATTATTGATCTGTTGTTTGACCACCATCCCACCTCCATTGTCTGCCTCTACACCGATAGAGAGAATCTTCATCAGATGTCACAATACTAAACAGAGGGTGAATTAAATCCTATCGGTCTATCCTGAAGTCTGGAAGGACTGCATTGCCTTGCTCCTATAGAGGTGTCGTGAATTATACCCATTCCGGATGAAATATTATATTACGATATTATTTTGGTCAGCTATATTTCAAACTACCACTTGCGGCGACGTGATGGTACCATACTCTCACCGAGCGCATACGCCCAGGCCGCAAACTCCACGAACATCAGGCCAACACCTGCGACCGCTATTTGGAATGGCACTGACCGTCCCTGCTGTTCTTGCAAGAACCGAATCCAACGCATCCGTGAAAAGGCGCCATATGTCACTAATCCTATCCAGACCGGTAACAAAATTAGCGCAAAAACTCCGACCACCGGCGCTACCAACATTCCGGTCCCGACCAGACATGTCACTACCGTCGTCTGGGCTTCTTTGTATTCCTCCCATTCCCACCCCAGAAACAATACGTTGCGCAACCACCGCGACTGCTGGTCGAAGTACCCACGGACCGAGGTTGCGTACTCGGACTGCATCCGACTGTTCGGCACGAACCGGATCTCGTGCCCCGCTGCCAGCAATCGCTTCGCTAGATTGTAATCCGTTCCGGCCGGGATTGACTCGTCGAATTTCCCCAAATCGGCCATCGCCTCTCTGGCCACGACCGCGTTCCGCCCAAGTAACCCACGAACATATTGCGGACGCCGTGCCCTCTCGTACTCCTCTTTGACGTGCTGATAGGTTGGCAACAACTGGCCCCATTGTTCATCTAGCGGCCGACTCGTACCCGTAACAACTGTCTCTTCACCATCGATGATCGGCCGTACCGCTGCGTTCCACGTCTCGTCTTCTAACACGCAGTCACCATCAACTAGATAGAGAATGTCTCCACTTGCGTCTACTAGACATGCGTTCAATGCGGCTTGCTTATTCATCGCCTCGTTTTGTTCTATCACGCGAACACGGTCGTCTCCTTCCGCGGCCACAACCGCCCGCTCGTAGGTTTCATCGTCGCCCCCGGCACAGACTAACATCTCTCGATGCGGATACGCCAAGTCTTGGAACGCCTGAATTGAGCGCTTGATCGTTTCGGCTTCGTTCCACGCTGGCACAAGCACACTTACGAGGTCGTCGCTGTCTACCGGTGCCGTCGAGACGGTGTTCGACATCACCACTTGGCGATCCGCACGCGCCTTTAGCAGCGAAGCCGCGCTGGCGAGTCCAACTGCGGCTCCGATCAGCCATCCCCAATACGTTCGGACAAGACGGTTCGACCGCTTAATGAATACAACAAGCATTCCAAACAGTGAGCGCCCCATTGTCACGTCCTCCCGTTCTCCATCTCGATCACCGTACCTCCGCCCAGCGTGATTTCTTGTCCCATCTATATGTTCGTCCAGCCCGTCCGCCGGGGACAAATTCGATTCGATCCGTGTCTTCGATAAATCGGCCGGCTGTCCCGTCGAAGTGACACCGTGTTCGAATCGGACTCGGGTCGCCACCTGTAACTGTGTCCACTTGCGTCGTCAGCCAGCGGAAGGCTTTGTCGTTCCACCCGACGACGTGCAGGACGTCCTCGAACACCTGACGCTCCGTGCGACCCGCGAGTCGCCCGAATCCCTCTGCCGTCCGAAAGGCACCACACTCGTCGTATCCTGCTCGTAATCGCGTCTCGACGGCATCCGTTTCGAAGGAATACCCACGGGTGTTTAGTACGTCATACGCCCGCAACACGTCGCCCAGCCCTGCAATCCATCGTGGATACGTGTTCAGGTCGCCGCTTGCGTAGACAACTTGGGGGAATCCTCCATCTTCATGTTCAACTGTTGTGAGAAATTCACCAGCCTGGACTGCAGCCTCGGTAAACCGCTTAGCCCCCGTTGCTTCGCCCACCGCGAGGAGTGGCGGGATACAGCGGGCGATGTACAGCGGAAAGAACTTTCCGTCCCCGCTGTTACCTGACTCAGGCGCCGACATCTGGTGGATCGCGCCTCGATGTGGTCCAGTCGTCACCTGAAGTTCGAGAATTGTGTCGGTAGCCGGTTCTACTAGGCGATCGACCAGATTCTCGCCGTCCACCAATTGGTCCCACTCGAGAAACGCTTCGACAGTACTGGCTATTTTATTCGGGACATACGACGCTAGGCCGACTGTGTCACTGAATGTTTCATTTTTGGATCGCCATAGCGCATCTAAATGCCATTGAAGATTCTTCCGAGCAGTCTGCGCGAACGGTTGCCACTCTTGCTCTGCGTCTCGTCTAATCCTGGCGAGTCGTAGAAGTGCCCCACTGACACATGCTTCATGCGGCGTTCCACCGAACTCAGGATTTCGCTCGAACGCCGATACGCGGTAGTTCCCACTCTTTAATTGTCCCTCGATCAGGTCCGTCCCAGCTGTTACAGCTGCATCTAACCACTGTGACTCCTCTGTTGCTTCATAGAGGTTCAGATATCCATGGATGATGCCTTCGTATCGCCAATCCAATCCAGCGCCTGTATACCGGCGACAGTGACGCCACCAGTGACTTACGGGCCCGCCATAACCTCTAGCTACACGCATACTCTCGAACCATGCGTGCATGTCTCCGACGAGTTCGGCAACATGGCGGCGAGTCATCGCTCTGTCTGTATTGGAGTCGCCTTGACGTGTGTTACACACGAGAGCATTGCTAGCGGCAGTTGTTCTTCTCGATATACGGCTCGCATGCAGTGTGTGTATACGTCTCGTTTATCTGGGCGGCCAAGCGTCTGCCAGAATCGACCGATTAGGCTCTGCAGAATGCTCCGTGGGCCGTGATATCCAACTATCTTGGTCTCGAACCCGCTCGATTCGTAGGTGGTTCGGGCACGGTGCGGTGAGAGCCAACTGTCTACCGCTCGATTCTCAATACGATTGAACGAATAGGGGTTCCCAACGAGACAGTCGTGTGGAATCTCGGTCTCGGTCGCGTCGATGATCTGGTGAACCCTGTCGGTTGCGTCCGGCTCAAGTAGTAGCACGTGGTCGACAATAGTTGAGTCAACGTCTGCTGGCCCAGTGACCGACTGGATAGCGTGATCGTCAGGTGTGTGGGTGTGACGAATAGCAGCCTCATGTGAGATTATGTAGTCGTGACGGTTGATGACTGCCTGCAGCAGTGTCGGTGACTCGGTTGCGACATATACGTTGGCGTCTTCTGGCAGGCGAGCACAGATCGTGTCAAGCGATATCGCGTATTCAAGTGGGGGACGAACGTCAGCCGTGGGGGACGGATCGTTAGCGGTAGAGTTCTCTGATGAGTGTACTGGGTCAAGTTCGAAGACACTCTTGTCCATGATGATTAGTAACGCAGAGTGCTAGAAAAAAGAACCGAAAACGTCAGTTACAGGACTTGGACCACAACCAACATAGCGAACGCGAAGAGGATGGGGAGAAGCGCTGCATTCAGCGAGTCCTTCACTCGGTGGTCGACAGAAGGATAGGTAACAGAGAGCTCTTTTACTGTTAAGAGTCCGATGAGGACGACTGAAAGAATCGCAGTACCAGTCGTCACTCCGATAGCGAGCATGGTGGTTGTCGATACTGAGGTTAGCATCATGTCAGTAAGTAGTTTCTTCCAGAATGAAAAGTACTACCGGGAACGGTTAGACAGCGCGCCGGACCCTCTCGCTCCACTGGGGTATCTCGAATAACAAGCTAACCCCGTATCTCAGAGCCTTCGAACTCTGTCGTGAACTCTACAGAAAACCAGACGGTGAGGCGCTCAAAGATGCTCTTGACGCTTTCTCTGAAATCAACAGCGTGGTTCACAAGAGCGTAGCTGAGGTTGCGATACCGATGATTATTCGGTTCCACATGTCACGCTGATCCTCATCTTTGTGAACGTTCCATCGTATGTGTAGTTCATATCCTACATCCTCTGACGACATTCGAGATCCTTAATTGGGTGATCGCTCAATGTTGTCGAACATCCCCGCAATCGTGGTTCAGAATGAGCCCACAGAATATCCCGAGCACACCGATGATCGTGGAAAACCCGGACACGAGTACCTTCGCGGGATAGAAGGTCCCCGGTACTCTGGTAAATGAGGATCGCGTCCAGTCCCCAGAAACCACCGAATACGGTAAGAGCGATTCCGGGCACGCCGAAGAACAGTAGGGGGTGTCGATCACGAACCATCTGGAGGATGAATGTGACGACACTGAGGCCGTGGTGGAGCGGATTGTAGGTCTGCCCGTCGATCCCCTCGTACCGGACGTCGATCGGTTGCTCGGTGATCTCGATGTCTCGCTCCGTCGCGACGTTGATCATCTCACTCTCGACGCCGATCCCGTCGGTCGTGAGCGACAGTTCTTCGATTGCTTTCGGCGAGAGCGCGCGGAACCCGCTCTGGGAGTCTGAGATGTTCTTGCCACTCGACCCGGTCGTCAGGACGTCGAGCACCTGTTGTCCGAACCGCCGATACAGTGGCGTTTCGTCGGTTTCTCCCTGGTCCATGTATCGGCTGCCGATCACCATGTCGGCGTCACCGTCCAGCACTGGCCGCGCGACGTCGGGGATCTCTTCCGGGAGGTGCTGGCCGTCGCCGTCGATCAGGACCAGCCCGGCCCACTCACCGTCGCGGGCGTAGTCGAGAACCGTTTGTACGGCCGCTCCTTTGCCCTGATTGTCCTCGTGTTCGACGACGGTCGCACCCGCCTCCCGGGCGACGTCCGCCGTCCGGTCGGCACTGCCGTCGTCGACGACCAGTACCTCGCTGGCGTACTCTCTGGTCTTGTGGATCGTACTCCCGATCGCGAGTTCCTCGTTATAGGCGGGGATCCCGACGAGAAGCGGATCTGTCTCAGTCTCTTCGCCGCCGTCTTCCGTCTCGACCAGAACGGCGTCCACACAGTACCGCTCACCATCCAGGCGCTGTTCGCTCCGCTCGTAGTCTATACGCTGGCCGGCCTCGAGGTTGACCAGCAGGTTCGAACAGCCGGCCTTCTCGGCGGCGATCGTCAGTCGCTGTCGGATCGCGTTCGGGTCGGCCTCGTCGGCGCGGAGGTCGACGACCGTCGCACCGAGTTGCTCGGCGAAGCGGACGCTCTCCCCTGTCTGTCCGTCGATTCGGACGACGAACGCTTCGTATCCTCGTGCCCGTGCGCGGAGGATCTCTCTCACGAGCGCGTCGCTGTGCTCCTCGGATGCGACGAACCCGACTGCTCTCTGCTCATCGGTCGCCGCTACGTCAGTCAGTTGCGTGCTTTCGAGTACGTTTTCGGACATCGTCCACTGAATCACCACCCGCGTCGGAATGGCGCGCTTGCCGACCGGTCCGGTCACCACCACGTGACTGTCGGCCGCGTCTGAACCGGTTCGGCGTCGTCGACGTCATTCCAAACTGTCAGTCGTTGTATTCGGATACACCATTCTCTCGTTCCGCGTTCCGCCTGATCGGGCTCGACCCGCATTCGACACACGCGTACGCACCATCGACCGTTTCCACCACCGGCGCGTTACACGAGATACACTTCAGCGTCGAGCCACGGGCGGTCCGTGGATAGCGTCCCATTCCTTCACAATATTTCTCAAAACGAGAGACTAAATAGCTATTGGATCGTATGAATGTTCTTTCCTTATCAAAGAAACCACATACGTCGATAGTGTCGGAGTACTACATCGAGTGAGACGATACGCGAAATTTAAACGCTCGAATCTGATCGCTATTTGAACGTGAGTGGTTTTTATGTTATACTACGTCGCGACCACGACCTCCGTGAGGGATTGTTGCCACTGTTCACAGTCCGACCGGAGCTCTATTCAGTCAATCATCAACTCAAGCGCGTGCTCTCCTAACCCTGTGACGTGATTACCACAGCAAGCACCGAGACGCGACTGTCACACCTCGGTATGGTCTGCCAGTACCGATTCCAGCAACTGTAGTTCCTCGTCCCAGGAAATGTACTCGGCGTCCATGCAGGCGTGGACGGCCTTGCTGAACCGTTCCGGATCGATGTTGTCAGATCCGTTCGCACGAGCAGACTCCTCGAGCCGTCCTTCGAGCGCCTCGACACGCAGCCTCACCTCCTGAACGGACTCGTCCGGTGACGGGTCTGTCTCGGTAGACGTACGCTGGCCAGCTCCGAATTCTCCGAAGAGTTGCGCGACGAACTCCCGTCGCGATTGCCAGTCGAATCCGGGAATGTCGTTGACCCGCTTGGAGATCGTTGCACGGCCTCTACTCGCAAAGAGCAACGATTGCTAGACCGAGAGTTCGATCACGACGGACCACTGTATTCGAATCCACACATCTTCTCGACGCGAGAACACGGTATTCACGTCAGGTGTGAATTGTGAGTGTTCACGGGCCGTCACCATCGATCGCGCTCGTCTCGTACTTGCTCGCCCGCACTCGCAGGGGGAACCACCCCTCCTCGTCGATGCCAAGCAACGCCTCCGAGTAGCCATCTTTCTGGTTACCAGTCTTGGCCGTCCGCACCCAGTTCACTTCTCGTTCGCTCAGGTCGAACCACTCTGCCAGTTTCTCGGCCTCTTCGTTCACGCGGCGGAGTACGGTCATCGAGCAGAGGCTGGCGATCGTCCGTGTCTCAGGCGTCAGCGCGAACTCGGTCCTGATAATCCCCGAGGTCCTTCAGCGGCGGCTGTGGCTAGGATAGCCATCTGGGATGTAATCCGAAACTAAAGTTTGTAGACATTTCCTCTGACTACCGGTGGTGGTGCCCCCCAAATGCCCCCCCGGTGCCATGGGGACTGACCCCACAGGTGACACATCCCCCACCCCCTGTGTCTACCTGTCTCGCATCGAAGTCTTCCACAATCCCCCTCCCCATGCGCTTTTGACACGTGATCCGGGCGTTCTATTCCTGCGCGAACTGTGAGCAGCGATCGTGAACTCCCCTACGCTTTCGGCACTACGTACCTCGTTCCTAGTAAGCTAATCCACCCCTGAAGCGGTGGGTTTCCGAGTTGTATCCGCTATGAAAACCGTGGTGGGTGGTGAGTGGGGACGGTGTGAGTGTCTCGTGACGCTCTCGTGACTGTCTCTTTGGTATCTTCTGCCGAATACCCCCTCGGGAAAGGGAGTATGTGGGCAATTGATGGCTTCAGACCGGCACTGTGGAGGACACCAGTAATTGATCAGTGAATTATAATTTAAGATGAGTGCGAGTATTGACAACTTCAATTATCTGTTTAAAATCTTACAATTACAGGAGTTGTCAGTGGCACTCAGAGTCAATTCTGTAAATTATTGCATGTCCATCTGAAAATGAGCGCTCGAAGCAGGAAGATGAGTCAAGTTCCTGAGACAGGAGGAGGAATCGGTCCTCCGAAATCTTTGAATCTCCGAGGTAGAGGTATTCTGGCTGTGATTCCACTCTGGCAACTTGAGATTGAACGCAGGATGCTGTCTGGCATGAGAGCATCGAATTATATATCGAGATATACTGAGTGCGTCGGTCTTCCTGTAACCACTCCGCACCCCATGGACCAGAGACAATATCGCGTTGGGCGAAGAGGGGGACCCATTCCAGTTCTTCGCCGACACCCACGAAGTCGCTGTTCGGGTCCGTCGATGATCGAATCCACTCGTACGCAGTCATGTCATCGTCCTCAATCTCCATATATAAGGTATTTTCTTGGCCCGGAGGGACCGGATAGCTTCCGGCGAACAGGGCCGTCGCGAAGGTTGCATATAATAGAATCGAGAGCACTAATGCCCCATGGACCACGGAATAACCGCTCACTGTCTCAGTGGCCTCTTCAATAACAGATTTGGTTCCATCGACCAGTAATAACGTGGTGCTGGCCGCCCCTATGAGGAAAACCCAGACGGCAGGCGCCGTAGTGACAACGATTGCAATCCCGCCAAACCACGTCGAGATGAGCCATTCTCGTTTCACGACTGAGTAGAAGAGGCCGATGGGGAGGAGCACATTCCAAATAGTCGCAAGTTGGGTGGCTGTCTTATCGGCATACAACACAAACATCCGACCGACAGCCATTCGTAGATTGAACAATCCAGCCTCAGTACATCACAAAGCCGGTTAGTTGAGACGTCTGCTTGCTGAAGATGTGTTCAAGCAACCACAGCAAGCAGACGATGAAATCCACGAGGACCAACTCCTTAACTTCCTCGTCAACTCTCTTGACGAGGAAGTTGCCCTCACACTCGCTGAAAACGCCGAACTCGATGCTGAAGACATCTACGAGGTCCTCGTC
>Ga0065697_1000459_pt1 | contig 33431 bp, 40 predicted proteins | sample AntLakMe24m_08um_FD_59086 | JGI IMG/M metagenome (GOLD analysis project Ga0065697, IMG submission 59086) | Hypersaline microbial communities from Antarctic Deep Lake - 24m 0.8um v2 (version 3) | ecosystem: Environmental > Aquatic > Non-marine Saline and Alkaline > Hypersaline | place: Deep Lake... | reverse complement strand
AGGTACTGCCGGAGGACGGTTCTTGGAGGCGTGGGTCGTTCCCGACCCGGTCCCGCCGGCGACGAGGGTGTGCCGGAACGCGAGCGGGTCGCCGTCGGCGTAGTCGTCCTTCACGCGGTAGTCGACGGTGGGCGGCTCGGCCGCCGTCCGCACCTTCTCGCCGCCGACGGAGAGGTGTCCGAGGAAGACGCCGTCCTCGGGAATCTTCAGTCCGGTCTTGATCTCGGCGTCGTCGGAGGCCTCCTCGACGATTGCGCCCGGCTTCGGCACCCGGTCGGTCATCCGGCGTTTCATGTCGTCGCCGGTCCCGTAGACGACCGACATCGGCTCCAGCTCGGCCATGAACTTGTAGTCGCGCTCGGCGAAGTCGTCGCGACGCATCTGCCGGCGAGCGTGGATCTCGGTGGCGTCGTCCGACCGGAACTCCTGTGCGTACTCCAACCCGGTGATCCGGCAGAACAGCCGCTCGCCGTCCGGGTACGGGACCAGGAGGTACTTTCCGAGCCGGACCGCCTCGCGGTTCCCCGCCGTGACGAACGCTTTCAGCGTCGTCTCGTCCGCGTCCTCCGCGACCCGGAGCCCCTGCGAGACGGAGACGACGCCGAGCCCGACGTCCTCGCCGGTCGGCTCCACGTCGTACGCGGCGAACCCGCCGTCGGTTGCGTCCTCGCCATCACCGTCGATCGAATTCTTGTCGGCGCCGTCGGTTGCGTCCTCGCCGTCGCGCTCGGTTCCGCCGCGTCCAGCGGTCGCAGGATCGGCGGCGGCGTCTCCCCCGCCATCGCCCTCGTCGTCGCCGAACTCGGTGAAATCCTCCAGCGTCATGGCAGACCCACCGCCTCCCACCCCGAAAGCGTTTCCCCCTCGTCGTCCAGCGGGGATGCGTCCTCTCCGACTTTTTGAAGCTCGAAGGTGCCTCGCGGGCCCCTTTTGAGTCTCCGGACCGTATCGGCGATATGATACTCGTTCGCGGCAGCGGCGGCGGGACGGAGCTCACCGGGACGGTGTTCGAGCGCGGTGAGGAACCCCCCGCCTACAAGGGCGCCCCCGACGAGGACGCCCCGTACGTCTGGGTGTGCGACTCTTTCTACGAGGTCGAAAGCGGCGGGTCCGCCCTGCTTGTCGACGGCGAGGAGATCCGAGTCGCGTTCGAGGAACCGATGCCGCGCGGGTTCGACACCCGCGATCAGGCTCTGTCTGCGGCGAAAGAACACGTCCGAACCCAGTTCGCCAGAATTGGCGTCGACCCAAGCGGCGTCGAGGTTGAAGTAACGAAGGAAGACCCGGCCTAAGCGCGCGACTCTTCGCCGACTCCGACGCTTCTATTGGGATCGCACCGGTTCCATGCTGGGTTTTACTACTTCGGAGGCGGTACGGAGCGTATGTCGGACCCGTCCGCGGACTTCGATCCCGAATCGCGCGAGGAGCGCGAGGTCGCCGCGGAAGCCGCAGGGGACCGGTCAGAGCTACTCTCGCTTATGGCCCACACCTACCGCGGGGGAGCTCGGACGGGCAGCCTCGTGGCGCACGCGCATCGACCGAACCACGAACTGGGCGGTGGTGCTGACGGCGTCGCTGCTCACGTGGACGTTCTCGAACGAATCGCGCCCGCACTACGTGCTGCTCATCGGGCTCGTAATGCTCACCGTCTTCCTCAGCATCGAGGCCCGGCGGTACCGAATATACGACGTGTGGCGGTCCCGTGTTCGGATCTTGGAGGAGAACGTGTTCGCGAACGCGCTCGACCCCGAGGGCGTCGAGCAGTCGAACTGGCGGGGGCTCCTGAGCACCGACCTCCGCAAGCCGACGATCAAGACGCCGGCCGTCGAGGCGGTCTCTCGTCGGCTCCGACGGGTGTACACCCCGCTCTTCACCGTCCTCATCGCGGCGTGGATTGTCCGCCTCACGGTGTTCACACCGCCGGAGAGCGGCGTCGTTGCCACCGCGTCCGTCGGCGCGATTCCGGGACTGATCATTCTGGCTGGCGTCGCCTGTTTTTATTATCGTCGTGCTCGGGCTCTCCCTCCGAACGCGTCCGCGGCAGGCGAAGGGAGAACTGCAGTCGACCGACCGCTCCGAGGAGTGGAAGTGAGCAGGAGTGGAAGTGATCGGCAGAGAGCGCCCGCTACTCACTGCCGTCGTCCGCTTCCTCGTTATCGGCGCAGACGCCGAGCGGGAGGGTTCCGGCCGGATCCGCGTCGCCATCGAGGCCCTCGTAGGCGTCGTCGATGAGTCGGGCCAGCTGCGTCTCGGGGCTCACGCCGCGGGCGGCCGCGAGCGCCGCGAGCCGCTCGTACTGCTCGTCCGGCACGGACACCGTTCCCTTGTTCATACGCGTCGGTCCGACCCGGAAGTACAAAAGCGTTATTCGGGATCCGACGCTACCGCTGTGTCTTGGACCGGCTGTGACCGCCGACGCTCGCTCGGGCTTCGGCGCGATCCGTCGGTGTTCGCCCGGGCTCGCCTTCCCCTTTCGCCGCTCCATGGGCCGCGCGCTTACTGTGCGGCGCCGACAAGGGCGATCCGAATGTCCGACCGATCCTCCCGAGGCGGCCGAGAAGCGGCGTCTTCGGCTGACTCGGAGCGCTGCCAGCCGAAGACACCCCCATCGACGGGTCGGCTGTTGGCGTCGAGCTGCTGTTCGTGGGGCTCGTCATCGTCTCGTCCGCCTGAGCCCGCCATTCGACGGGCGACGACGTCTCGCTACTCTTCTTCCAAGATTTCGCCCGCCTCGTCGCGCTCCGCCTCGTCGGTGTCGGCACGACGGCGGACGTCGACGCGGTAGTCGGTGAGGATGTCGCGGCCGAGGAGAAGCGGATAGTCCATGTGGCCGCGGTCCTCGACGCTGGCGGTGACGGTGTGCTGGTTCCCGCCGATACCGATCACGAGGTCGACGACGGGGCGGGCCTTCCCGCCCTTCATGCTGCCGGATTTTACGCGCGTCATGCTCTTGATCGGCCCGGCGCCGATCTCGGCGGCGAGCTGTGTGTCGATGCTGGTTCGGGTCGCGCCCGTGTCCGACTTCGCGAGCGCCTGCGTCGACCCGGAGGTGCCGGTGACGACGACCTCCTCGATATACCCGATGTCGGGCTGCTCGGAGCTGTTCGTTTTCGGGAGCGGGGCACAGGCGGGTCGCGAGTCGTCGAGCGTCGCCGCGATGCGCTCGACATCGTCGTCGTCGACCTCGCCGTCGACCGCCTCGATCGCGAGCTTCGCGATGTACGGGGCGGGGCTCGTGCCGGTCGCCTCGAACAGCCCTTTAAACCCGGCCGTCGGGTTCACTTCGAGGACGTACCAGCCGTCGTACCCCTCGACGAGGTCGACGCCGGCGTAGTCGAGGTCCATCACGTCGGCCGAGTACAGCGCTGTCTCCGCCGCTTCGTCGGGCATGTCGTCGGTCGCGTCCTCGACGGCGCCGCCGAGCGCGACGTTGGTCCGCCAGTCGCCCTCGGGCGCGTAGCGGTACATCGAGCCGATGATCTCGTCGCCGACGATGTACACGCGCAGGTCGCGGTGTTCCTCGTCATCGCGGTCGATGAGCTTCTGGAGGAACGCCTGCCGGTTNCCNACCTTCGGGTTCACGCGCTCGGTGAGGTCGACCTTCCACGTTCCGCCGCCGTGCGTGCCGATCGCCGTCTTATAAACTCCGACCTCGCCGAAGCGCTCGCGCCCCTCGTTGAGCCGGTCGTTCGACAGCGCGAGCAGCGCGTCCGGCACGCGGATGTTCCAGTCGGCGAGCGTCGCCGCCGTGGCGAACTTGTGGATTGACGCGAGCACGGCGTTCGGCTCGTTCAACATCGGCCTGATGCGCTCGAACGTCGTCGCCAGCCCGAGCAGCTCCGCGGGCTGATCCGTGTTCGACAACAGCAGCCGGTTCGCGATGATGTCGACGGCGGGCTCCACCGACACGTCGCCGTCTTCCACGCTTATCGCCGCGTTCTCCTCGCGGAGCCACACCGGCTCGTGGCCCAGATCCTCGACGGCGTTGCAGATCGCCTTCGTCTCCTTGCTGTTGTGCAGCGACAGTACTCCCACCCGTACCGGGTCCGAACTCATGGACTCCCCCTGCGCAGTCGTCCGTAAAAGGTCGACCGATCACCACCGGCGGCCGCCGGGTCGCCATATATATACTCTCCGCCGTGCTCCAGTCTGACATGAGCGACGAACGGGTGTTCACGTACAACGGCGGCGCGGTACCGCCGGGCGAGACGCAGAACATCCGCTACGGCATCAGCGAGACGTACCTCGGCGACCCGGTTCGGATCCCCGTGACGATCGTCAACGGCGAGCGCGACGGGCCGACAGCGTTCCTCACGGCGGCCGCCCACGGCGACGAGCTCAACGGTATCGAGGTCGTCCGCGAGGTCGCCCACGAGTGGGACCTCTCGAAGCTCGCTGGCACCCTCGTCTGTCTCCCAGTGCTCAACGTTCCGGGGTTCCTCGCCCAACAGCGCTACCTCCCCGTCTACGACCGCGACCTGAATCGGTCGTTCCCCGGGAAGGCCGGCTCGACCAGCTCGAAGCGGATGGCGAATCAGATCTACTCGAACTTCATCGCGCCCTGTGATTTCGGGCTCGACTTCCACACTTCCACCCGCGGTCGAACGAACATGCTCCACGTCCGCGGCGACATGACCGACGACGGCGTTCACCGCCTCGCGTTGGCCTTCGGCTCGAAGGTGGTCATCGACAGCGACGGACCGAGCGGCACCCTCCGCGGCGAGGCGACCGCCGACGGGATTCCCACGATCACGATCGAGATGGGCGAGGCGCACCGGTTCCAGCGCCCGCTTATCGACGACGCGCTCGCGGGGGTACGCTCCGTCTTCGCCGAGTACAGCCTCTTAGATACCGATACGGTGCGTTGGCCCGGCTGGCGGACGATCGTCGCCGGTACGGGCGAGAAGACGTGGCTCCGGGCAGACTCCGGCGGGATCGTCGACACCCACTTCGAGAGCGGCTCACTCGTTCACGAGGGCCAGCGGATCGCGACGATCACCAACCCGTTCAAGAAAGACGAGGTCGTGGTCGAAGCACCCTTCACCGGCCTGCTGATCGGCCTCCTAGAGAACCCGGTCGTTTACCCCGGGAATCCGCTGTGTCACCTCGTCGAGATCGATGAATCGACTCGGCGAGCGATCGAAGCCGGTGACGCCCCGGAGCCCGTCGGACAGCCGAACGCAGCGGAGTGAGGTCGGTCGATCGACCGATTCGGTGTCGTGCGGGGCCGTGATTGTCTGGGCGCCGTCGCCGGCCACTCACTGGCCACCAGTTACTCGATGTCGGGCGTCTTCTCGCCCGCGGGGACGACGATCTCAAGCCAGTTCTCTTCGGGCGGGAGCGGGCAGGAGAACGTCTCGCTGTACGCGCAGAAGGGGCAGTACGCGAGGTTAAAGTCGATCGTCACCGCGTCGCCGTCGGCGAGTTCGCCGTCCGGCNCCAACTCCATGTACCGCCCGTTGTGGTACGTCTGCTGACCGGTNGTCTTGTCGCGGAAGGGGACGAAAATGGCGCCGTCGTCGCCCTCCTGTCGGTAGCCCGCGAGGGTGTGNTCGTCGCCNCCAACNTCGAACGCGAAGGTGACGATCCGGAGGTACCGCACCGGGTTGCTCGCGGTGGTCTCCATCTCGACGGGTTCGGGGTCGTCGTGAACGGTGACCGTCGCTTCGACCCGATAGTCGGGGTTTGGCTCGAAGTAATCGAGCCCGGCGAACCCCTCGCGGTGTTCGGGTGGGATCGGCGACTGCGGGTGCTCGGCGAAGAACTCGTCCTTCTCGCGGCGGTTCGCGCGGAGCCGCTCGGCGTAGTCGTCGCTCATGTCCGCAGCGAGGGTCGCCGGGGGTTTCAGGGTCGCGGTCCGGGTGCGATCGCCCGGCGAAGGCGACTCGCCCGCGACGACTGCCTCAAAGCCGCGGCGACCGCCTCACAGCGCCTGCAGGTCGGCCAGACAGTCGTCGAGATCGCGGGTCGAGATCGCCAGCGAGAACCCGTCGACACGGGCGAGGTCGGCGGCGTGGTCCCACAGGTCGCCGTCCTCGATCCCGTGGAGCACGACCGCGTTCGGCGTCGGACTCACGACCCGCAGCGCGACCAGCGGCGACTCGCCGCGGGTGACGTTGGTGAACACGAGCGCGCGATTCGTCGACTGGCCGTACAACCGGTAGAACTCCTCGCTCGAGAGACGGGTGATCGCCTCGATCGAGTTGATGACGGTGTGGCCGTTGACGTGGTCCTGCTCGCCGCGCACGATCTCCGTCGCGCCCATCGCCTCGTAGAACTCTTCGAGGGGGACTGCCGTCGAGTACTCGCGGAGGTCGTGGACGATGTCGCTCTCGAACCCGGCAGAGAGGACGCGCGCGTACTGTCGGAGCCGCCCGCCGCCGCGTCGCTCGTCGATGTCCAAGAGCCCATCGACCGTCCGCCGGACGACGCCGATACCCGGGCTCTCGCGGCGTCCGCTCTCGTAGTCCGAGACGACCGACGAGGAGACATCGAGCTGGTCGGCCAGCTCCGTCTGGGAGACGTCGAAGTCAGTCCGCCACTTTCGGAGAGTCGCTCCGGGGTCGTCGCTGAGCGTTATCTCGCCGGCGATCCGGCGGGAGAGCTCCTCGCGTGCGTCGCTCATGACGCGATCCGAAGGCAGAGCGCCGCAAAAGACTACCGAAATCGGGTTTCGTCGAACGTCGATAGCGGATCGGAAGCGCGACGGGAACGCGGTCGCCTCGCCCACCTCACTCGACCGTCAGCGAGTAGACGATGACGCCGAACCCGACCGCCGTCAGCAGGCTGTCGATCGCGATCCCGACGGCCAGACTCGATCCGATAATCTGGTGGGAGACGCCGCCGATCAGCGCCCCGATAGTGACGACGCCGAAGCCGATACCGAGCGCGCGCAGCGAGGGGTCGCCGGTCCGACCGTACGCCCGGAGCGCGTAGTAGGTGATGCTGCCACCGAGCACCAGGATGGCGGTCTTTGCGACGATGATGAGCAGATTGATGTGGGTAGTCATGTTTCTTCCCGAAGTTCCGACCACAGGTCGGCCAGCCGTTCGTCCCGGGTGCGATCCGGGCGCGTGAACTCGATCTCAAACTCGCGGTCGTTCTCCTCGTCGTTCTCCTCGTCGAGCGAGACGGTAACCGTCTCAAACGAGATCGAGTAACGGGTCGTGTGTTGCCCGTCGCGGCGAATGTCCGTCGACTCCGACAGCAGGGAGGCCTCGGTGAGCAGTTCCAGCTTCCGGTACGTCGTCGACAGGGGGATGTCACACTCCTCCGAGATGTCGCTGGCCGTCTTCGGCTCGGAGAGCGCAGACACGATCCGCCGTGCATCGGCGTCTGCCAGGGCGTCCAGCACGTCGTCGACCGACGGTGGATCTTCCTCGCGCGACAGGTCCCGCGCCATACGTCATCGTTCGACCGGCGGACCTTAAAGCATCAAACTTCCGCTTGCGACACCGCGAAACGCGCCCGGTTTTTGTGTGCGGGTGTCGTATCCGGAGGAAATGGACTCGTGGAAGCGGCGGGTCGGGGGGTACGTCCGCCTTCGTCCTCTTCGTGCTGATTTTCTACCGCGGTCGTCTATCGCTACGGGATGCGGGTGTANGAGGGGGATCCGCGCACGATGATCGAGGCGCTGCGCTTCTCGATCGAGATGTTCACGACCACCGGATTCGGCGGAGATTCGCCGTGGGAGAGCCAGCAGCTAAACGCGTTCATCGCGGTGATGGACCTCGTCGGCATGGTGCTTCTGATCGGCGCGCTGCCGGTCGTGGTGACGCCCCTCCTAGAGGAAGCCTTCTCGACGACCGTCCCCCGGTCGCTGGATGAGGACCTGTCCGGCCACGTCGTCGTCTGTTCGGACACCTCGCGGTCGGCGGCGCTCGATCGAGGAGTTCGACTCCCACGAGATCCCCTACGCGATCGTCGAACCGGACGCCGACCGGGCGGTGCGTCTCTACGAGGCGGGCCGGACAGTGATCCGCGCGGATCCGGAGTCGACGGAGGGGTTGGCGGCCGCGAACCTGCCCGACGCGCGGGCGCTGGTGACGGATGTCTCCGACCAGGTCGACGCGAGTATCGTGCTCGCCGCCAAAGAGCTGTCGCCGGAGGTGCGCGTTATCAGCGTCGTCGAGGACCCGGAACGCGAGCGGTACCACCGGCTCGCCGGCGCTGACGAGGTCCTCTCGCCGCGGTCGCTACTCGGCGAGAGCCTCGCCGCGAAGGTGACGACCGCGCTGCAGACAGACCTCGGCGAGGCGGTCGCGATCGGCGACTCCCTCCAACTCGCGGAGGTGTCGGTCCCGCACGGGAGCTCGCTCGCCGGCTCGACGCTGGCCGAGAGCAGGATCGGCGAACGCGCCGGCGTCAACGTGATCGGCGCGTGGTTNAACGGCGAGTTNGACGCGGCGCCGCCGCCGAACGCGACGCTGTCGGCCGGGACAGTCCTGCTCGTCTCCGGTCGGTCGGATCAGCTGGAGCGGCTCGTCGAGCTGACGAACTCCGCCACGCGACGGTTCGGCGCGGGCGAGACCGTGGTCATCGGGTACGGACAGGTCGGCCGAACCGTTGCCGAGGCGGTCGCAGACGCCGACCTGCCCGTCACGGTCGTCGACCGAGAGGACGCCGAGGGCGTCGACGTAGTCGGCGACGCGACCGATCCGGAGACGCTGCGCGCCGCCGGCGTCGAGGCGGCACAGACGGTCGTACTCGCGCTACCGGACGACACCACGACGGAGTTTACGACACTCGTGGTTCGCGATCTGGCGCCGAACACGCAGGTGCTCGCCCGCGTCGAGGAAGCCGCGAGCGTCCGGAAGATGCACCGGGCAGGCGCCGACTACGTGCTCTCCCTTGCGACCGTCACCGGACGGATGTCCGCCTCGACCGTCATCGAGGGTCGCGACGTGCTCTCGCTCAACCAGCAGATTGAGGTCGTCAGAAGCCGCGTACCGCGGCTTACCGGACGGACGATCGGCCGGGCGAACGTCCGCGAGGCGACCGGCTGTACCGTCATCGCGATCGAGCGAGACGACGAGACCGTGACCGAAATCGGCCCCGACACGCGGATCGAGCCGGACGACGAGCTCGTCGTCGTCGGCACCGACGAGGGGATTCGGGCGTTCGAAGGCCGATTCACCTGACCGATCGCGTGGCGGCGCGTCGGGGCGTCCGGGCCGCCTTGTCGCCGGTCTCGGCGGCCTCGACGCCGGCACGAGTCGAACGCTTCAAGTATTCGCTGGCTGTTCGTACCTGTATGAAAGACCAGGGACGCTCCACGCGCAAGCGGACCGGCGGCCGACTCAAGCACGCCTCGAACAAGAAGCGCCACCAGCTCGGTCGCGAGCCGGCCGAGACGACCGTCGGTGAGACGCGAGTCCAGTACATCGACTCTCGCGGCAACGAGAAGAAGGTCCGCGCGCTCTCGACGAACGTCGCGCAGGTCGCCGACGGCGACGCNGTCAGCGAAGCCGAGATCGAGAACGTCGTCGACAACCCCTCGAACGTCAACTACGCCCGCCGAAACATCATCACCAAGGGCGCCATTATCGAGACGTCCGCGGGCCGCGCTCGCGTCTCCTCTCGACCCGGCCAGACCGGACAGGTCAACGCGGTCCTCATCGACTGAACGGTCCCGTTCGACACGCGGCCGACCGCTTTCTGAACCTATTTACCCGTTCGAGACGAGGAGCGACGCGTGTACCTCGGCGTCGACGAGGCCGGCAAGGGCCCCGTACTCGGACCAATGGTCGCCGCGGCGGTGCTCGCCGACCCGGTAGCTCTCCCGGCCGATGTGGACGACTCGAAGCGAATCGCCCCCTCGCGCCGCGAGTCGATCGATGCCGAGATCCGCGCAACCGACGCCGTCGCTGTCGGCGTCGCGTTCGTCGAACCCGCCGAGATCGACCGTCCAGACACCGACATGAACACGCTCACGGTGCGCGGACAAGCACGGGCGGTTCGGGCCGCGCTGCATGGGGTTGTCGCCGTCGACCTCGACGAGCCGATCCGTGTCGTCGCCGACGCCGGCGACACCAGCGAGGCGCGATTCGCCCGTCGGCTCGGCGAGTCCGTGGCCGATCCAGACTCCGATACCACCGATACCGAACATCCTGAAGTCGACGTGTCGGCCGCCCACGGCGCCGACGAAGACGACCCGATGGTCGGCGCCGCGAGCGTCGTCGCGAAGGTGGCTCGCGACGAGCGGATGGCGGATATCGACGCCGATTACCCCGCGTACGACGGGCTCGGAAGCGGCTATCCGAGCGATCCGGCGACGCGAAACTTCCTCCGGGCGTACGTCAACGACCACGGGAACGTGCCCGGCTGCGCGCGGCGCTCGTGGGCGACCTGCGACGACGTGTTGGCGGCCGCCGAGCAGTCCGGGTTGGACGAGTTTTAATGGAACCCGGGAAGTCCTAGAACAGCCCAGACGCCGCCGCGCTCACGGTCTCCATGAACGTCTCCCAGACGGAGAATCCGGCGGCGATGGAGAGCACGGTGTCGGCACCGAAGAAGGCGAACAGCACCGCGGACCCGAGGTGCGCCCGCCGCATGTCGAACCGGTGGGCGAAGGTGTGGAAGAAGTACGCGTTCGCGAGGCTGATCGGGATGATCGCCAGCATCTCGCCCAGCCAGATGGCGGAGGTCGCGCCGTACTGGACGGCCAGTCCGATCGTCACCAGCTGGGTCTTGTCGCCGAACTCGCCGGTGGCGGTGAGCACGAATATCGGCAGGAAGCCGCCGAACGATCCGGCGTAGCGGTCGAGCGGTCCGGGAAGCGTCACCGACTCCAGCGCGGCGAGGGTCGCGTCGCTGGGCTCCGGGTCCGAATCGACNGCCTCCGNGTCGCCGTCACCGTCCGAGGCGATCTGTCCCGACTCCCGGTTCGGCATCGACCGGTACAGCAGGTACGCGAAGACGAAGAACAGCACCGCGGTCACGGCGTCGAGCACGACGCCGGGAAGCGCCGACTGCAGGGCTTGGCCGAAGGCGATCTCGATCGCCGTCCAGCCGGCGAACGCCGAGCCCGCGGCGGCGACGACGACTTTCGGGTCGTACCGCGTCGACAGCGCGGCGATCATGAACTGCACCTTCTCGCCCGGCAGCACCGCGAGCTGGGCGACGAACGCGACGACGACGATCTCGGCGTAGGCGGTCACACCCGTTCCTCCTCATGGTTCCGCGCCCGCGACGACCGTGGCTCCGGAGCGGCGCGCGCCGGAGCCATTGCGTGCGGTGCGTCGTGAATCACGTATTCAAGTTGCTCGCGGTGGGTAACCGCTTCCGCGTTCGGCGAGACGAGCGCGGAAGGTCGTTACTTGGATCTGGACGCTTCGATCTTCACCGGACCGTCAGCAGGCGACGCAAGATGTCACCGTACGCGGGGCGGGTGATCAACACGCCGATCAGGACCCCGAGGATGGTAAAGATCGCGAACCCGGACAGGTCCCCGAGTGACAGCACCATCAGGGGTGACATCGCGATGATCGTGGTCGCCGCGGCCGCGCCGATCACCCAGAAGGCGCGGCGGAACCGGGAGTCGAACACCTTTCGGGAGTTGACCTCGCCCTCGCTCATCACCTCGTCGGCGATGATCACGAGGTCGTCGACTCCCGTCCCGACGACAGCGATGAAGCCGGCGATCACAGCCAACTCGACGGGGTAGCTCAACAGCGCGGCGAAGCCGAGCAGCGCGTACACCTCAGCGAGCGCCGTGACGATCATCGGCAGCGCCACCGCGGGCTCGCGGTAGCGGAGGAACACCATGCCGGCAACCGCGAACACCGCGAGAATTCCGGTCACCAGCGAGTAGTTCTTGTAGTTCTCCCCCTGTGCCGCCGAGATGGACCGCGAGGTCCCCTGTCCGCTGATGTCGAGGTCGGCCGGGAGCGCGCCGGCACGCAGATTGATGGCGATTCGCTCGGCCTCGCTGAACTCACCCCGTTGTGAGCCGGAAGCCGCCATCGGTGGCCCACGAGCCGCTCGCCATGCTGTCCGCGAGGTCCGGGTCCATCCCGAAGGAGTTGACGACCTCGCCGTCGACGGTGAGCAGGAGGCACGGATTGCTCACGTCGTCCGGGTTCTCGCTGTAGTCGCACCGGTCCTGGTTGGAGTTGTACGCCGCGGCGAACCCGCGGTCCGCGACCGCCTGCTGGAAGCTATGGGCGGGCGACTGCTCGCCCTCCGGGGCGGTGTTCCGGACCGTCACCGGCACGTAGGCGCCGGTGCCCCGATCGTTCTGGGCAGCCGATCCAAGCTCCGCGAAGTCGTCTTGCGTCAGCACCTCCTCTTCGACAGCGGTCCCGTTTTCGGTCGGGTACGCGATGTCGATCTGGACGGTCCCGCGTTCTTCGAGCAGGCTGGTTACGCTGCTTCGGTTCTCTCCGGGCACCTCGACGAGGATGAAGTACTCGCCGGTGAGCGACTGGACCTGCTGGACCGTTCCGCCAGAGAGCCCGGTCTCGTCGATCTTGTCCTCGATGACCCGCTGTGCGACATCGCGAGTCTCCTGAGTCACGCCGGAGCGAACGTCCTCGTAGGCGTATCCCGAGGCGTCCATCGCCGCCCGGAACTGCGCTTCGGTGACTGATGTCTCTGTGACATCGACCGCGCTCTCCGCAGGCACCGCAGTGATATCGCTTGCCGAGGCGTTCTCAAGTTCGTCTGCGATTGCGCGAGCGACGTCATCCGGTTGATCACCGCCGAAGTCGACCTCGGTGGCGGTGTAGCCGACGAGTGGTGCGCGGACTCGCGTCCCGCCCGCCAGATCGAGTCCGTACTGGAGGTTCGTGATGCCCTGTTGGGCCTCGGAGACGTTCTCGCCCGGGGCGGTCTGGGGACCGAACTGCGGCGCGAAAAGCGCTACCGTCGCGCCGAGTACGACGACGACCAAGAGCAATATTTGCCAGTTGTTCTTGATGGGTTCGAGCATTACTGTTTCACCCCCTCGAATTTGTACCAGCGAAGCAGCGAGACGTTCAGCAGATACGTGTTCATTAGGTCAGCACAAAGCCCGACAGAGAGGATGATTCCGATGTTCCGGAGGAGATCGACCCCGAACAGCGCCGCGACGACAGCCATGACGATCATCGCCGCCATCGACGTGAGCGTCATCGTCACTCCGGTCCGCATCGCACGGTTCACCGACTCGTAGAAGTCGCCGGTCCGGCGCAGTACGGAGTTGTTCAACAGAATGTCGGAGTCGACGCTGTAACCGATGATCATCAGGAGCGCCGCGATCGTTCCGAGCGTCATCTGGATCCCGAGGAGATTCATCACCGCGATGGGGACCATCAGGTCGGAGAACGCAGACGCGACGACCGCGAGCGACGGGACGAACGTCCGGAACAGCGCGAACACGAGCACGCTCATTCCGAGGAAGGCGAGCGCAACGCCGAACACCGCGGTTCGGGCCGTGTCGGACGCGAAGCTGGGGGACACTTGATCGATCGCGCTCGTGGACAGCCCCGCCTCGTCGGCCTGTGCGGACAGGTCGTCGGCCAGGCCGCCGGGATCCTCGTCGGCCGCCCGGAACGTCACCACGTTACACGTCGTCCGCGGGGATCGACCGGACCGAGTCGGGTTGCCGCTCGAACGCGGTCTCGATCTGCTGTTCTACGTCGCCGCCGTCGTCGGCGATCCGGAGCTCCACGCCGCCCGTGAACTCCAACCCGAGATTCGCCGGCGCTCCCGTGACCAGGTACCACCCGCCGATGATCGCGAGTGCGAGAACGAGGACCGCGAGCGGAATCGCCACGAGCTGCCGGTTCGAGTACTCGGTATAGTTGACCTCCGGTACCTCGATCGCTACCATAAATACCGCTTCCTTCGCGGGCGCGAATAAGCCTTCTTACTCATCTACGACTTCGTCTCCGTCGGATCTCCCACGCACGACCGCTCTCACCATCGGTCAGGTGCGAGGCGACGCGTCGCGCCGCAACCGATTAGCTCCCGGACGCCGTACCGAAGCGTATGGAGTCGAACGCCACCCGCGTCGTTCTCTCGTACCCGGAGGGGCTCAGCGACTGGGGACGCGATCAGGTCGAGACGGACCGCTACCGCGGCTACTTCGCTCGGGTCCTTGATCGCGTCGCCGTCGGGGATACCCGCGAGGAGTTCGTCGACGTCGGCTGTTGCGGTGACAGCCTCGACGTACCGTTCCGCGCTGAGCGGATCGAGGTCGACGGTGACGCGGTCGACACGGCAGTCGTGACCGACGCGACCGCGGTCGACTACGAGACACGGTCCGGCGACGTCGACGGCGGCTGGCGCGTCCAGAGCGCGGCGGGACCGTCGTGTGTAACCGGCGACCGAGAATAACCGCTCTTTCCGTCTCGGGACGCGCTTAGGGCATATACCGCACGCTGACCACGCCCGGCTCCGACCGGACCTCGACGCGGTTCACGCCGAGCCGAGCCGCCCGCGAGAGCGTCGCCTCGCGGTCGTCGATCACGTCCGAAACCGCGTCCGCGGTGTCTTCTTCGGGCGGCGTCAACACGTGGATCTCGCCGACGCCCGCGCGTTCCTCGCGGGCGAGCTCGCCGGTCTCCGTCTCGGTCGCGAGCTCGCGCTCGTGGACCGTCGGGGGCTCTTCGCTTTCCGCTATCGAGAGAGCTCGCTGCTCCATAATCTCGACAATCTGATACGTGACCTCCATCGGCGGATCGGGTGCGACAGTCGCCTCCAAGGCATCGTCGACCGTGAGCCCGGGGTTCGAGCTCAGCGTGTGCACCTGCCCGTCGTGGACGTCTTTCAGCACCGCGGAGTCGCTCTCGACGTGCGTGACGAGGAACGTGCTCTCCTTCTCATCGGTCATTGTCAGTTGTAGGTGACCGAGCCTTTTCCGGGTTTCGAGGCGCGCTGATCGGGGTTTCGAGCCGCGTCAGTCTCGGACGATCCGCGCGTCCCCGTCCTCGACGACCACATCGAGGCCGTGCTCGTGGACGAACGCGGCGGTGTAGTCGGGAACGACGCGCTGGGCGGCGAACCGGGCGCGAAGCAGGGGAACGGCGTCGAGGAGGTCGTCGCCGTCGACCATCGACGGCGACGACTCCAGGAACTCCACGTCGAGGTCGGCGTCGCGGCCGCGCGCCGCGAGCGTCGGGAGGTTCGGGGCCTCGAAGGCGCCGTCGAAGTCGATCGGCGCGGTGAACCCGGCGTAGTAGGTGCGTCCGCGGGTGGATGGGCCGAGCACGACCTCGTTCGTCCGGAGCTTCATCGCGGCCGAGTCGATCACGGTCCGCGAGAGCATCGGCGCCTGCGGGGTGACGATCGCGACCGAGTCGGCGTTCTCCTCGCGGAGCAGGTGGGTAACGGTGTTCCCAGCGCGCGCGCCGAACGACGATCCGACCTGCCGCTCGAACCGGACCTCCTCGGTGCCGCCGAGGGTGTCGGCGACGAGGGTTCGAAGCTCGGCCTCGGGAGCGGCGTCGGTGCGGTACTCGGCGGGGAGGTCGTCGTTGACCGGGTAGTTGACGAGGAGTTCACCGCCGGAGCGGTCGACCGCGAGGACGGCGTCGCGGAACAGCGCCTCGTACAGGTCGGCGGCTTCGGCGGCCGACAGCGGCGTCGACTCCGCGAGCCCGGTCGCGACGAGCCCCTCGCGGGGCGGCTTCGCAAGCACGGCGACGACAGTCATATCGGAGGAAGTCGCCCGCGCGCCTTCAAGTCGCCGCTTCGGTTGCAGTCTCAGGAGGGTCGATCCGCTCGCTCAGGAGAAGTCGCGCCGCATCGCGATCTCGAACCACGGGCACAGGCGGAGCTGCCTGTACAGCGACGGGTTCTCGTGGAGGTGCTCGTAGTCGGCCCACAGCATACCGCCGATCTCCTCCTCGTCGGGGTCGAGCGAGGTGTCGTCCAAGGTCACCTTCAGCACCGAGCAGACCTCCCACTCGACGCCCTCGTTGGGGTAGTAGCGCTTGTACTCGAACTTGTCCGTCACCCGAAGGTCGTCGTACTGCTCAGGGGTGATCCCCAGCTCCTCTTCAAGGCGCTGTTCGGTCGCGTCCTTCTGCGACTGCCCCTCGACCGGATGGGAGGCGACCGTTCCGTCCCAGTGAGCGTCCCAGAGTCGCTTGGTGGGCGCGCGCTGGGCCAGCAGGATCCGGCCCTCGGTGTCGTACACGAGACAGGTGAACGCCCGGTGGCGGATCCCGTCGCCGGTGTGGGCGTCGAGCCGGTTCACCGTCCCCTGTTCGACGTCCTCGGGGTCGACGGCGATCACGTCCTGGAGCGCGTTCTCGTGGTCCGCGTCGGCCTGACCGGCGGAATCACCGGTGGCGGCCGCGTCCTCGGAGCTCATGCGAGATAGGTCGATCACCAGGGCTAATAAGCGTTCGATACGGCGCCCGTGTGATCGGTGTGAATCGGTATGTCGGCTCCCTTCGCCGCCACCGTTCGCGCCCGCGGTTCGACGCGCTTAACCGCGTCCCGCGGCTACTTCGCGCGGATGAGTGACCCGGCGCTCGACGTCGTCGAGTTCGTGTTGACGACGCACCTCTACACCGAGAACCGCGACCTCGACGAGAACGACCTGCCGCCGCGCTTCCGACAGGTGTTCTGGTCGGATGACGCCGCCGACGACGCCCCGGGCGGCGTCGAGCGGCCGCTCAAGGCGACGAGCGAGACAACCCGCACCGCAACGGGCGTTGAGCACCCGTGGGACGCCGTTTCCGACCTGCTCTTTACCCAGCGGACGGAATTCTCCGGCGAGATATCCCTGACCCAGCCGGCGATGGCGCTGGAGTGGTATCGCGACCACGCCGACGACGAGCGAATCGCCGCCAATCCGACGGTCGTCGCCGCGCTGGAGGCGTCTGACGACCTCGACGCGCCCGTGACCCACGAGGANGCGCGCGACANCGTCCGACCGATCCAAGCCGATCGCGTCTGGATCGACGCCCTCCTGGAGGAGTACTTCGACGAGGACGAGGACGGGGAGATGCTCGACCTCGTCAACGTCCGCGCGCCCGAGGAGATCGAGACGACGCTCGCTGACCTCGTGCTCACNGGCGATCAAGAGGGCGAGATACAGAAGATCGTGAAAGCGATCGAACACCGCGAGTACCTCGCGAGCAGTCGGGCTTCGCGAGATCGGGAAGCTGCTGTTCGTCGGTCCGCCGGGGACCGGGAAGACAACCGTCTCGCGGGCGCTCGCGCACGAGCTCGGTATCCCGCTCGTCGAGGTGAAAATAGTCGATGATCACGAGCCAGTACCTCGGCGAGACGGCCAAGAACGTCGAGAAGACCTTCGAGGTCGCAAAGCGGCTCTCGCCGTGTATCCTCTTCATCGACGAGTTCGACTCGGTGGCGAAGACCCGGCGCTCCGACGAGCACGCCGCCCTGAAGCGCGCGGTCAACACCCTCCTCAAGTCGATCGACGAGGTGTCGCTCGTGCGCGACGAGGTCCTCTTGATCGGCGCGACCAACCACCCGGACCAACTCGACGCGGCCGCGTGGCGCCGCTTCGACGAGATCGTCAACTTCCCCAAGCCGGACCGTGACATGCGCGCGGACATCCTCCGGGTCGTCACCCGCGAGATGCAGATCGCCGACTTCGACCCCGAGGAGGTCGCCGACCGAACGACCGGGCTCACGGGCTCGGACCTCCGGATGGTGCTGCGCGAGGCGGTCCTCGGTGCGCTCACGGAAGACCGGATGACGATCACGCAGCAGGACGTGATGGAGGCCGTCGAGGACTTCGAGGAGCGTGACAACCTCAAGAATATGGACATGATCGACGGCGAGGGCGCGGAGGTGCTCGGCGAGACGGACCCCGACGGGCAGGACCACACCCACGACGACGAGGGCGACGACACCGCCCACGACCACGGCGCGCACAGCCACTCGCACGACTAAGCAGCTCTGCAAATCCCCTCCGTAGGGAGATACGTTTTCTCACGGTTTCGGTCAAAAAAGGTTCGTTCGGCGGATCAATCGGCGAGATCCACCAGCTGGGCGGGCCGGGTGATTGGGTTCTCTTATTTGTCACTCTCCTAGTCAGTCGTCGCTCACCATCTCCGCAGGCGTGTTGACGCTCATATCGACGTCCTGAGCGAGGGAGACGAACGTGTAGACGGGTGCTCGCCGTGCCCATTCGTCGATCAGATCCTGATCGAGATTGTCGCCGTCTATCTCGATCTCGGCGGTGAGGTTCTCGAAGACCGAGTCGGCCTCCTTGAGTTCCTCGAGACCGAAGAGAACCGCTGGATCGAAATCGGTCCGGACACGCGTCTGGAGATGGTCGATATCCACGCCGTTGGCGGCGGCGTTGATGCTGATTCCGACGTTGATACAGGCAGCCAGTGCCGACAGCGCGGCTTCTACCGGTTCGAGCCGGTCGATCCCACCGACCCACCCACCCGCATCCAGTACTTCCTTCCAGGCGCCGTAGGGAATCGTGTATTCACGCGTTTCGCGGGCGATCGTCTCATCCCCAAGCTCGTAGCTATCGACTTTCGCCAGGCTGTGCGCGGCTGTCCCCTCGTAGGTCGCAGACGCCCCGAGGCCAAGCCGGACGGCTTGGGGATTCTCTGCGGCGTGTGCGGCGAACCCGTCGAGTGTTTCGAGGTCGATACCGTGCGATAGTTGTCGTTCGGCAGTCATGGTCTGGTCTCCTTCCCCGGTCAGAGAAGCGATTGTATCTCTTCCCGGCTAAGTAGAGTTACGAAGCCGCGTGTATTGTAGCTATTTTGTGAAAATTCGGCAATTCGTGACGTTCTTGCAGCCACTGCAAACGAATCAACAACTGCAATTCGGTGCTCATCGAGTCTGACCACGTTACGTACGTCGCTACAACCCTCACTCGGCGCTCTTTTGTGGTTCGACGTGACGTGCATCTGCCCTGTGGCTTTCGTAGAGAGACTCCGCCCACTCGCGGACCGCCGGCGCGTCGGTATCGATCAATGCGTGCACCGTTCCGCTATCCCGCTCGTAACAACTGATCGTAATGCGTTCATCGAGCAGCCCGGTTCCGTACGAAGGCAGGTCGTTGTGCTCTAATACCGTGAAATTGTCCTGTTGAATCATCTCGGAGCTACGATCCGGATACGTCGACAGAAAGTATCGGTGACACTCCGGACGGTCGATCAACGTCACGTCCACGCCCTCGCCGATCAGTTGGTAGAGCAGGTCGAAGCACAGATCCATCAGCGCGACTTCCGGACGAAGGAACCGTACGGTGGTCGTCTCCCGGAGGAGCGACTCGAATCGTCCCACCGGACGATACGGCGCATCGGGTTCGGCGACGGTTACGGTCAGTTCCGACCACGTCTCGAACGGAAACTCGCTGATCGCGTCGGGGAGCCATTGCCAGACAGAACGCAGCTCTCGCTCGGTTTCAACCCGCTCGATCAGGTCTTCCATTCCGGATGCGATCGCCTCCCCCAGTCGCGTCGCCGCGTACTGATACCCGTCTTTGCGGATCCAGAGCCGGTCGTTGAATTCGTCCAGTGTCCGGCGCATCGTGGAAGACGAAACCCCGGTCAACTCGCAGAGCTCGGAGCGGCTCCGGGGGCGCTCCGTCAGTGCGACGAGCGTTGAGATACGATGTTCGGACCGCGCGAGATACGCGATGTCGACGATCGGCGACTCCACATCATATTGTTTCACGTTAACACACCTCAATAGTGGACGTACGCGGAGAGACATCAAAACAGTTCGTGTCCGCAGCGGGATGGCATTTAAATGGTCGTGAGCGACTGCGACGATCGCTTAGAAATAGCACGGCGGTGGCGTCGCCGGCGGCTTTGCCGCCGGCTGCAAGCGAGAGCTTTGCTCTCGCTCGGCGTGCCTGCGAGCTGGCCGTAGGCTCGCGAGGAGGGCGCCGGCGACACCGCAACGAGGAGAGTGGTAGCGACCGAGTGAGGCGCGTGGTTCGAGACGCCGGATGCTCTCGTCGTCGCCGGAAATTTTCAATTTCCGGCTAGCAGTCAGAATCCGGCGGATTCTGACGACATCGCGAAAGTCGCTTTGCGCCTTTCGAACGACAGCGAGCGTGCGACCTCCTCGCGGCTGGGGCTTTGGAGATGTTCACCGTTCTGTCAGAGACTTATGAACAGCCGCCAGCAACAACTCACTCTCACTTATAAGCAATCGATCAACTGCACCGATTCATCCACTCCCGTCATCGATCGGACCCCTCCTAATTCTCCTGACGCTGCTGCCGTCGATTGAGGGCGTTCATGACCGGGTTTGCACTCATCCCGTGCAGGATGATCGACATTAGGACGACGAATCCGACGAAAGCCCAGAGCTGTTCTGCCGCGATGAGGAGCTCTATCTCCTGAAACGACGACTCCGCCAAGGCGTGGGAGAGGTAATAGAACGAGCCGATGCCTCGAATACCGAAAAACCCGATCACGGCCCGCTCCGGCCAGGAAGCAGCCGTTCCGATAAAGCTGAGAATCCCGGCCACTGGCCGAACTACCAGGAGGAGGATCATCCCGAATCAGTGCTTCAGTCCACGTTAAGGCTCCTAACAATCCCCCGGCGATAGCCCCTCCGAACAGTACGAGAACCGTCGCCATGAGAAGCCGTTCGACGACGACGGCGAAATCATGAAGCTCCACGTAGTAGTCGTGTTCCCACTCGAAGTGTCTGAGTGTCAGTGCACCCACGAAGACAGCAATGAAACCATACCCGCCCAGGAGTTCGGTCACGCTGTACGCGATCAGCGTTGTGGCCAGCGCTTCGATCCCTGCCATTACCTCCTGACCCGCCCCCCACTTATCTCGGCGACACTCTCAGTCGTGGGTAACCGAAACAGAAACCGGCCCATGAGATTTCCGATCACATAGCCGAGGACAACCCCCGCCGCGATCTTATAGAGGACATCAACGAGAACCCAGTCAACCAGCCATGACCAGGACGCTCCCTCTACAAGCGCCGCCCCGGCTGCCGCAATAGCCAGATTCGTAAGCGGAAAGGCTAACCCGTCGTTGAAGCCGGCCTCCGCAGTGAGTGAAAATCGAACCGTCCCCCACCGCTGTCTCGGGTCCTGTTCTTCTTCGAGTTCCGTCAGCGGTGCGCCCGACCCGACGCCTGATGCGAGCACCGGATCGGTCGGCGCGATCACGGCCCCGAGTAAGATGGCCGTGGCTGGCAACAGACCGATGATCCCCCACGCGAGGACTGCCATTACCCCAGCAGTGAGTCGGGAGTGCAATGAGAATCAGCCGCCACGCCGCGGACCACGTCTTGAGGGAAAACGGGCGGTCGATCTTTAACCCGGCTCCCATAAGTGAGATGATCACGACGAGTTCGGTGAGCCGCTCGGTCACGTAGGAGCTCTCGACCGGGTTCAGAGATGGAGTGCCAGGAATAACCGTGAACAGGAGGAGCCCGAATGTGACGTATATAATCGGAAACGACAGCGGGCGGTGTTCGAGCAACCGTGGCAGAATGGCTGCCCCCAAGATCGCAAAGCCAATGATCAGTAGCCCGATTTCGTAGGCAGCCATCCGCCCTACTATTGGAATTCCGACTAGGAAAACATCGGGGGTAGTTACCCTGTCTCATTCCACAGTATACCTGAAGGGTAGGACTCCAACAGCGCCGACGAAGACCATTTACGCGAACGTGTCGACGACTGTCCCGGTGTCCTCGCCGCTGGTGTAGTAGTAGCCGTTATCCTCCGAGAGCGTTCCCCAGTCGGCCCAGCTCCCCTCGTAGTTGCGCACGTCCTCCCAGCCGAGCTGATCGAGGACGAACCAGCCGACCGACGCCCGGATCGCGGTCTGACAGTAGGCGACCGCCGTCTCGTCGGGCGAGATACCGGCGTCGTCGATCCACAGCGTCTCCAACTCCTCGGGAGAGCGGAGCCGACCGGCCTCGTCGTCGATGCTCTGGACGAAGTTGAGGTTGGTCGCGCCGGTGACGTGGCCGAACCGGCTGAGGTCGCCGCGCTCGTCGACGCCCCAGTACTCCTCGGGCGAGCGCATGTCGAGGATCGGGATCGCGGCGCCGTCCTCGTCGACGTTGTCGGCGACGAACTCCCGCGTCGCCACCACGCCGGTGTCCAGTTCGGGCTCGTAGGTGGCGTTCCTGCGCCTCGGGGGCCGTCAGAGACGGTCTCGCCGCCGGCTGCGTCCCAGACGGTGAACCCGCCGTCGAGCAGGCTGACCTGCCCCTCGTGGCCGAGCGCGTTGAGCGTGTAGATGGCGTACGTCTCCCAGAGGTTCGACTCCGCGCCGTACACCACCACGTCGTCGTCGGGCTCGATCCCCGCTTCCGAGAGCGTCCACGCGATCGCCTCGGGGGAGACCTCGAACCCGTCGGAGGTCTCCTCGGCGTAGCTGTCCAGCATCTCGGAATCCGGGAAGTGGTACGCGCCGGGGATCCGCCCCTCGCTGAACGCCTCCTCGTCGCGGGCGTCGAGCAGGTGCACGTCGTCGAGGTTCGATTCGAGCCACTGGCTGTCGACGACGCCGTCGAACTCGGCGGCCGCGGGCGTCGTGTACGCCGACGGCTGTTCGTCGTCGCTGTCGGTCGAGCCGAGACAGCCGGCCGTCGCCGCGAGCGCCGCGCCTGCCGAGGCCAATACCGATCGTCTGGAGGTCCGCGTGGGTCTGTCGTCCATTCGATCGCGGGTTGCGGCGGGACCGACGATAACCCTGTTACCGTGGAGGTTCGTGTTACCGTCGGCTCCGACGACAACCCCGTCGACGTCCCCGTCACCGGCCAGACTTGCGAGGCCGGATTTCTCACCGACTCTCACCCTCACTCCCGCACGCCCACGACCGTGTAGCCGAAGCCGCGGTCGACGACCCGCGGATCGAACCCGGCGTCGGCGAGCGCGGCGGCGAGATCGTCTGGGGAACGGAACCGCGACTCCATCCCGATCGCGTGCTCGCTCGCGACGAGGACTCTGCCGAGCGGGTTCGTCGGGTCGAACTCCCGGATCACGAGCGCGCCGCCAGGGGCGATCACACGCGCAGCTTCCCCGATCGCGGCCGCCTGATCGGGCAGGTGGTGAAACGCGTCGACGACCATTGCGGCGTCGACCGATCCGTCGCGGAACGGAAGCCGCCCCGCGTCGCCGGCGACGCCCGAGAGCCCGCGGTGCTCCCGAGCGCGCGCCAGCATCCCGAGCGAGGCGTCGACGACGGTGATATCGGGACCGGTCAGCGCGGCCGCCGCGCGCCCGGAGCCGCCGCCGATGTCGAGCAGTCGGTCGATCGGTCGCGTCGCGTGGTCGAGTCCCGCGGCCAGCGTCTCGCCGTCGGCCGGCGGCATGACGCGGTCGTACAGCGGGGCGATCCGGTCGAAGAAGCGAACGTCGCCGAGGCCGTACATGGTGGCGATCGGCGGCGGAGACACTTAAAAGGCGTTCGCGGCGAGCCCCCGTTCATTTATACGGACGAGCCGTAGCGGTCGCCATGGAGTACGCGCTCGTCGGCGGCCCGGACTCGGGGACGACGCTGCGGCTCGACTACCGGGCGTTCGCCTACGCCGGGAAGTTCGTCGTCGGCGCGCCGGGCAAGGCGGTGTTGCGGACCTCGGACGGCTCGCCGGCGGTCCCGGAGTGGGAACCGGACGAGCCTCTGCCCCCGACCGTCGAGGCGAGCGAGTTCGACGACGACGTTGTCGCGGCGATCTCCTTCTCGTCGGACCGAACCGACCCCGACTGCTGTCGCCTCCGATACGTCACCGTCCACGTCGCGCGCCGCGCTGAGGGGCTCGGCCCGCGACTCATCGATCGCACGGTCGCTCGACTCGCGGCCGACGGGTACGACCGGGTGAAGATCGCGGTCAACAATTCGTTCGCCTACGCGGCGCTTTATAAATGCGGCTTCGCGTACACGGGCGAGAACACCGGGATCGCCGAGCTGGTACTGGAGCGGTCGGCGGGCGAGCCGGCCGCAGGGGACGACGCGAGCGGAGGCCGGTACCGGGCGGGACTGCGCGCCTTCCGCGACGGCGACCGTGACCTCGATCCGGCGGAACGGGAGTTCATCGCAGCGCGACTGGGGGAGCGCGGAGAGAGCGGAGAGAGCGGAGAGCGCAAGGAGTAGCCGGTCCGCTAGTTTAGCGCCCAGATCCCGTAGTTGAGCGCGGTCGCGAAGCAGACCCACGCGAGGTACGGGACGAGCAGGAGGGCCGCCCGGCGGTCGACCCGGTCGAACGCGACGATCGTCGCGACGACGAGCGGGAGCAGGAGTCCGAGGACGACGAGCCCGAGGTCCGCGCGTTCGAGCCCCCAGAAGACGGGCGACCACGCGACGTTGACGGCGAGCTGGGCGCCGAACAGCCCGAGCGCGATTCGGGCGTCGCGGGCGATCCGTGTTGACCCGTCAGCGCGTCCCTCGCGCCCCTCGCGGCCGCCGAGGTAGACGAGTGCGGCTGCGGCGCCGATCAGCGCGTACAGAATCGGCCAGACGACGCCGAACGCCCAACTCGGCGGGTAGTAGGCGGGCAGGTCGAGGCCGGCGAACCACGCGCTCTCGGTGGCGGTGAAGGGGACGCCGACCGCGCCGATCAGGTTGACCGCGACCGCGGCGGCGACGACGAGCAGGGCGTCGCGCCAGTCCGGGAGACGCGCGCCGACGGAGGTGGACATGAAACGAGATACGAGCGCAAGCGATTTAAAACGACCTCCGCGCGTCGCTCGAATATGTGCGATACGACCCGCACACCGTTAGATAAGGTCGTAATCCTCCCGGAACGTCTCCAGCGTGGCCGCGAGTACCCCGATGACGATGGGACCGACGAACAGTCCGGTGAATCCGATGGAGTAGATCCCGCCGAACACCCCGAGGAGGATCACCGCCGGATTCAGGTGCGCCTGCTGGTCGATAACGATCGGGCGCGCGTAGTTGTCCACCATCGCGATGACGAGGACCCCGTATATCGCGAGGAACACTCCGGCCGTCACCTGGTCGATCGCGACGAGGTACGCCGCTGCGGGCCCCCAGACGAAGAACGCTCCGACTAGCGGCACCAGCGCCAACACCGCCATCACGAACGTCCAGAAGACGACGTTCGGGATCCCCGCCGCCCAGAGGCCGAGTCCCGCGACCAGCGCCTGCAACAGCGCCACGACGATGTGACCGATCACGACCCCGCGGGTCATCGCGTCGACCCGATCGACGAGGTCGGACGTGACATCCGCCGGAAGCGGGCTCGTCTGACGGAGCCACCGAACGAACGCCGGCCCGTCGAGCAGGGTGTAGTAAACCAGAAATAGCGCCAGCGAGAGTCCGACCGACGCGCGGAGCGCGGTGGTGACGATCCCGCCCAGTCCGCCGAACAGCGTGTTGGCGAGCACCTGTCCGACGGTTGTGAGAACCTCGCCGACTTCAATCTGTTCGCCTGTGAGCGCCGCAAGCTCCGTCTCGATGGCCTCGACGTCGATATCGGAGTTCCCCCGGGCGATCTCCGTGAGGTCGCGGACGAACACCCAAGAGATGTACGCGAGCGGCAGGATGACGGCGACGATCGACGAGACGATCAAGAAGAGCGCGGACAGCATGTACCCCAACTGACGCGCAAGCGACTCGCGGAATCGGTTGGAGAGTCCCTCTTGAAGCCCCCCGCGAGAGCCGCACGTGGAACGGGAAGAGAACGTACGCGAGGATCGCGGAGGCGATGACGTACTCGATAAACGGTCTGATGACGAAAAGCGTGAGGAGCGCGACCGATCCGATGAGGAGAAGGAGAAACGATTGCCCGCGGTTCATGTCGGCGAATCACGCTGCCGACGTATAAACGTGGGCGGCGGTTTCGGATACTCTCGGCTCCCTGCCCCCGATCCCGTTAGGCGCTCGCCTCGTCCTCGTCGAGTCCGGGCGCAGCGGACGGGTCGACCTCTTCTGGCTCCTCAGTCTCGCCGCCGACGACTGTCCTCCCCGTCGTCGGTCTCGACGTACACGTCGTCGGCGAAGCCGGCCAGCGCGTTCTCGTACTCCGGCGTCTCAAGTTTCTCGGGGGTCTCGGTGGCCTCGACGATGCCCTCCGCGGGCCGGAACTCGCCGAGCGGGTCGTCGATCGTGATCCCGTGGTCGCCGAAGAAGGACTCGTACCGGCGGTAGTGCGGCTCCAGCTCGTCGCCCGGGATCTCCATCATCTCCGTCCACCCGTGGTTGAAGAAGTCGAAGTTGGCCTGCACGTGGGTGATCTCGCGGGCCTCCGCCTCCGGGAAACCGGCCTCTAGGGCAGCGACGTAGGTATCCATCGTCGCGTCGAAGAAGCTGTCGAGGTGGGCGCGTCGCTCCTCGCGCCGGTCCTCGTCGGCCTTGTTGAGGAAGATGCTCGTGTGGAGGTCGACGAGCTTGTCGTTCGCCACGTCGCCGACGACCGGCGTCGTCAACGCCTTTTTGGCCGCCCAGTGACGGATGTTCTGCCGGATCTTCATGGGCTTCGTTGGGAGGCGACGGCCTTGAATCTGTGGCGAGGCGATCGCTTCTCGGTGTTCCAGTGGCACCGATCTCTCCCGACGAAATCGTTATTGCACAAAACGCCCAATATAAACGTATGACCGAGACGACCCCCGATGACGACTGGGCCGCACAGATCGAGGCACAGCGGCGGGCGAAACACGAGCACTTTCGCGACTCCGCGCGGTCCCCGCTCCCGGCGTCGATGCGAGGCGACGCCTTCCCCGGACTGGCGTACTTCGACCCGGACCCGGCGTACCGGTTCGTCGTCCCGCTTCACGAACACGACGAGAAGGAGACCGTGACCGTTGAGACGACCGCCGACGGCGAGCAGACGTACCGTCGCTGGGGGGAGTTTCGGCTCGAAATCGACGGCGAGACCGTAACGCTGCAGGCGTATCGCCCCACCGACGGCGCCGACCGCTTCTGGGTGCCCTTCCGCGACGAGACGAGCGGCGAGACGACGTACGGCGCGGGGCGGTACCTCGATTTGGAGCCCGACCGTGACCGCGTCGACGGCGAGTGGGTGGTAGACTGTAACGTCGCGTACAACCCGACGTGCGCGTACAACCACGCGTACGAGTGCCCGCTCATCCCGATGGAAAACTGGCTGGATGTGGCGATCGAAGCGGGCGAGAAGAAGTTCCCCGCCGAGCCCGCGGGTGCCGACCATTGACGAGGTCTGGCTCCGCGTCGAGTGGTTCGTGCCGAGAGACTCGCTGTCCGGGAGCCGTCGATCAGCCCGTCGAGCCGGCTTTGCGGGGTATTCGCACGGATCCGGGCGTGGATGACAACCCACATTAACCATGAATCCGAACCCTCGCGTATGAGCGATTCGTACGTGATCATCGGTGATGGTATCGCGGGTGCGTCCGCGGCCGAGACGCTCCGCGAGGAAGCGCCCGACGCCGAGATCACGGTTCTCACGGACGAGGGTGAGTCCCTCTACAACCGGATCCTGATCAAAGAGTACGCGAAGGGGAAGCTCCCCGAGGCCCCGATCTCGATCCATCAGGAATCGTGGTACGACGATCACGATGTCGACCTCCGGCTCAACACGGTCGTCGTCGACATCGACATCGAGAACGACGCGATCCACACCCACGAGGGAGACACGTTCGAGTACGACACCCTCCTGCTCGCGGTCGGCGGCACCCCCCAGCAGCTCCCGGTCGGCAACGCCGACGCCGACGGAATCCACCACTTCTGGACGTTCCAGGACGCCCGCAAGATCAAACAGAGCGTCGAGGACGCGGACCGAGCGGTCATCGTCGGCGCGGGACTCTTAGGCATCGACTTTGCGGCCATCTGCGGCGCGCAGGACGTCGAGGCGAAGTACCTGATGCGCGGCGACTCCTGGTGGCGCTACGCGCTCTCCGAGGAAGGCGCGGAGATCATGCACGACGCGATGCGCGAACGCGGCGTCGAGCCCGTCTTCGGCTCCGGCGTCGACCACTTCGAGGTCGACGAAGACGGTCACGTCGAGGCCGCGGTCGACCCGAACGGCGATCGCTACGAGTGCGACTTCGCCGGCGTCGCCATCGGCCTGAACTTCAACACCGAACTGGTCGAGGACACGTCGCTGGAGACGGAGAACGGCATCGTCGTCGACGAGTTCATGCGCACCAACGTCGACAACGTGTTCGCGGCCGGCGACATCACCACGTTCAACGACCTGGTCCTCGGCGAGCAGGCGAAGAACGGCTCGTGGGGGTCGGCCAAGCAACAGGGAACGATCGCCGCTCGCAACATGCTCGAGTACGGCAGCGAGGAGTTCGAGTGGGTCTCCTCGTACTCGATCACTCACTTCGACTTCCCGTTCCTCTCCTTCGGCCATCCGACGCTCGGCGACGACTCTATCGAGGCGACCACCGCCGAGGGCGAGTGGCGCCGCGTGGCTCTCAAAGACGGGAAAGTCGTCGGCGGCGTGCTCATCGGCGACCTCTCGCCGCAGTCGGCGTTCAAACAGCTCATGCGCGAGGGCCGCGACGTGAGCGACCAGCGGGACCTCCTGATGGAGCCCGGCTTCTCCGTCGACGACCTCGCGGCCGCGACCGAACAGCAGTAGCCGGCTTCCGACCGACGCGCCGGTCAGTAGGTTTTCCCCCCTCGACGCTGTACCCGTTTTTATATGTCTCGCGGAAACGACGACGAGCCCTCGCCGCCGGACGGCGGGTTCTTCTCGTCTGTCGTCGAGGAGAGCAGGGATCCGATCGTCTCGATCGACGATGCCGGCGCGATCGTCTACGCCAACCCCGCCGCCGAGGACGCCCTCGGCCGCGACGCAGCGTCTCTCGCGGACCGTCGGCTCGCGGAGCTGATCCCGGATGCGACCACCAACCGACGAGCGGCCTCGCTCCGCGATCGGCTCGTCGAGCCGGCGCGGCTCGACGACGCGGGCGACGTTTCGGTGCCGCTGGCGGCGGCCGACGGGGAGACGCGCACTTTCTCGGTGCGGTTCCATGCACACGATGTCGACGGCAAACCCGTGTACACCGGCGTGTTCCGCGAGCGAAGCAGCGGTGACCGTGACCGCGAGTTCCGGACGTTTCGGAATCTCGTCGAACACGCGGGACACGCGATCTACGTCACCGACACCGACGGGACGATCGAGTACGTCAACCCGGCGTTTACTCGCCACACCGGCTACGAGCCCGAGCAGGTGATCGGGGAGACGCCGGCGGTGCTCAACTCCGGTGAGATGTCCGACGAGTACTTCGTGTCACTGTGGGAGACGCTCTGCGCCGGCGAGGTGTGGGAAGAGGAGATCGTCGACCGCCGGAAAGACGGGACTCACTACCACGCTCACCAGACGATCGCGCCCGTATTCGACGACGCCGGGACGGTGTCCCGGTTCGTCGCCATCCAGACCGACGTGACGGAGCGGAAGGCGGCCGAGGGGAAGCTGAAACAGTACCGCGACATCGTCGAGCGGCTCGACGACCCCATCATGTTGCAGAACCGCGACGGCGAGTTCGAACTGCTCAACGAGGCGGTGAGCGAGTTCGCCGGTACCTCCCGCGAGGAACTGTACGACGACGACGAGACCGCGTTCATGGACACCGAAACGGCCGCGGAGATCGACGAGCGACGACAGGAGGTGCTCCGGACGGAGGAGCCGGTCGAGTACGAGGTGTCGCCGTCGTTCGAGCGGAGCGGTCGCGACGCGACGTTCAGCACCCGGCGGTACCCGTACTACGACGGCGCCGAGGCGCTCGCGGGGACGTTTGCGATCTGTCGGGACGTCACCGAGATCAAGGAACGGGAGGCCGACCTGGAGCTATACGAGCGCGCAGTCGACGGCGCGACGGATCTGATCGCCGCGGTCGACCGCGACGAGCGGTTTCTGTTCGCGAACGAGCAGTACCGGACGTACCACGGGATCGGCGACGCGGACATCACCGGGCTCACACTGGCCGATGCCGTCGGTGACGACAGCTATCCGGACGTGCGGCGGCAGATGACTCGAGCACTCGCAGGGCAGTCAGTGGAGTACCGCGCGATGCGGAGGCATCCCGTCCGCGGGACACGAATGTTCGACGTGCTGTACTACCCGCTGGAAGGGCCGGATAAGGAAGACAACCGCGTCGTCGGCGTCGTCGGAGTCCTCCGCGACGTGACGGACAGCGAGAATCGCGCGCACCAGCTTCGGGTCGTAGACCGCGTCCTCCAGCACAACCTCCGGAACGCGATGACCGTCGTCCGCGGCCGGGCGCAGCAGATAGCCGACACAGCGGGAGAGCGTGAGGCAGCCGCGGACGAGGGTGCGGCAGCCGGAGACGTCGACTCGGTCGCAGCGGGCGCCGCCGACATCGCCGCGCGGGCCGAGGCACTGCTGTCGACGAGCGAGAAGGTCCACCAGATCACCGAGGTGTTGAGCGATCCACCGGAGACCGAGCCGGTCGACGTCGCACGAGCGGTCGAGGCGGTCGCGGCCGAGATCGCCGACGCGTTCCCCGAGGCATCGGTGACCGTGTCGACTCCGGACGGGACAGTCCACGCGTCGGCGACAACATGGATCGACCGGGCGATAGACGAACTGGTCCGGAACGCGATCGTCCACCACGACCGCGAGTCGCCGACCGTCGAGATCACGGTCACCGCGGCTGAGGATACGGTCACGGTCACCATCACGGACGACGGACCGGGGCTAACCGGGATGAACCGAGACGTGTTAGAGACCGGCGAGGCCGTCGACGCCCTGTACCACGGCAGCGGGCTCGGCCTCTGGCTCGTCTACTGGGTGGTCCAGCAGTCGGGCGGCGACGCGGCGGTCCGCGACGCGACGCCCCGCGGGACGGTCGTGACGGTCACGCTCCCCCGATCGGATCGGTGACGGGCGGAATGGATCGTGGGGTAGATCGCGCGTCTCGCTGCGGTCCGCACCGCGTCGGCGACAGATTTATCACGATCTACCGTGTTATACGGTAACGTATGTCACTTCGGGAGACGAACAGGCGCATGCGGCTCCGCCGCACCGGTACGATCCCGGCGGACGCGCGAGTCCGCCACTACGACGAGCTCGACGAGGAGACGCAGGTGGCCGTCAGCGAAATCGCCGGGCGGCCGCGAACAGCACCGGAGACCGAGGACCTCGACGACGGCGACGTGGTGAAGTTCACCGATTACTACAAGGTTCGCGCGCGCTGAGTTGACCGCCAACGATCGCTTGACCGCCGACACTCGCTTTGCAGACGGTGAGAATGGCCCAGAAGCGAAGTTGTTTTCGCCCGCCGCGAGAACATCGATCCATGGACAGTGGCGGATCTACCGACATGACGCTGGCGTTCGAGCTGAAGGCGTTGAAGGCCCTCGCGGACCCCAACGACGTGTTCAACAACGCCCGGCAGTGGACGGAGTACGTCGGCGTCGTCAGCGAGAAGCCGACCTACGTCGTCACGAACTTCACCCGTAAGCACCGCGTGCGCCAAGATTTCTTCTCGGGGCCGCGCGGCGTCGAGGAGAGCTTAGAGAACATCGCCCAGCAGTTCGACACGGATCGACACGTGTTCGTCGGCGTCGACGAGGAAGACGAGGCGCTCGCCGAGGCAACCGGCTGGGAGTTCCTCCACGTCGAGGACGCGGCCGACGCCGCGGGGTGGATCCTCGCGACGGACAAGCCGGACGAGGAGGAGGCGCCCGAGAAGTCGTCGCGCGACGACTGGCCGTAGGCAACCGGATCGCTGACCGCACGGCCTTCCGCTGACCGCCGATACCGCCGGATGTTTTGACCGTCCCCGTCGAACGATCGGCTATGAGCGACGCCGGCGACGGTCACGATCACGACCATCACGACGAGTCCGATCACAACGGCCAGCATGACGCCACTCACGACGGCCAGCATGACGCCACTCACGACGACCACGACCACCACGACCACGACGCCGATTCGGTCGCGATCGCGGTCGTCACGGTATCGTCCTCGCGGTCACTCGACGAGGACCCCTCCGGCGACCACGTCGTCGCCGCGTTCGAGGACGCCGACCACGAGACCGTCGTCCGCGAACTGATCCCCGACGAGTACGACAGCGTGCAGGGGACCGTCGACCGGCTCGCGCGCCGGAAGGACACGGACGCGGTCGTGACCACCGGCGGAACGGGGGTGACGCCCGACGACGTGACTCCCGAGGCCGTGAAAGGGCTGTTCGCCAAGACGCTCCCCGGCTTCGGCGAGCTGTTCCGCCGGCTCTCCTACGAGGAGATCGGGACTCGTACGATCGGCTCGCGAGCGATCGCGGGGGTCGTCTCCGCCACGCCCGTCTTCTGTCTGCCCGGCTCTGAGAACGCGGTCCGGATCGGCGTCGACGAGGTGATCCTCCCCGAGATCGGCCACCTCGTCGGGCTCGCGGGACGGGGCGTGGAGGACGCGGAGGAGGCCGGAGACGACGTCGAGGGAGAGATAGGAGGTAACGGGACGAAGGAGGGAGACGACGTGGAGACCGACGACACAGAAACCGACGACGCGGAGTAACAGCGGCCTGACCCTCGAAGCCCCTTTTAAACGGAGGCGAGGAAGTTCCGGATCAGATCGTGGCCGACCGCGGTCAACACGCTTTCGGGGTGGAACTGCACCGCTTCGATCGGGTGGTCGCGGTGGCGGATCCCCCATCACGATCTCCTCGCCCTCGTGGTCGGTGGTGGCGGTCACCGAGAAGTCGTCGGAGACCTCGGTGGCGGCCAGCGAGTGGTAGCGCCCGGCGCGGAACCCCTGATCGAGCCCGACGAACACGCCCTCACCGTCGTGATCGACGGGGAACGCCTTCCCGTGGATGGGCTCTGGCGCGTGGCCGACCGTCCCCCCCATACTCGTAGACGGCGGCTTCGAGACCGAGACAGACGCCGAGCGTGGGAATCTCTGGAGACAGGTCGCGCAACACCGGCATCGTCACGCCCACGTCGCGCTCGTTCTTCGGGTGGCCGGGACCGGGGCTGATGAGAATCGCGTCCGGATCGGCGTCCCGGATCTCCACCAGCGACGCCGTGTTCTTGAACACCTCGACAGCAATCTCTTCGCCGTCGAGCGGCTGGTCAGAGATGTACTCGACGAGGTTGTACGTGAACGAGTCGAAGTTGTCGACGACGACGACCTTCATTCGTCGACCTCCGTGCCGGCGGGGAGGGTGTCGTCGGAGGAGAGGGAGTCGCCATCACCGCCCTCCCGGATCCGGTCGATCGCGGTCAACACGCCGTCCATCTTCTGTTCGGTCTCCTCGTACTCGGCGGCCGGGTCGGAGTCGGCGACGAGCCCGGCACCGGCGCGGACGGTCACCGCGGTCTCGTCCGGACCGCTCGCGTCCGGCGGCGACTCGTCGAGCGTCGCCGTCCGGATCACGATGGCGAAGTCGGCGTCGCCGGTCCACGCGTAGTAGCCGACGCCGCCGCCGTACGCCTCCCGCGGGGTCGTCTCCAACTCCTCGATGATCTCCATCGCGCGCACTTTCGGCGCACCGGTGAGCGTGCCCGCGGGGAACGTCGCGCGCGTCGCGTCGAAGGCGTCGGCGTCGCCCGCCAGCGTCCCCGTCACGGTCGACTCGATGTGCTGGACGTGACTGTACTTCA
>Ga0065697_1000672_pt1 | contig 35280 bp, 33 predicted proteins | sample AntLakMe24m_08um_FD_59086 | JGI IMG/M metagenome (GOLD analysis project Ga0065697, IMG submission 59086) | Hypersaline microbial communities from Antarctic Deep Lake - 24m 0.8um v2 (version 3) | ecosystem: Environmental > Aquatic > Non-marine Saline and Alkaline > Hypersaline | place: Deep Lake... | reverse complement strand
GGGCTCTGGGCGCGGGACGTGCCGACCTACTGGCCCCGGTTCGGCGACGCCGGCGGGGCGTTCGACCCGTGGGCGCTGCTCTCGCACGTGGCCGCCCGCACCGAGGAGGTCGCGCTCGGCACGTCGAGCGTCGTCCTCCCGCTCCGACACCCGATCCACCTCGCGAAGTCCGCCGCGACCGTCGACCGGCTCTCAGACGGGCGGGTCGTCCTCGGAGTTGCTTCCGGCGACCGCGATCCCGAGTACGCGGCGTTCGGCGTCGACCCCGAGAAGCGAGGAGAGATGGTCCGAGAGCGGATCGCAGCGATGCGCGCGTGCTGGCGCGAGGACTTTCCCGAGATCGACGGCGAGTGGGGCGAACTCGGTGGCGACCTCGACGTGCTCCCGAAGCCGACGACGGAGACGCTCCCGGTGTTGCCGACGGGTAACGCGCGACAGTCGACCGAGTGGATCGCTGAGCACGGCGACGGCTGGCTGTTCTACCACCTCCCGGACGAGACGCTCCGGAGCTACGTCGCGGAGTGGCGCGAGCTCGCGGGCGCGAAACCGTTCTCCATCGCCGTCGGCGTCGAGTTCGCCGACGATCCGACCGCCGAGCCTGAACCCCTCCATCTCGGCTACCGCGCCGGCGTCGACTGGTTCCGGGAGTACTTCCGGCGGCTCGACGAGTTCGGGGTCGATCACGTCGTCGTCGACCTGCGCGGCGACGACCCGGAGACGGCGATGGAGACGTTCGCGGACGAGGTGAGCGGGCCGCTTTGAGTCTCCATCCCGTGAGCCGACCCAGGGCTTCGGTCGGTCCATCGCGGGAGGTTTATACCCGGTGACGGCCACGCTGCAGACGGTGGCCATGACGACGTGTTACCCCCACTGAGCCCCTTGTGATGAGGGTTTTCCACCGAGCCACCACTTCGAGACCGCGAGCGGCAGCGCTTCCGGTTCACCGGGGTCGCGCGGCACGGACGATATCGCCCGATCCGACGAGACATGGTGGCATGGAACACGAGACGGTAGCACGTGACAATCCGTGGTGAAAGTAGACAATTGGCTCACCGTCGACTCGCAGTCCTGCGGTCTCGACGGGAAACGGGCGGGTCGGCGACTCAGTACGACGCGGCGCGCTTGTCGAGGCCGGCGGCCTCGATGTCTTCGCCGTCGACGGACGTTCGGAGCACGTCCATCCCGTCGTCGCGGTCGATGTCGAAGTTGCGCGCGTACAGCTCCTCGACCCGGTCGTACTCGGCCTCGGAGAGCGGCGGCACGTCGCTCGCCGCGCTCCACTCGGCGATGTCGTCGCCGTCGCGGAACGTGGGCGTGACGGAGGCGACCTCGTCGTGCGCGAGCAGCCAGCGGATCGCGGCCTGCGCCATCGTGCGGGTCCCCTCGACGCCGTCGGGGTCTTCGAGGAAGCGGATGGCGTCGACCTTCTTCCAGCCCGTCTCGTACCACTCTTGCGGCCGGTGCGAGCGGTGGTCGCCGTCTTCGAGGACGGTGTCGGGCGTCACCTGCTCGTTGAGCAGGCCGGAGGAGTGCGGGACGCGAGCGATCACCGAGGTGTCCGAGCCCGTCTCGCGGATGGTGTCGACGAAGTGGCGGCCGGGCTGCTGCTCGAAGAGGTTGAAGACGGTCTGGACCGCGTCGAACTCCTCGTACTCGACGGCGGCGTCGCCCTCGGCCAGCCAGCCGATGGAGGGGCCGAGCGCCCACCCGAGCGCGCGAACGCGCCCGTCGGCTTTCCACTCGCGCAGGAGATCGCGCACCTCGGGCGTGATGTCGTCGACGTTCGCGTTGTGCAACTGGAGCAGGTCGACGTAGTCGGTGTCGAGCCGGTCGAGCGAGCGTTCGAAAGCGGTTTCGAGGTACTCGCGGTCGAGCTCCTTCGGAAGCTCGCCGTGTCCGGCCTGCGGATTGTTGTAGAAGTCGTAGCCGATCTTCGTCGCGAGCGTCACCTCGTCGCGACGGCCGCCGATCGCGCGGCCGATTATCTCCTCGCTGTCGCCGTGGCCGTACACGTCGCCGGTGTCGACGTACGTGACGCCCGCGTCGAGCGCGTCTTCGACCATACCGACCGCCTGTTCGTCCGAGCGGTCGCCCCACCAGTCGGTGCCGACGACCCACGCGCCGAAGCCGATCTCCGAGACCTCGACGCCGGAGTTCCCGAGTTCGCGGTGCTGCATACCCCGAATTGGGAATCGGGACACTTAGCGGGTGCGGTCTCCCCCACGCGCCGGGACCGCGAGGGAGGGTTTATAAGACCGGTTACGAGCGCGGAGTGCCCCGGTCAGTGGCTCAGCGCCCACGGGTAGCCGCCGTCATGGCCGCCGCTTCCGTGTTCACCACCGCTTCCATGGGCGTGGCCGCTCTCGTGGGTGTGGCTGTCGTCTCCGCCATGAGCGTGTCCGTGGTGTCCATCTCCGGCGACGCCGGACCCTGCCGGCTCCGCGTCCAGCGTCTCGTCGACGCGCAACACGAGGCTCGCGGTCCGCACGGCAGTCTCGAGACAGCGCGCGGGGACCGCGACCGGCTCGACCACGCCCGCGTCGAACATGTCGCCGACTGCGCCGGAGCGCGCGACGCCCGCCGCCGTCTCCCCGTCGTGGTGACGGTTGCGGAGCGCAGCCAGCGCGTCGATCGGGTCCGCACCGGCGTTCCTCGCGAGCGTTCTCGGAATCACGGTCACCGCGTCAGCGAACGCCTCGAGCGCGAGCGCCGACCGATCGTCGACGCTCGACGCGCGGTCGGCCACGGCGCGGGAGACGACCATCATACCGGCGCCGCCGCCCGGAACGACACCGCCACCGTGGGCGGCGTGGCGCGCGACTGCGAGGCAGTCCTCGACGATCCGCTTCGTCTCCTCGGCGACGTGCGGCGTCCCGCCGCGCAGGAGCAGCGACTCGTGCGATTCGCCCGGGAGTCCCGAGAGTTCGATCACGCCGCCGCCGACTGACCGACGGCGAACAGCTCCGACCGTCCCGAGCGCGTCCCGATCGAGGTCGGCGATCGCGGCGACCGCGGTCGCGTTCGCGGCGCGAGCGATCGCGTCGAACTCGTCGCGTCTGGTCCGTTCGACGGGAAGCACGCCGGCGCGTGCGAGGTCGGTCTTCACCGCGTCGTCGATCGACTTCTGACACACGAGCACGTCGACGTCGCGGTCCGCGATCGACCGGATCAGCCTCTCGTCGGCTGCCCGTTCGTGCTCCCTGACGGCTGCGAGGTCGTCGGGGGTTCGGACCCTCACCGTCCCCGACGCCTCGGCGGTAGGGGGCGTCAGTTCGCCGTCGACGAGCGCAACCGTCGGATCAGTGAGCGCCCGGCGGTCGTTGGTGCCGAACCCGTCGATCGTCGTCGACGACCCCTCCAGGTCGACGAGGATCCCCTTCACTCGCTCGGAGTCGGTCAGTTCGCCGCCGGGATACGCCTGAATCGTGAGCCGGGCGGCGTCGAAGTCGACCGAGCGGAGCGCGTCAACGGTGATATCAGCGAACCGCCGGGCCGACGCCGCGTCCCAGCGTCCGGTAACCGCCGTCGACGCGACCTCGCGGAGCCGCTCGTCGTCCGGATCGACCGGGACGCTGAGCTCGTCGAGGGCGTCACGGGCGTGCGAGGCCGCGCGGGCGTACCCGTCGACGATCGAGGTCGGGTGCAGCCCTCGCTCGGCGAGCGTGTCGGCCGCGTCGAGGAGTTCGCCGACGAGCAGGGCCGTCGTGGTGGTCCCGTCGCCGACGTGTCGCGCGTGGGCTTGGACCGCATCTCGGATCACGCGACCGATCGGCGCGTCGATCTCCAGTCCGTCGAGAACGGTCGCACCGGTGTTTGTCACGACGACGCTTCCGCTTCGGTCGATCACCATCTTGTCCAACCCGTTCGGGCCGAGCGTGCTTCCGAGCGTCGCCGCGATCGCTTTCCCCGGTCCGAGCAGATCGTCGGATCGTTCTTCGGTACTCGATTCCTCGGTCGCTTCGGTCGTGAATGCCATATCGAATCGTGTCACGTCGATCGCAGCGCAGCGTGCATCTCGGAGTCGGTCCCTCTCTCCGCCCGGAACGAGCTCTCGTCATTCCGGAACGAGCTCCCGCCATTTCGGAACGAGCTCTTTGTCGGGGACGCGAGCGACCCCGTCGACAGTCGCTCGGCCGGCCCGACCGATCACTCAAGGGGATCGTCGGTGACGACAAGATCGCCGCGATCGGCTCGGTTGTCCAGATTCCCGGGAGAGATGTCGAACTCGAAGACGCCCTTCGGCACCGCCAACGTCGAGCACGCGTTCGGGACGTCGACGACGCCGCTCTGACGCCCCTCGGCCGGGACGGTGCCAAGGATGTGGAGCGCCTGTTGGCCCGTGTAGCCGAACTTCTTGAGGTAGTCGATCGCCTGTAGACACGCCCGGCGGTAGGCGGTGTGCGAGTCGATGTAGCGCTGCTCGCCGTCCTCCGTCACGGAGTAGCCGCAGAACGTGATGTAGTCCTCGAAGTTGGGGCCGCGGTGGCCGGGCTCGAAGATCGGGTGGTCGACGCCGTGTTCCTCCATGCCGTTCTTGACCAAGTCGAACTCCACGTCGGCGTAGCCCGCCATCTCGATCGCGCCGCAGAAGGTGATCTCGCCGTCGCCCTGCGAGGCGTGGAAGTCGCCGAGCGCGAAGTTCGCCCCCTCGACGTAGACGGGGAAGTACACCGTCGAGCCGATGGAGAGGTCCTTGATGTCGTGGTTCCCGCCGTGTTCGCGTGGCGGAACCGTCCTCGCGGCCTCCTTCGCCGCCTCCTCGGCCGCGTCGGGGTCCATCTCGCCCATCTGTGCGCCCTCCGTGGTCGGCGGGTTCGCGACGCCCGGCTCCGCCTCCCCGGTCGGGTGGTTCGGGATCGAACTCGGGTCTTCCTCGTGTTTGTCGATCAGCTCCTGCTCCCGCTCGTTCCACTCCTCCAACAGCTCTTGGCTCGGCGCACAACCCGCGAGTCCGGGATGGATCTTCCCCTCGTAGCGGACATCGGGGACGTGCCGGGACGAGACGGTGTAGCCGTCGATCTCCCAGATCGACTTCGCGGCGTCCGGGAAGTGGTCGGTCAGAAAGCCCCCGCCGTTCTGCTGTGAGAAGGTTCCGGTGAAGCCGAACTCCGAGCGGTCGTTCAGCGGCCCCATGTCGTGGAACTCGACTTTCAACAGGTCACCGGGCTCCGCCCCCTCGACGCGCACGGGGCCGGCGAGGTAGTGGACTTGCGTGAGGTCGACGTCTCGGACCTCGTTGGGGTCGTCGTTGTCAGATATCTGTCCGCCTGTCCAGTCTAGCGCTTCGAGTCGAATCGTTTCTCCGGGTTCTGCCTCCACGACCGGCGGGATGTCCGGATGCCATCGGTTGAACGGTTTGGCCGTCGGCTGTTCGTCCGGCGGGCTGTCGACATCAACTTCGAATTTGACTTCTGGCATATGGTACCACGAAACAATACAGGGAACTGAAACAAAAGTGTTGCTGCAACAATAAGTTTTTTGAGACAACATGAACGGAGACGGGCGTCGGTTCCGGCGCGACGGCATCGGGGTGAGCAGTCGGTGCGCGGGCGTCGCACAACCGAATCCCTTTGAGTGATGGCGACGAACGTGCGACGATGACAAAGCGACACGTCTCCCTGCCCGACGGTGCGGAGGCCGGGGTCCGAGGGTTTATCGACGAGGTGGACGAGCGCCTCTCCTCGGAGGAGGACACCTGCGAGGTGGTCCGAGACACACTGATCGACCTCCACGGCGACCGCGAGCGCTGGGAGGCGTGGCAGGACGGCGAGTCGGTGCCGAGAGCCGAACGCGTCCGCCTGCAGGGGTACGACCCGTGCAACGCCACGCTGGAGTCGGAGTACTACGCCGAGAAGGACGAGGAGCAGTTCCAACGTTCCAAACACCTCCAGTGGCTCTGGCGGCAGTTCGACGCCACGCCGATGGCCGACAACGTCGATTTCGCGCTCCGATTCCGACAGATGCTCGGCAACCACCTGTTCGCCGAGTGCGGCGACGACTGCCGGTTTTTCAAGGGCATCTCCGTCACCTACGGCCACAACATCGAGGTCGGCGACAACGTCGTGATCCACGACGGTGTCCACCTCGACGACCGCGGGAAGCTAACGATCGGTGACCGCGCGTCGATCTCGGACGGCGTCCACCTCTACAGCCACGACCACGACCTCGTCGACCAGACCGAGGTCCGGAACTTCCACACGATCGTCGAGGACGACGCTCGCGTCACCTACGACGCGATGGTCCGGGCCGGCTGCCGGGTCGGCGAGAACAGCGTCGTCGGCGCGCGCTCGGTCGTGCAGGGCGACGTGCCCGCCCACCACGTCGTCGTCGGCTCACCCGCCCGGAGCGTCCGCGTGAAGCCGGGGTGGGAGGAAGTCGCCGACGAGCTGGAGGACGGTCGGCTCCCCGACCGGCAGGACGAACGCGAGATCGAGTACGACCTCCCCGACGACCTCGATCAGTTCGACGAGTTCCAGCGCGACCTGCAGCCGCCGAGTTCGCCGCAGTGAGTCCATCGGAAACCTATTATTAAGTTCCGGTCGCACCCACGTCCGGTATGCACGTCGACCTCGGCAACGTCCTAGACACGACACCGGGACTCACGGAGGAGACCTTGGACCGACTCGATTCGCGGGTCGCGGACGCACACGACCGGATCGCCACCGGCATGGCCGACGACGAGTTCGGCTACGCCGCGCTGAACCTCCCGGAGACAGCCGACCCGGACGCGATCCGCGCCGCGACCGATCAGTTCGACCGCCTCGAAGCGGTCCTGACCGTCGGGATCGGCGGGAGCGCGCTCGGCGCGGCGACGCTCGCGAACGCCCTCGAAAGCGACGTGGACGCGTACTTCCTCGACAACGTCGATCCCGACGCGGTGGCGTCGCTGCTCGATCGCCTTCCCCTCGATGAGACCGTCGTCAACGTCGTCTCGAAGTCCGGGACGACCGCGGAGACGCTCGCGAACTTCCTCGTCGTCCGCGAGGCGATGGCGGAGGCGGGCGTCGACTGGACCGACCGCACTCTCGTGACGACCGGCGAGGAAGGGAACCTCCGCGCGCTCGCCGACGCCCACGACCTCCCCGTGCTTGACGTGCCCGACGGGGTTCCGGGTCGCTTCTCGGCGCTCTCGACGGTCGGGCTCGCGGTGCCGGCCCTGCAGGGCCACGATATCGAGGCCATTCTCGCGGGCGGACGCGACGGGATGGAGAGCCTGTCGGGGTCGCTGTTCGAGACGCCCGCCTACGCCTACGGCACGGCGACGTACGCGCTCGCCGAGCGCGGCGCGCTCACCAACGCCGTGATGCCGTACGCGGAGTCACTGGAGACGTTCGCCGAGTGGTTCGCCCAGCTGTGGGCCGAGAGCCTCGGCAAGGACGGGCTCGGCCAGACTCCCGCCCGCGCGCTCGGCGCGACCGACCAGCACTCTCAGCTCCAGCTGTACCGCGCCGGCCCGCCGGACAAGCTCGTGTCGCTGATCCGGCCGACCGAGCGCGCCGAGACCGAGATTCCGGAGACCGATCTCGACGGGCTGGCGTACCTCGGCGGCTCGTCGCTCGGCGACCTGCTCGACGCCGAGTTCGAGGCGACCGAGGCGAGCCTCGCGGCCGCCGACGTGCCGAACCTCCGCGTCGAGATCGACCGCGTCGACGAGCGGGGGCTCGGCGAACTCCTGTACGCGATGGAGGCCGCCTGCGTGCTGTACGGCGAACTCGCGAGCGTCTCGACGTTCACGCAGCCCGCGGTCGAGTGGGGGAAGAAGGCGGCTCGGGGACTGCTCGGCGGCGGCGATTTCCCGGAGGCCGACGCCGTGGCCGACAAGCGCGAACTGCGGATCGACGGCTCCTGAGCCGGGCGAGTCGATCAGTCCGATTCCCTCGCCGTGGACTTCCGGAGCGCCTAACACACCGTGCGCTCAACCACCAGCGATGACAGACGACCTCCCGGTCCCGGTTGATCGACTGACCCACGCCGCGAGCGCCGTCTTCGCACTCATTTTCGCGCTCGTCGTCGCTAGCCTCATCTCCCAACTGGCCACCTCAGCCGCGGTCGGCGTCGGCGTCGTCGCGCCCGACACGAACGCGTTCACGATCGTCCGGACCGTCGCCAATTTCGTGGGATTCCTCCCAGCCGTGGTCGGCTACCTCCTGATCACCGACCAGCGGGATCTCGTTTCGGTCTCTCTCCCGTCGCTCCGAGAAGTCGGACTCATCGTGGGTTCCGCGATCGTCCTCTACGGGCTCCAGATCGGGATCCTCCTCACGCTCCGCGAGTTCGGATTCCGGACCGGAGAGAATCCGGCGACGATCGCCGCCGGCGACCCGGTGGTTTACTACGCCGCGATGATCGTCGTCTCGCTTTTGATCGTGGGGCCCGCAGAGGAGCTGCTGCTTCGCGGCGTCGTCCAGGGTGGACTGCGGCGCTCATTCGACGCCGCGCCGGCGATCCTCATCGCGGCCCTCATATTCGGAGCGCTCCACGGGAACGTCGAGGGCACCGCCGTCGAACAGGTCACGTACATGGGCGTGACGGTGGTCCTCGGTGCGATCCTCGGCGTCCTCTACGAGCGGACGGAGAACGTGCTGGTCCCGGGGTTCGCACACGGGCTGTACAACGCGATCATCTTCGCGGGGTACCTCTGGCGCGTGCTGTGATCCCTCGCTGAGCGCGGCCGTCCCGGTTTAATACGGCTCTTTCCCCCACCGCCGATCGTCGTAGGTCGCCTGCTGGTCGCTGTCGAAGCGTTCCTCGAACTTCCGGCGGAGCGCGATCTTTTCCGTCGCCGCGATCCGCGCCAGCTCGTCGGCCTTCGCGACCGCCTCCGGCGGACCCCGGGTCGTCGCCACGTCGGCGAGGACCTGTCGAGTGAGCCGCTCGCGGATCGACGGGTCGCGGGCGAACGCGTACGGCGCCTCCAGCTTGTAGGTCACGTCGGTCCGGGGGTCGTACACGACCATGAACGTCGGCTCGTACAGCTCCGGGTCGAGCTCGCGTTCGATGCCGAGCGCGTCGCCGTCGGCGGCCATCGTCGCGTCGGCGCCGCCCCGACTGCGGAACCACGTGGTGAAGGTGAGCTCGTCGTCGACGCGGTCGGGTCGGCTGCCTCCGCCTTCCCCGTCGCCCTCTCGCCGCTCCAAGAGCCGGGTGAAAAGCGCCGTGTCGTCGGGCCACGGCGGTTCGACGCCCTTCCGAGCCAACGCGCGAACGATCGTCCCGCTGGAGGGGTTCTTCACGAACCCGGCCAGCGGCACGTCGCGCTCGACGAACCGCTCGACCAGCCGGACGTACTTCTCGACTACGGCGCGGGGCTTCGCCTCGCGGGCGAGCGCGCCCAGTTCGGGGTTCCGGTCGTCCCACGTGAACAGCTCTTTCGGGTAGATCGGGCCGTCTAACACGAGCAGGTCGTCGACCTCGTCGGCGTGGTCGAGCGCGTGGGTCCCCTCGGCGAGGTATAAGGCGAGCGCGTGGACGACCCCCTCGGCGTACCGGTTCACCCGCGGCGCGTGGAGCACGCGCTGGCGGGTGTGGCCGTCGTCGCGCGAGGTCCACTCGCCGTCGAAATTCGCGGTCGAGTCGCCGGCGTGAACCGTCGCGACGATCGTTCGGTCGCGGTGGAGGTCCAAGTCTGTCGGCGCGCTCGCCATCGCGGCGTGGGCCACGTCGACGACGAGCCCGTTTTTAAATGTGGTCGGGTTGATCGTGCCGGAGTCGAGCCCGTGGACCGTCTCGAACGGGCGGTCGGTGAGGGCGGCGTCGTCGATCGGCGCCCGCCGGCGCTCGTGCTCGTCGACGGGTTCGATCACGACCCGCCCGTCGTGGCGGAGTTCGGGGAGCCACTCGCGCCACACCCGTCCCGCGAGGTCGTCGTGATCGGTCGTGTCCACGTCGCCCGCGATACCGTACGCGAGCTGCGCGATGTTCTCGACGTGGATCGGATCGAGCGTCACGGCCGTACTGCGGGCCGGGGTGACTTAAAAGCGTTCGGCCGCGGTGCCGTCCCTTCTGGGACCGCTAGGACTACACACGTTCGACGGCTCCCCTCACGGAGTATCAGAAGGAATACTCGGACGCCAACCTTCTTTGTCGGATCCTCGCTCTCGTGACCATGGCCGAATCAGCAGTCGGGTCGAATAGGGAGAGCCACGGCCCGTCGGGAGCGGGGGAGAATGGTCCGTCAGGACCGGTTGGAAAGGTTCGAGAAGTACTCAGATACATACCGAACGGTACGTCGATGCCGGCGTCGATGTGGCGCGGTCGCCACCGGAACATCCTGCTGGCGATCCTCGTGCAGGTGCCGCTGTTGCTCGCGTTAGGGCTCTACGAGGGGACGGAATCGGTCACGGGCGCGGAGATCCCCGCGACGCCGACGTGGATGCTCGGCGGCATGATCGGGGCCGTCGTCGGAACTGTGGCGCTGGCGAACTGGCCGCGACTCGGGCGCCGGACGCGGACCGTCCTCGCGGCGTTCAGCGTGATGACGGTGTCGATGGCGTTGGTCAAGTTCTCTGGGGGGTACATCGAGGCACACTTCCACTTTTTCGTGTTCCTCGCCGTGCTGGCGGTGTACGAGGACTGGCTGCCCTTCGCGGTGGGGATGGGGTACGTCGCGGTCGGGCACGGCACGTTCAGTCTGATCGACTCCAGTCTCGTCTACAACCACCCCGCCGCGATCGCGAACCCGATCGTCTGGGGCGGGATCCACGCGGTGTTCGTCACGGCGCTGGCCGCGGCGCTGATGGTCAACTGGTACTCCATCGAGAAATCGCGAGAGGAGGCACAACGGCAGCTCGACCTCGTCGCTGCGCAGAAAGCCGAGATCCAAGACGTCGAGGCGGCGAAAGCGGAGGCCGAGGCGCGCAGCGCAGAGGTCGAGCGATTGAACCGGCGCCTCGAAACGACGGCCGACGACTACAGCGCGACGATGGACCGCGCGGCCGACGGCGACCTCACAGTGCGGCTGGACGCTGACAGCGAGAGCGAGGCGATGGAACAGATCGGTGCCGGGTTCAACGAGATGATGGACGAGATTGAGGCGACGATGGGGGAGATCCAGTCGTTCGCCGGTGAGGTGTCCGCGGCCAGCGAGAAGACCGTCGCAGGCGTGGACACGGCCGAGGCTCGCAGCGAGGACGTGAGCCGATCGGTCACCGAGATAGCCGAGGGCGCCGACGACCAACGCGAGATGCTCGAACGGGTCTCCGGCGAGATGAACACCCTCTCGGCGACGATCGAGGAGGTCGCCTCCTCGACGGAGACCGTCGCGGACGCTGCCCAAGAGACCGCCTCGATCGCCGACGAGGGGCGAGGACACCGCGGGCGAGGCGATCGACAGCGTCGGGGAGTCGCGGGACGCGATCGGCGAGACGGCAGAGAAGGTCAAGATTCTCGACGAGCGGATGGAGGATATCGGCGAGATCGTCGACCTCATCGGCGACATCGCCGGGCAGACCAACCTGCTCGCACTCAACGCGAACATCGAGGCGGCGCGGGCCGGCGGCGGTGGCGGCGGTAGCGGCGGAAGCGACGGGTTCGCAGTCGTCGCCGACGAGGTGAAACAGCTGGCCGAGGAGACCCAAGAGGCGGCCCAAGAGATCGAAGAGCTCATCGCCGGCACCCAGGCGCAGACGCAGGCGGCCGTCGAGGGAATCCGAACCGCCGAAGCGCACATGCAGGGCGGAGCCGAAGCCGTCAGAGACGCTGCCGACGCGTTCGCCGAGGTGGCGGACAACGCGGGAGAGACCGACGACGGGATCCGCGAGATCAGCAAGGCGGCCGACGATCAAGCCGCGAGCACAGAGGAGGCGGTGTCGATGGTCGAGGAGGTCGCGGGGATCAGCCGGTCGACCGCCGACGAGACCGACGAGGTCAGCGAGGCGGCCGACGAACAGCTCGCCGCGATGTCGCAGGCGACCGCCGAGGCCGACTCGCTCGCCGAGCAGGCCGAGCGGCTGCAGGCGCTGCTCCGGAAGTTCGAGGTTTGCGGGGAGTCACCCGACGACCCGTCGGCGCCGGGAGCGCGCGACGTTGCCGTGAGCGACGGCGGGAGAGCGGAGTAAGACGGGCGAGCGGAGTAAGACGGCGATCTGGGGCGTTACTCGCTTTTGCCGGTCGCGGCGACGACGGCTTCGAACACAGAGAGCACCCGCTTTACCTGCGCGCCGTCCTCGACGAACACCAGCGTCCGCGGCGGCCGGACCGCCTTCGGTCTGACACGGAGTCCGGCGCTCTCGGCGGCGTCGGCGGCGACTGCGGGGAGGCCGGACCCATCACTTCTCCCCGCCCCCGTGACAAATTCGATCCGGAGCCGGTCCGGCTGAACATAGGCCTCGGCGACGAGGTCCCTCTCGCTTTCCTCACTCTCCGCCTTGACTTCATCGCCGTCCGCCCCGCTTCCCTCGCCGCCGCGAACCACCCTGTACGCGAGCGCGCCGTCGGGGGTCGGCTCGACATCTGGGTCGGCGTCGGCCACCGCGAGGTTCCGCAGTCGGCCCTCGTTGCCGGCGATTTCCGAGGCGAGCAGCTGGCCGATCCGCACCCCGTCGGTCAGGCGCTCTCCGACCATCACTCCGCCTCCGCGGCGCCTGTCGTCGCGTCGGCCCCGGTGTCTCCCTCGCCGTCCGCGTCGCCGGCTGCGTCGCCGGCGGCGGCCAGCTTCTCGCGAACGTCGGCGGCGAGGTGGTCGACAGCGGCACCGTGCTCCTTCGCGAAGAGGACCGCGGCCGCCTCGATGCTGACCGCGAGGGCTCGCTGGCGCTCGTTGATACCGGCGACCGCGCGCTGTTTCTCAACGCCGGCAGCGACGATCGCGTCGAGCGCCGTCTCGAAGGTGGACTGTTCGCGGAGGATCGACTCGTCGGGCGTGAAGTCCTCGGGGACAGTCACGTCGGCGGGGTCGAACTTCGCGACGAGATCGCCGTCCTCCTCGGTGACCAGCCCGCGACCGACCGCGACGTCGACGAGCCGCTTCGCCTGATCCGGGGAGAACCAGTCCCGATCGAGCGACAGCGCGACGACGAACTCCCCCTCACCCAACTGCTCCGTCGCCCGCTGTTTGAAGGGCATGGCGACGGCGGCCTCAAGGCTCATGTCCGAATGGCGGGGCGGCGACGGCGGTAAACCTACCGAACCGAGAGCCGGGCTCGGGCCGGGTACAGGTCGGCTCGTGGCCGACAACTGTTATCACGCGTCGGAGTGATTGCGCACGCATGGAGACTCGCCCGCTCGGCGACACCGGCCACGACAGCACCGTCATGACGTTCGGCGCGATCGCGCTCAACTGGCTCGAACAGGAGGGCGCGAACCAACCTAGGTCGAACACGTCCTCGACTACGGCGTCAACCACTTCGACGTGGCGCCGACGTACGGCGACGCGGAGCTGAAGCTCGGACCGAAGCTCCGCCAACACCGCGAGGAGATCTTCCTCGGCTGTAAGACCCAAGAGCGAACCTACGAGGGCGCGTGGCGCAAGCTCGACCAATCGCTGAACCGGCTCGGCGTCGACACGATCGACCTGTATCAGGTGCACGGGCTCGAGTACGACGAGGAGCTGGACGAGATCACGGGCGACGACGGGGCGCTCGCGGCGTTTCGCGAGGCCAAAGAGCAGGGGCTGATCGACCACATGGGCCTGACGAGTCACGGCGACCCGGGGCTCATCCTCGATGCGCTCGACCGTATCGACGACCTCGAGTCGGTGATGTTCCCCCTGAATCCCGTCGTCGCCGGGAAGGACGACGACGAGTACGACTACGAAGCGGTCCTCGCCCGCGCCGACGAGAAGAACGTCGGCACGCTGGGGATCAAGGCGTTCGCCGGCGGCTCGTGGCCCCCGACCGACGAGCTTCCCGAGGCGGACCGACCGTTCGCGAACTGGTACCGACCGGTCACCGCGCCCGACGAGATCCGCGAGCGGTTCGACTTCGCCGCCGCACAGGGACTCACCAGCGTCATCAACGCCGGCGATCCGAAGCTCGTCACCATGATCCTCGAAGCCGCCGCCGACTACGATGGAATGGACGAGGTCGCCCAACGGTCCCTGATCGAGCGGGTGCGCCACGACGACAGTCCGGTTCCCGAACAGCTGCACCACTGAGCGGGACGGATGGACGTTCCGCACACCGTCACGGCCGCGCTCGACGATCGGTCGGTGGCCGGGAAGCGGTGTCTGGAAGCCGGTGCGGGTGCCGGGAACGCGACCGCCGGACTGCTCGCGAACGGCGCCGATCGGGTGTACGCCGTGACGAACGACCGGGATCACGCGCGGACGACGCGACGGCGCGTTGACGACGACGGTGACGATGGGGACGACGACGGTGACGACGGCGACGGCGACCGCTTGGCGGTGCTGGAGGCGGACCTCCGAGCGACTCCCCTTCCCGCCGACTCAGTCGACGTGATCACCGCGCACGGACTCTGTAACGTCCTCGATCCCGCGGCGCTGGCGGCGATCGCCGAGGAGTTCTCGCGGGTCGCGGCCCCGGGCGCGCAGCTCGTCGTCGACGACTACGACCCGTTGCCCGACGGTGCCGCGGTCAGAGAGCTGTTCGCCGTCGAAAACGCCGCGTCGGAACTGGCCCGCGGCCGCCCGGCGCTCACCTTCTACCCGGCGGCGTTCTTGCGGCGGTTCTTCGCGGGCCACGGCTGGGAGTTCGAGCGGGAGCGGACGCTGCTGGAGCCGGTCCCGTGGACCGAGAGCCACGTCTCCGCACATGCCGACCGAGCGGCCTCCATGGCCGCGGAATGCCCTGGTGAAACGAGCGACGCGCTGTCGGCGACCGCCCGTCGGCTCGCGGCCGAGATCGGGTCGGAATCGGTCGGACGGATGTACGGTCTCGCGTTTCGTCTCCCGGAGTGACGGCCTCGGAAATAGCGGTTCTGTTGAAACTCCCTGTAGTCGAGAGAAACGCTATGCGGCATACAGATCGTGTATGGATCGGGAGAACTGCCGGTGAACTCGTGCGTTTTGTCAAAGTTCGCACATTGGGAGCAAGAAACAAGCATATTCGAGCGCATCTCGTTGCTGATGGCGGATATACTGCTAGTGGTCGGCGTGACGTTGCTGGTCGCGTTTGTCTTCGGTGAGGCCCTCGAACGGGTTGGTGAACCTGCTCTCGTCGGTGAGATCATCGCAGGACTGGTTCTCGGGCCGTCCATCATTGGTCTCATTGACTACGATGAGACATTCGCTGTGTTCGGGATCATCGGCGCAATGCTCCTCTTTTTCGATATCGGCTACGAGCATCTCGACCTTACAGAACTCCTGTCAGTCGGTTCTGCCGCCGTCAGTATCGCGCTGTTTGGGATGATAATACCCGCGGGCACCGGTCTCGCACTCGGCCTCGCGTTCGACTACAGCGTCACCGAGAGTGCTTTCCTGGCACTCGCGCTCTCGGTGACTTCTATCGCCGTAACCGCTCGAACGTTACTTGACCTACACCAGCTCGATTCGCGTGTCGGGCATCGTGTTGTCGGGGCCGCAGTCGTGGACGACATCGTCGGTCTCGTCGCGTTCGCACTGCTCTTGCTCGCAGTCTCCGGGGGCGGTACCATCGAGGCCGTGACGACTCTCGGACAAGTGATCGGGTTCTTTGCCCTCGCCGTGATCGCTCGGTTCGCCGTTATCCAACAACTGTCGTCACTTCTGGCGCGTTCACGGCAGATAGAAGCAGATATACTGGCCCTCTTTGGTGTGGTATTCCTCGTTAGTTTCAGTGCTGAGGCGGTCGGTCTCGATGTTACCCTCGGGGCACTCATGATCGGTCTGCTTGTGGGTGAAGATGAGCGTCTCTCGCGGTTGGAAGTCCGTGAGGGTATCGCCGGTATCGCGTACGGGATGTTTATTCCACTTTTTTTCGCAGGCGTGGGAGCGCAGATCGATCTTCGTGTCCTGACCACGCTTGACACATTCGTCATCGCCGTCGTTACTTTCGGTCTAGCGGCGAAGTTTGTCGGCGGGTTTATCGGCAACCTGATAGCGGGCGGAGATGTCCACGAGTCCGCCGCGATCGGCGTCGGTATGACTCCAAAGGCGGGAGTCGAACTGGCGATCATCAGTGCCGCTCTCGCAGAAGGACTCATCTCAATACGGCTGTTCTCGGCCATTGCAGCGCTCGTACTGGTGTCTGTGTTGATCTCTCCATCTCTTCTTCAAGCTGTGTTGAACCGGACGAACAGTCCCGAGTGACGGCGCTCCGAGAGAGACGTGTTGTGTTCGGCACGGCTGTTGAAACCTGTCTCCGACTGAGGATTTCGACGAAGGCGAAACAGCGGGAACGCGTCGTCCAACCGCCGAAACGATCCGTCAGTCGGCCGTCGCCGTCGACTCGTCAGTCGTCGTCGGTCGCCACGGCCGGTTCGTCGGCGGCGGGCGCCCGGTCCGCGGCCGGCGTCACGTTCAGCGAGTAGCCGGTCGCCGCCATGACGAACAGCACGAGGGGCGACAGGAACGCGAACAGGTAGTACGGGGCGTACTCTAGGGTCGGAACTCCGGTGACACCCGCCATGTAGACGGCGCCCGCGTGCCACGGGAACAGCGCGCCGGTCGGCGTCCCGGCGGCCTCGACCGCACGGGAGAGTTGGTCGCTGTCGAGTCCGAACTCGTCGTAGGTGTTCCGAAGGGTGACGCTCGGGAGGACGATACTCATGTACTGCTGGGCGGTGAGCGCGTTGATGACGATCGCCGAGACGCCGGTCCCGGCGACGAGCGCACCCGGGCTCTTCACGGACGAGGTGAACGAGTGGGCGATCACCGCCAGCACGCCGGTCCGCTCCAAGATACCACCGAGCGCGAGCGCGGCGACGACGACCGTGATCGTCCATGCAGAGCCGGTGAGCCCGCCCGTCGCGAGCAGTTCGTTCACCAGATCGGACCCAGACTCCGGCGCGGTGCCGTACATGAAGGTGTTCCACGCGGCGACGAAACCGGACCCCTGCACGAGAATCGTCGTGATCGCGCCGGCGAACACGCCGGCGACGAGGGTCGGCAACGCGGCGTACCCGCGCAGCGCCAGTCCGAAGGTAACCACGAGTGGGATAAATGCGAGCAGCGTGATTGCGTACGTCCCGCCGAGCGCGCCCTGGATATCGGCGATCCGACCCACCGGGATCTCCCCACTGGCGCGGAGTCCGAGCGCGAGGAAGCCGAGCACCGCGAGCCCGAAGGCGACGGCGGTACCGGTCCGCATCCGGCGAATGTGCGTGTACAGATCGGTGTTGGTGACGCCGGCTGCGAGGTTCGTCGTGTCGGAGAGCGGCGACTGCTTGTCACCGGCGTACGCACCCGAGAGGACGGCGCCGACCGTCATCGGGGCGGGAACGCCGAGCCCCGCACCGATGCCGACGAAGGCGACACCGAGGGTGCCGACCGTGGTCCACGAGGAACCGATGGCGAACGCGACGACGGCGGCGACGACCGCGGCCGCCGGCAGGAACGTCGTCGGCGAGAGAATCTCCAGCCCGTAGTACATCAGTCCCGGAATCGTGCCGGCGCTGACCCACGTCGCGATGAGCCCGTAGATCGTGAAGATGATGAGAAGCGCCTGTAGCCCCATCACGAGCCCGTTGGCGATTCCGTCGAACAGTTCCTCCCAGTCGTAGCCGAGCCACAGGCCGAACCCGCCGACGAAGGCGATGCTCCAGAGAAGCGGGGGGTGCGGGTCCAGTCCGAGGACGGCCGAGCCGATACCAAGGAACGCCACGACGGCGAGGACCGGGATCAGCGCCGCCGCGAGACTCGGGCGGCGATCCGGATCGAGGTCCTCGTACGTTGTGGGCGTGAACGAGCGTGCCATACCCCGACATATTCCCTTGAAGCATAAATATGACTCGAAATATGCATGGAAAAGATAACGATCATTCATCTCGTTTCTGGCGGGGCGGCGGCGATGGGAGGCGAACGCCGAGAAGTCGCCGACTCCCGGCGCGTCCGACCGTGTGCCGCCGTGTCGCGGGGGTCATCGAACGGACGGTCTTATACGCGTCGGCAGTCAAGTCGGGGCAACATGATATTTGAGGGCCTCCCGACGACCCCCCGCTCGGAGGAACTCGTCGACAAGGCATTCTCGCGGGCGGCGCGCGCGGGGCGCGCCAAACACGGGCACGAGGCGCAGGAGTCGATGCTGCGGACGGCCGGCAACGTGCTCTCGGACAACTTGGAGAACGTCGTGGTGTCGTGGCCGGACTTCGGCTTCGACGTGGAGCCGTTCTACTACGAGCTCGCCGACGCCATCGTCGACGTCGACCGGCTCCGGCAGGCGCTCTCACAGGTGATGTGGGCCAGCCGGCAGATCGAGGACCTTCGCGACGAGTATACGACGAAGATCCGGAACTCGGACGTCGACACCGCGCGGAAACACCGCAAGCAGGCGTTCGCGCGCATGGCCGACGTGATGGACCAGATCGAAGACGATCTGCGGTACATCGGCGACTCCCGGGACCAGCTGAAAGTGCTCCCGGACATCCGACCAGACGAACCCGCCATCGTGATCGCGGGCTACCCCAACGTGGGCAAGTCGTCGTTCGTCAACCGGGTCACCCGCGCGTCGAACCAGATCGCGGAGTACCCGTTCACCACGAAAGGCGTCCAGATCGGGCACTTCGAGCGCGACCACGTCCGGTACCAGATCGTCGACACCCCCGGCCTGCTCGACCGGCCGGAAGACGAGCGCAACGACATCGAGCGGCAGGCGGTCAGCGCCCTCGAACACCTCGCGGACGTTGTCGTGTTCGTGCTCGACCCCTCCGGCGACTGCGGCTACCCCCTCAATGTCCAGCTCGAACTCCGCGAGGAGGTCCGCGAGCTGTTCGGCGAGGCCGTCCCGTTCCTCACGGTGGCGAACAAACACGACCGCTTCGAGGCGGTACAGGCGGAATCGGTCGACGCGACGATGAGCGTCACCGAAGACGAGAACGTCGAAGACGTGCTCGACATGGCCGTCGAGGCGGCCGCGTTCGAGCCCGACCTCCCGACCCGCGACGGCGAGGAGTGAGCGGCCGTTTATAAGCGGTCGGTGGTCGCTTATAAACGGTGAGCGCCGCGGCTCGACGGAGGCGCCCCATTCTCCCAAAAAGTCACCAGCTGAGCGCCGTCTCAGGCCTGTTCGGCGGCGTAGATGACGTTGACGCTGACCCGCACGCTCACGTCGCCGGTCTCGATGCCGGTGGCGGCGCCCGCACCGTCGCTCTCGGCCATCACGGCGGCGTCGGACACCCGATACGGCGTCACGCCCGCGTTGGCGGTGGAAACGCTGTAGGCGCCGGCCAACTCCAGCCCGCTGGAGTCCGCGAGGACGGTGGCGTCGCCCTCGGCGTTCGCCATCGCGTTCTCGATGGCGGTCTCGCGGACCTCGCGCTCGCGTTCCTCGCTGAGCCCGAACTCGATCCGCTGGACCTCGTCGGCGCCGGCGTCGATCGCCACGTCGATGACCTCGCCGACCGCGTCCACGTCGTCAAGCGCGATCGCGTAGCGGTGAACGCCTTGATACTCCGTCCGCTCGGGATTCTCGCGCGTCTCGTAGGATTCTCGGACGTCGTACTGATCGGTCCGAATGTCGTCCTCGTCGAGCCCCCAGTCGGTGAGTGCCGCGCGGACCGCCTCATCGCCGGCGGCGAGTTCGTCGCGAACGGCTGCGGAGTCGTTGCCGGTCGCGGTCACCGCGACCTGGATCGTCGCGCGGTCCGGCTCGGCCGTGGCCTCGCCGCTCGCGGTCACCTCGATGTTCCTGTCGAGCGTCGATTTGTCGCCCGTATCGACGCCGGCGGTTCCGGTCGACCCGACGAGTCCCGAACAGCCCGCGAGCGCGACGAGCAGCGCGACGCCCACGGCAGTTGCCAGTTTCCTGTTCATACCCGACCTCTCGTCGGGAACCACCAATAAGTCGCCGAAAGGACAAAGAATCGTTTGTGCTATCGGACGGGGGGATCCTGATCGACCCGATCAGGCGGAGCGGGTCTCGTCGTCCGTCTCGCTCTCGTCACCCTCGTCGTCCGCTTCCTCGCTGTCTTCCTCCTCTTCGTCGGGCTCGTCGTGATCCGTGATCACCGCCGGCTCTCGCGAGAGGCTGTCATCCGCCTCGCCCTCGTCGTCCTCCTCCTCGGGATCGTCGTGATCCGTGATCACCGATCGGTCTGCGGCTTCGTCGCCCTCGTCACTGTCGTCGCCGTTCCCGTTATCGCCAGCGTTGCCGTCGTTGCTAACGTCGCCGGCGTCATCCGTTCCGTCGTCGTCTCCCGACGCGAGATCATCGGACTCCTCGTCCCTCCGTCGGCCCGAATCGCCAATCTTCGCCCCGCTTGCCTCGTCCGGATCGCGCTCGACGCCTCCGTCCGGCGGCCCGGACACCCGCCGTCCGGGACCGAAGAGCCGATCCCGGAGCGAGCGGTTGCTCGGGCGCTCGGCGAGCAGCACCGAACAGTCCACGTCGTGGATCACGTCGAGATGCAGGGAGTTCGAGACGAGCCGCGAGAGCAGCCCCTTCTCCGTCGCGCCGATGATGACGAGGGTGTTGTCCGCGGCCTCCCGAGCGATGGCTCCCTCGACGTCGCCGCTGTCGTCGACGATACGCTCGGCGTCCGAGAGCCCGTTCTCCGCGGCCCAGGCGGTGAGGAACCCCTCGCCCTCGGTGCGGTTCTCGGGACCGTTGACGACGTGAAGCAGGCTCACCTCGGCGTCGGCGGTCCGAGAGAGCACGCTCGCGACCTCCGCGCCCAGCGTCGAGTCCGGGCCGCCGGAGGTCGGGAGCAGGACCCGCGAGGTGTCGAGGTCGCTCTCGTTCAGGATGAGGAAGTCGCACGGGAGCTGGTTGGTCAGCTCGTCGATCGGTCGCTCCGCACGGGCGGCGTTCCACAGCTGGTCTTCGCCCCATCCCATCAACACGGCGTCCGGACGGGTCCGACGGGCCATGTTGAACACCTCCTCGAAGGAGCGGTGCGAGACGACCGTTGAGGTGGAGACGTCGATGTCGTACTCCTCGGCGGTCTCGCGGAGCCCGGCCATCCCCTCCTCGGAGACGTCGGCGATCCGGCCGGCGCCCGCCGACAGCGACATCCGCTCTGGCGCCTGCACGACGTGGACGATGTGGACGAGTCCGTCCTCGTGGTCGCTCGCGATCTGACTCGCAAGCTCGACGATAGGGCCGTCGGTCCGCGGGTTCGTGATGGGGACCATGATCCGGTAGCCTTCGTTTGCGAACAGCGTCGCCTCCGTGGCGTCCAAGATCGGGACGTACGAGCGCCCGGCGGCGCGACCGAGCACCCACTCCGGCACCGTGAGCCGGCGGGTGACTCCCTCGAAGCGCGCCTCCTCTAAGCGCTCCTGGCTGGTCTGGAAGTAGTTCACCAGCGTGACCAAGACGATCCCGCCGATGGTGTTCCCGATCAACACCGGGATCACGAAGCCGACGATCCCGGAGTAGAGGCTGATCTCCGCACCGTACAGCGGGATATTGTACTCGAAGAACAGGTAGAGGACTTCGGTGAACGAGACGACCACGTGGAACAGGTCGCCGAGCGGGATCGCGAGGAACGCGAGGTAGACGACGAGCATCCGGCTCACGGAGTCGGTCGAGGCGAAGCCGACCCAGACGACGCCGGCGACGATCAGTCCCCGCCATCGCGGCCTTGAAAAACAGTGGGACGGCGCCGATGCTGAATCCACCCTCGGAGATGTACCGCGCCGCGTCGACGGTGTCGCCCGTGAAGACGCCGCCGTACGAGAGCACGAGCGCGCCGATCCCGCCGCCGATGAAGTTGCCCGCGAGCACGATCGTCCAATGGCGGAGGAGTGTGGGGATACTCGCAAGCCGTTCCAAGGTCAGCGCGACCGGCGGGAGCGTGTTCTCGGTGTACAGCTGGTAGCCGCCGATGATGATGTAGATGAACCCGAGCGGATAGAGGAGCACGCTCAAGATCGGATGGGAATCGGTCGCGGCCGTCAGCGATGCGTACAGCATGAAGGTGATCGTGATCGCCAGCCCCGCCGCGAGCCCGCTGAAGAAGAGTTCGCGGCTCCCGGAGGTCACCTCCTCGTCCGCGGCAGCGATGATCCGCTGGAACACCTCGTCGGACGAGAAGCGGTCCCGAACCGCTTCGCCGACCGCGGGCGCACCGCTGCGGGAGCGCTCGACGACTTCGCGCATCGAATCGTCGTCGGGGCGTGTCGAGTCGGTCACTGTGCTATGGCACTGGGGCCGCGTTGAAAAGTACTTCTACTTCCGTCATGCACCGTAAAAACCGCTGATACTAAACTTTTGCTGGAGTAAAGATAGTTTCTGTTCATGTTTATTGGGGAACAGAGGAAATCGTTCGGTCGAGATTCCGCGCCGAGGGCGGAGACGCGTTCGGTTGCGGTCCAGCGGGTTCGACCGTCAGTCAGGCGCGGCTGACCGCCACGAGCCGAACCTCGACTTGCACATCCTCGCCGATCGCCGACTCGATCCGTTGGTCAAGGGCCCGGGCGACTGTCTCTGCACCGACGTCCGGGGGCGCCCCGACGGTAACCACCACGCGTTCGGTGTTGCGGGGCGGTAGCGTCCCGCCCCGATCGACCTCGAGTTCGATCAGTTCCATCCCGGGGTTTATCGCGTCCAGCTCGTCGCCGACGGCGGTCCGGATGTCCGCCTCGGTCGTCGAGGCGACGTACGAGTCGTAGGTGACGCCGCCGAGGAACACCGACAGCACCGCGATGGCAGCGACGAGGATGGCCGCGCGCTTCAGGAAGGCCGCGCGCGCGTCGTCCTCGCGGAACCAGCGCTGCGGGCGATACCCCTCGTACCACAGCGTCACCAGCGCGGAGAGGTTGATCGAGAGGACGTTCACCGCGACGATCACGCCCGCGCCGATCACGAGCCGCGGGATCTGAAAGGCGATCCCGATACCGACGGCGGCCGCCGGCGGAATGAGCGCCACCGCGATCATCACGCCCACCAGCGCCGCGGAGACGCCCGTCATCAGCGAGATGATCCCGGCGAGACCGGCGCCGATCGCCACGACGAGCACTAAGACGTTCGGCGCGAGCCGCTCGGAGACCTCGGCGAGATCCAACGGGTCGAGTCCCGGCGGGACGAGCGCGAGCCACCGCAGCGCGAACGCGAACAGCGTCGCGGCCGCGATCGCGACCGCGACCCCAAGTACCTGCATCCGTACCCCGCGCCGAAACATCTCCTCGTCGTCCACGACGGTGCCGACCGCCGCCGACATCGCCGGTCCGATCAGCGGCGCGATCACCATCGATCCGACCACGGTCGCCGGCGAGTTCAAGAGCAGTCCGGCCGTCGCGATCACGGCGGAGATAACGGTCATCAGCACGTACGTCCGGATCCCGGAGGCGAGGTCGTCGGCCTTCGCCTGCAGCTCCTCCCGCGAGATATGCTTGCCTGCGTGTTCGGCCTCCTCGGCGTACTCGTCTTCGAGCGCCTCGAACCGGCGGGAGATAACCGTCTCGGCCGCGACAATGACGGTGTAGGTGCTCTCGTCGATCCCCACCTCTCGGAGCCGTTCGAGTACGGGTTCGACGGCGGCAGTCGGGAGCGGGAACGTCGCGACCGCGGTGTACTCACGGCCGCTCGTTTCGTCGGTGACGACGTAGTCGACTCCCTCGTCGTCGAGCGCGCGGATAACGGCCGCGCGCTTCCCCGCCGGGATCATGACCTGAACGAGTCGCACGGTCGGTCGTCTCGCCGGCGGGACTTATAGGAGGCGATGCCGCTGGCGGTGATTGCGGCGGGAGCGACACAGCGGGCGATCAGTCGATCCGAGAGCGGGATCCAGTCAGTCGACCCGGTCAGACGATCCGAGGGCGGGACCCCGTCCGTCCCGCGCGAAACGGAACTTTAATGCGCGAATCCCTCGCACGTTCAGACAAGAATGCTCTCGCCGCTGTTCATCGACACGTTCCTGCTCGATTACCACCTCGGGCACGTCATACTGCTCGGGTTCGTCGTCTCGCTTCTGGCGACCGTGCCCCTGAAGTCCCTGAAGGTGATCGCGTCCGTCTTCGCCGGCTTCGGGACGATCTTCCTGGTCGCCCCGTACACGACGATGCCGCAGACGTACGTCCTCGCGGGCATTCCGATGATCCTGATCGGCGCGCTACTGTGGACGATGGCCGGCCGGTAACGCGGTTCGCACCACAAATTCCCGGTTTTCTGCGGTTTCCGTTTCGTTTTTGTCTGTTTCCGACAGCGTCGCCGTTTCGTCTCACCGCGCCGTTGTTCGATCCCGCCTCTTTTTGCACCCCGGGCGACACTCCCCGCCATGGTCACGGTACGGGCACCCGCCACGAGCGCGAACCTCGGCAGCGGGTTCGACGTGTTCGGAGCGGCCCTCACACGGCCGGCGGACGTCGTCACCGTCGAGAAGGCGGCAGAGACGACGATCGAGGTCACCGGCGTCGGGGCGCAGTACATCCCCGAGGATCCCAAGAAGAACACGGTCGGCGCCGTCGTGGAGGCGCTCGACGCGCCCGCGCGGATCCACATCGACAAGGGGGTCCGCCCGGCGTCCGGGCTCGGCTCCTCGGCCGCCAGTGCCGCCGGCGCCGCCGTCGCGCTCAACCGACTGTACGACCGCGGGCTCTCGCGCTCGGAGCTGGTCCCGATCGCCGCCGAGGGCGAGGCGGTCGTCTCCGGCGTCGCGCACTCGGACAACGTCGCGCCCTCGATCCTCGGCGGGTTCACGGTGACAACGAGCGAGGGGACCCACGCCGTCGACGCCTCGATTCCCCTCGTGGTCTGTCTCCCCGACGTCGCCGTCTCCACTCGCGACGCGCGCCGGGTCGTCCCCGAGACCGCCTCGATGGACGACCTCGTCGAGACGGTCGGCAACGCCGCCACTCTCGCGATCGGGATGTGCCGCTCCGATCCCGACCTCGTGGGCGCCGGCATGAGCGACCCCGTCGTCACCCCCGAGCGCGCCCGCCTGATCACGGGGTACGACGAGGTGCGCGCCGCCGCCTTCGACGCCGGTGCAACCGGGGTCACCGTCAGCGGCGCCGGTCCCGCGATTCTCGCCGTCTGCCGCGACGGGCAGCGACGCGGGGTCGCCGCCGCGATGCTCGACGCTTTCTCCGACGCTGGCATCGACTCCCGCGCCTACCAGACGCGGATCGGGCGGGGGTCGACGGTGCTTGAGGAGTGAGGCGATGACGTGGAGGTGGCTGAGGTTTCAGTCGATCGCTTATAAGTCGTTGATGACAGATAGGTAGCGAGAGTCTCCGACTCTCTAGTCACTCATTTATAAGTGATCAACTAACTCGCGGTGAGCACTTCCAAAGCCGATGAACACTTCCAAAGCCCCAGCCGGGAGGCGGGCGCACGCTCGCTGCGCTCCTTGCGGTGCTTGCGTCGCCCGCGCCCGCCTCCCGGCTGCCCCTTTGAGTCCCGCCCCGCACAGCGACCACACCTCACACCTCCCCAGCCTCACCGCGACGGCGTTTATAAACGCCGTCGTCTCCCTCGCGCGGGCTGCTCGCGGCCGCTTATAAGCGGCCGCTCGCAGGCGCACGCCACCGCAGTTCACTTATAAATAAAGCCAAGGATACCTCGTCTCCTCCGACGAGTTCCGCTCGCACTTATAAGGCACCTACGGCGCGCGGGCGACGACGGCGAACGTCTCGGTGCGCTCAGAGGCGGAGATCACGTCGAAGCCCGCCGCCTCCAGCGCCTCGACCGCGTCGTTCGCGGCGAACCGCTCGTCGGCCGGCGGGCCGTGGTCGCCGTCGCCCGCGGCCGACCAGTCGAAGAGCGCAAGCCGGCCGTCAGAGCGGATCACGCGAGCCAACTCCGCGATCGCGTCGTCGCTCGCGAACTCGTGGTACGTCATCGTCGAGAACGCGGCGTCGAGATCGCCGTCGTCGAACGGGAGCACCGCCACGTCGCTCTCGACGAGGTCGACGTTCTCGGGGACGCCCTTCTCGCGGTAGAACGCGTGCATCTCGGCCTGCACGTCGACGCCGTAGACGGTCTCGACGTGAGATGCAACATCGTCGGTGTAGAAGCCGGTGCCGCTCCCGAGGTCGGCGACGGTCGCCGCCGCGCGGTCAGCGCGCTCGGCCGTCAGCGCGCCGATAATCTCCTCGGCGGACACCCAGCGGTACCGGGCCTCGGGACGCTCCAGTCGCTCCGCCTTGTCGGCGTCGAACGTGTGAAATCCCATGGTCAGTCTTGTACACGAAGCACTAAAACGCGTCCGATCGAGCGCTCACCACTCGACGGCGAGCCGCTCGACGAGCCGGTCGATCTCGGCCTCGGTGGAGACGGCGTGGACCGACGCCCGGACCCCGTCCGGGTGCGGGAGAGAACGAACGACGATCCCCTCGTCGGCGAGCCGGTCGACCGTCGCCTCGGGGTCGTCGACGTCGATCGTGACGAGCCCGGACTCGTACTCGCGGGGGCTCAGCAGACGGTCGTCGGGGACGCCGTCTTTGAGCCGGTCCGTGAGCGACGCGATCCGGTCTTCGATCGTCGCGATCCCGACCGCGTCGATCGCGTCGAGCGCCTCGATCAGCCCGACGTGGGCGGCCGGGGTCGTCGATCCGACCTCGAAGCGCTTCGCACCCTCCTTGAACACGATCTCGTCGGCGTTGGGATCCTCGACGCTCCGGTAGCCGACCGCGCGCGGCGCCAGCTCGGTCGCGGCCTCGCGGTCGACGTAGAGGAACCCGGCTCCCCACGGGCCGAGCACCCACTTGTGGCCCGCCGCCGCCACCGCGTCGGCGCCCCACGCCGACACGTCCATCGCGACCTGTCCGGGCGACTGGACCGCGTCGACGAGCGTGAACGCGCCCGCCTCGTCCGCGATCTCGACGAGGTCCGCGACCGGGAGCCGCGTCCCGTGGGTCCACGTGATCGCGCTGAAGCAGACGAGCCGCGCGTCCGCCACGGCCTCGGCGTACGCCTCGCGATCGATCCGGCCCTCTTCGGTCTCGACGACGCGCACCTCGACGCCCTCGCGTTCGAGCCGCTTCCACGGGAGGATGCCGGCTGGGTGTTCCAGGTCGGTCCGGACGACCACGTCGCCGGGCTCCCAGTCGATGGCACCCGCGATCCGGGTGATCCCGTCGGTCGTACTCTCGGTCAGGGCGATCTCGTCGGGCTCGGCGCCGACGAAGTCGGCGACGCGCTCGCGGACCGTCTCGTACGTCTCGAAGGCGCGACTGTACGGGTCCGTCGTCGCCGAGCCGTACTCGTGGTCGGCGAGGAACTCAGACGCCGCCTCGACGACGTACTCGGGGCTCGGCCCGTGCGCGCCGAAATTAAAGTACGCGGCCTCGCCGAGCGCCGGCACGTCCGCGCGCAGCTCGCGCGGGGTCATCCGGTCGTCGACTTCGAGTCCCGCCATTCAGGCGGTGTGCTCTGCGACCGCGTCGGTAAGCGCCGCCTCCGTCTGCGCGCCGACCATCCGCTCCGCGAGCTCGCCGTCGACGAACACGAGCAGCGTCGGGATACCCTGCACGCCATACTCGCCGGCGAGCGCCTGGTGCTGGTCGACGTCGACCTTCAGGACGGCCGCGTCGGTGTCGTTCGCGATCGCCTCGACGGCCGGCTCCATCATCTGACACGGACCGCACCAGTCCGCGTAGAAGTCGACGAGGACCACGTCGTGGTCGGCGACGTAGTCGTCGAACTCGTCGGGGTCGGCCAGCTGAATCGGTTCCGTGGGGACGGCATCAGTTGAACTCATCACCTCATCGTACTCGCTCCACTCGGATAATGGTTTTGGATGGAAGCCACAATACCGCACATCGAATTGGACTGTATCCTGATCGATTCGGCGACGCAGGTCCGAGGGTTCAAATCCGGGGGCGACGAACCGCGCGGCATGTATGCGGTGGTCGGCTGCAACGAGTGCGCGGCGATGTGGCTCCTCATGGACCCGCAGACGAGCGACAGCGCGCGGTGTCCCCGCTGCGGGAAGACGCATCAGACGACGAAACTCAAGCGGTTCTTCGAGTCGGAGGACCGCGAGGCGGCCCGCGAGGCCCGGGCCGCGCTGCTCGCGAAGAAGCGTGACGAGAGCGCGGCGTTCGCCGAACTCGACCACGTCTCGGAGCTCGAGCGCGCCGTCGACGAGTCGGGAATCGACGACCGCGAGTACCTCGAAGCGTCGGGGATAGACGCCGACGCCGTCGACGAGGCGGGCGCCCGCGCCGAGGGGGGCGAGTCGGACTCGCGGAGTCGGAGTGAGATCGTCCGCGACGCGGTGGCGACCGTCGACGAGCCGACCGAGGAGAACGTCGTGGCGCACGCGAGCGACCACGGTGTCCCCGCCGAGACGGCCCGAGAGATCCTGACGCGACTCGCGCGCCGCGGCGAACTCTCCGAGTCGGGTGGACGCTATCGGGCACTCTGAGGGGGTCGATCCACGGGGTGAATCTCCTCGCGATCCCTGACAAAGCACTTATGTTGTCGTTCAGACGTGTCGGGTATGGACACGCGAACTGCCCTCCTGGCGGCCGCCGCCGCGCTCCTGCTCGCGGGCGCGGTCGGCGCCGTCGCCGCACCGGACGCGATCGTTGACCCGCGCGAGGCCGACGAGCGCCCCGGCGACGTACGCATCGTCGACACGGTCGTCTCACCGGGTGAGGTACGCGGTGAGACCGCAGAGCTCCGGCTCGGAGTCGACCTCCGACACCGAGGTTCGGCCGTCGAGAACGTCACGGTCCGCCACCGCGCGATCGGCGCCGACTCGGGACTGCTCGTCGACGAGACGACGGTCGATGTCGGCACCGTCGACGGCGGCGGCGAACGGACGATAAACGGTTCCGTTGACGTGGAGCGCGAAGGCGGCTATCGGATCGAGACCGTCGTCTTCGCCGACGGCGAGCGGCGCGCGAGCCAGACGACTCGCGTCGGCGGCGTCGCAGCACTTACTCCCGACTACGCCGATTCGCGCGTCGGCTTCACCGAAAGCAACGTCTGGCCGACCGTCGCGGTCAGCGTCAGCGAGGCGGACAACCAGACCGCCACACTATCGGTGTCGCTCTCGGTGACGAACCGCGGCGACGCCGTCTCGGAACCGCTCGATCTCCGCGTACTGCTCCGGCAGTCGGAGTCGAACGTGATCGCCGACGAGGCGAGCGAGACCGTCGGTGAGGTCCGTCCCGGCCGGACCGACACCGTGACGACGACCGTCGAGGTGCCCGCCAACTACAACTACTACGTCGACGCCGCGCTGTGGAGCGACGACGTGCTCATCGACGAGACGCAGGGCGTCGCCAACCTGAACCCCCGGGAGAGGATCACCGCGAACGAGACGGTCGAAGAAGTGGAGTTCGCCGTCGAGGACTTCACGCGAGGGAGCGACGACGCGGCGGACGTCGCCGACGCTCCCGATCGGGGTACGGACGGCGAGAGCGCCGGAGACTCGACGCCCGGCTTCGGGCCCCTCGCCGCGCTCGTCGCGCTCGTCGCCGCGATCCTCGTCGCACGGAGGAGACCATGACCGACGAGCGCGGCCACGGCGACGCCGGCGACACTAGTGACGACCGCGGCGACTCAAACAGCGACCCCGACGGTACCGACCCCGACGACATCGCCCCAGACGACACATCCGACTCACTCACCGGACCCATGACCGACATCGCCACCGACGCCGACGACACACCTGACACGAATCGCGCAGCGCGCACGACCGACCCTGAGAGCGATGCGAAGGAGGACACACAGAGGGACTCGAACGGCGACGATGGCCGGTTCGGTCGACTCTCGACCGACGACCTCCGCGGGCTCATCGACCGGATTGGGCTGGCGGCGCTGATCCTACTCGCGCTGATCGCCGGCTGGGGCTTCTACAGTCAGGCCGGCCGAGCGATCCGGACGTGGCTCGACCCGGCCTACCAGCCGATCGCCCTCGCCGTGTTCAACTTCGCAGTGCTACTCGTGGCGCTTGCCGGCGTCGCCCACCAGCTCTACCGGATCCGCCGGAGCGAGTCGGGCGTCTGAGAAAGGACAAATAACGGTTAAGTCACTCTCGACGACCGCCTACTCCTCAGGGAGGTCGTCGGTGCTGGCCGGAATCCGCTCGACCTGTCCCGCGACGCGTCGCCGCGTCGCCCGCGACGGTCGGAGGCCTCGACGCCTGCCTCGTTCGCGACCAGCCGGACGTGCGCGGCCAACAGTGCGAGCGCACGGAGCCCCTCCGTTGTCCGAGTCACCGTCGCTCCGCTGGGCGAACGTGGTGTCGATCTCGCCGTCGCGGACGACCCCGACGTGGACCGCCTCGATCCCCTCGCCGTCGAGGAGGGCGCGGGCGCGATCGATCTCCGCCGCGAACGCGTCGTCGCCGGCCGTCGATCCGTCTGCGGGACCCTCGTCGTCGCTCATGGGAAATTGTACGCGAAGCGGGGAGAAAAGCGCGGCGCCCGTCGGGACGCGCAGTTTCGGGGGTTCCGCGGGTCTGCCGGCTACTCGTCCGGCCGCGGACGAGCGATGAACAGCGCCTCTTCGAGCGTGAACGGGTTGTACACTGACTGGTGACAGACGCAGTAGACCCCGTTCGCGGCGTCGTACCGAGCCGACTCCTCGAGCACCTTGTAGTCGGGGATACAGCAGAAGTGCGTACAGACGTTGAGGTACGCGACGAACCCCTGGTCGGTGGACGCTTCGAGCCACTCGTCGCCCGAGTTCTCGACGGCTTCCTCGATCCGCGACGAGCGGATGACGTTCACGTTGAGGGCGGTCTCGGCGTTTTGCGACCGCCACGTGACCGAGGCCGGCTTCCCCACGCCGTCGTCGCCGATCCCGTTGCCCCACTCGTCGTAGTCGTCGAAATCGTCGATGTGGATCCGCTCGCCTTCGTCGTACACCTCGTCCATCCAGTCGTACTTCCCGGGCGCGGCGCGGAACAGGTTGTCTTCCGCCTCGTAGTCCGGCTCAATGTTCTCCTGCGACTCGACGCCGCAGTACTGGTACCACGCGCCGGTGTAGGTCTTCCCGCCGAGCTGCTCCTGTGCGACCTGGATCTCTTGGCCCTCCTGCGTGATGGTCTGCGTTTCGGGCCAGATCCCGCGGATATACCCGTCGTCGGTGACTTCCACGGGAACCTGCGGGAGGCCGCGTGGCGCCGGGCCGCCGGTCTTCTCGATCGTCATCGCGATGGTCGACCCCCCGCCGACGCCGCCGGAGGTCGTCAGGGTGTTCACCGTCGCCGACCCCATCGCACCGACCCCCGAAAGGGCCGCGCCGCCGACGACGCCCTTGACGAAGCGGCGCCGGCCGGACTCGGCCGGATACTTGTCGGACTGACTCATACGCGTTGCTCGGGTTGGACCGGTAAAAAGGGTGACGAACCCTCCACCCGAGCGGGAATGGCCATGAGTTGTCAGCGCGTCAGCGACCAAGCCGCTGACGCGTCAGCGGTCCGACCCGTCGGCGAACTGTTGAACGATCGATCGATATATTTACTCAAAACTGAGGCAAGCTTTCGTTCGGGCATCGCTTTTAACCCAGCCCGACGGATGTACCTGTGGTATGGTGTTGCACAATCGAGACGTGCGGACAGACGTGCGCGAGCTCGGCGCGCTCGTGGGAGACGTCCTCTCCGCACAGACCTCCACCGAGGCGTACGAGACGGTCGAGGACCTCCGACACGCGGCGATCGACTACCGACGCGGTGACGCGGCGAGCCGGGATATCCTTCGCGAGTCCGTCGAGGAGCTGTCGACGACCCGAGAGGAGATCGTCGCTCGCGCGTTCACGACGTATTTCGAGCTTATCAACCTCGCCGAGGAACGCGAACGGGTCCGCGCAATCCGAAATGCGGACGAGAACGGATCCCTTCACGACTCCTTCGATGCCACAATCGCCGAGTTCGCGGAGGCCGACGTCGGGCCCGACGAGCTCCGGGAACTGTTAGCGGACGTACTCATCGAGCCGACGTTCACCGCCCACCCCACCGAGGCCCGGCGAGCCACCGTGAAGGCGAAGCTCCGATCGATTGCCAACCACCTCGAAGCGCTCGACGAGCGCAACCTCACCGAGCGCGAGCGGAACGCGATCTGGCGCGACATCACCGCCGAGGTGACCAGCCTCTGGAGCACCCGACAGGTGCGCCAGCGGAGCCCGGAGCCCGAAGACGAGGCACGAAACGTTCAGTGGTACCTCGAAAACACTCTCTTCGATGTCGTGGGCGACGCCTACGAGGAGTTCGAGGAGACCATCTCGAAGGAGTACGACGACGTGGACTGCCCCAAGCTCTTCGAGTTCCGCTCGTGGGCGGGCTCCGACCGCGACGGCAACCCGTTCGTCACGCCGGAGGTCACCGACGAGACGCTGGCGCGCCAGCGCGAGGTCGCCGTCGAGAAGTACCGCGACCGCTGCAAGCGGCTCTCGGCCGTGTTGAGTCAGGACGGCGAGCGATACGCGGTCGACGACCGGCTCGCCGAGTCGCTGGCGGCCGACGTCGAACGGTTCCCGACGGTCGTCGAGGAGGCGCGCGAGCGCTACCCCGACGAGCCGTACCGTCAGAAGCTCCGCCTGATGCGCGAGCGGCTCGACCGCGTCGACGACGTGCGCCCCGGCGAGTACCCTGACGGCGACGCGTTTCTCGCGGATCTCGACGTTATCGCCGATTCGCTGGCGACCGACGGCCAAGACGCGGTCCGCGAGTCCTTCGTCGAGCCGCTCCGGCGGCAGGTCGACACGTTCGGGCTCACGCTCGCGTCGCTAGACCTCCGCGACCACCGCGAGAAACACACCGAAACGGTCGCCGAGACGGTCGCCGTCGAAGGCGTCGACTACCGAGAAATGGACGAGGACGCCCGTCAGGAGTTCCTCACCGAGGCGATCTTACAGGACGACCCGGTCGTCGACGCCGACGAGCCCGGCGACGTCTCCGAGACCACCGAGCGCGTGCTTCGCCGGTTCCAGGAGTTCGCCGAGTGGCAGGACGAGTACGGCCCGCAGGCGATCGACACCTACTGCATCTCGATGACGGAAGAGCCGAGCCACGTGCTCGAAGTGCTCTTCTTGGCCGATCAGGTCGGCGTCGTCTCGTTGCCGGACCACTGCGGGCTCGACGTCGTCCCCCTGTTAGAGACCGAATCCGCGCTCAACGGCGCCGAGCGCATCCTCGGGGAGCTGTTCGACAACGAGGCGTACGCGACCGCTCTGGAGGTCCGCGGCGAGATTCAGGAGGTGATGCTCGGCTATTCCGACTCCAACAAGGAGAACGGGTTCCTCGCCGCGAACTGGGACCTCTACGAGAACCAGCGTCAGATCGCGCGGTTCTGCCGCGAGGAGGATGTCACCCTCCGGCTGTTCCACGGGCGCGGCGGCTCCATCTCGCGGGGCGGCGGCCCGATGAACGAGGCCCTGCTTGCGCTCCCCAACGAGACCGTCACGGGGCAGGTGAAGTTCACCGAACAGGGCGAAGCGATCGCCGAGAAGTACGCCAACCGCCGAATCGCCGAGCGCGAGCTCGAACAGATGCTCGACGCGCAGATCCGCGCGCGTCAGGAGGCCACTGAGGAGCCCACCGAGGACGTGCCCGACAGCTGGGTCGACGCGATGGAGACGATGGCGCCTGCCGCCCGCGAGACGTACCGCGATCTCTTAAACACCGACGGGTTCGTCTCCTACTTCGGGCAGGCGACGCCCATCTCGGTCGTCGAGAACCTCAACCTCGGCTCGCGGCCCGCCTCGCGTTCCGGCGAGCGCACCGTCGAGGACCTGCGGGCGATTCCGTGGGTGTTCTCGTGGACGCAGACCCGGCTCATCCTCCCGGGCTGGTACTCGCTCGCATCCGGAATCGACGCCTACCTTGACGAGGTCGGCGAGGAGGAGGGCTTCGAGACGCTCCAAGAGATGTACGCGGAGTGGCCGTTCTTCCGCACGACGCTTAACAACGCGGCGCTCGCCCTCGCTCGCACCGAACCGGAGATTGCCGCCGAGTACGCCGACCTCGCGGACGACGACCTCCGCGAGCGCTTCTTCCCCGAACTGATCGGCGAGTACGAGCGTGGGCGCGAGCTCGTCTTGGAGATCAGCGGCCGCGACGAGTTGATCCGTCGCGAGTGGCTCGCCGAGAGCCTCGATCGGCGGAATCCCTACGTCGATCCGTTGAACCTGCTGCAGGCGAACCTGCTCGGGCGGACCCACCGCACCGAAGAGGAGGAGCGAACGCTCCGACTCACCGTCAACGGCATCGCCGCCGGGATGAAGAACACGGGGTAGCTCGCCCAACGACCCGCTCGCCCACCCGGCCCGCTCGCTGCCGGCCGCTCGACGCTGGTCCGAGCGACGTTCCGTCCCTCCATCATTTTTCTCGATTACACTCAGATAGCCGACGCGCCGGCGATCCGATCGCGCCGGCGCCGGCGGCCTGTCGCTCAACAGCGAGAGATCCAGAAGGTAGGCATGTGACCAAATAATCGGTTGAACCGAGGTTTCTTTCGACTTGTTTATTCTCTACGAAAAGGTCCCATCGTGGTCGAACGGAAATTCAGTAGGCTGAGCGACTGTCACTACTCGATAGCACGAGAAATATCTTATATAATGGCATTTATTTTGATGGTAATTAGAGTGGAGGGTGACTGAGAAGTGCAGTCGGTTACTCTTTAACAGTGAATTGAACTGCAACCGCCTTGCCACTCTGTTCGTCACTCCCGTTCATCCAGAAATATACAAATCGGTACTTTCCCGGTACAATATCAGAGCAGATATGGTGCCCTTCAGTAGACAGTCCTTCCCGTGTTACCGAAAATGACCATTTGAATCCTCCTCCCGGTTCATGCACGACGGCGTTTGCGTCGTACCCGTGACTTTCGTCTACGTAGAAGAGGTGTTTCCACGCTCCATCAATCCTCTTCTGGATAGCAAAGAGTTCCTTGTTTGGGGTAGTTTGCACTTGATTCGTTGTATTTTCCAGCCGGAAAGTGAGTCTTCCCCCGAGAGAGACAGTCTCTGGGGAGGCGGTAAGTTCGAATCCGTGAGCGGTTCCATGCCGAACGTTATAGTCTTCCTCGAAATTAATCGCAAGTGGTTGGAGGTTATCACTACATCCCGAATCAGACGGCTCTTGTGTTGAGGGTGTAGTATTCGACTCACCAAGGGCAGTACAGCCTGCGAGTGCAGTGACGCTCGCTCCAATAGTACCAAGGTAGGTACGGCGATTCATGTAAATAAATTGTTACTCGATGCATAAATGCTTTCAGTAAGAACAAAGGGCCGTTTGACTGATTCATCCCTCAGAGAATCAAGCGATTATTTCTGACGTGCCTGCCTTCAGGAGATAGGTTCTATATAGCATCATCCGGTATACGTCGGCGAACGCGGGACGATCGTCACC
>Ga0065697_1000175_pt1 | contig 35424 bp, 33 predicted proteins | sample AntLakMe24m_08um_FD_59086 | JGI IMG/M metagenome (GOLD analysis project Ga0065697, IMG submission 59086) | Hypersaline microbial communities from Antarctic Deep Lake - 24m 0.8um v2 (version 3) | ecosystem: Environmental > Aquatic > Non-marine Saline and Alkaline > Hypersaline | place: Deep Lake... | reverse complement strand
CTCTGTAATGATCGGTCTAAACAGCTGGTTTTATCCAGAGTCATCGTGCGACAGATGCGCTCGCAGTCTCGCACATCGGAGCTTAATCAGGATTTGAACACTCAATTATATGACCCAATGCAACACTTAGAGTGGGGATGTGCAAGGAAAGTTGGAGGGATAGGGGGCCAGCGGGGTGGCGGAGGGCCGCCAAATCACCACTCAATATCCAATTACAAAANTGTTGGGTGAACATACTTTAGAGAATATTAGGCCATGATTTGATCAGTGTAATCGATTATTCTCAACTATTCTATTTGACACCCGATTAGCGCTCGCAGTCTTGCATCTTTGCGAATGTGGGTCTAGTTGCTACACTTAGAGGATAAGTTCAGCACGACGGCTACGTTTGTTACATCCTGGGATCAATCAAACATCTGTCCATTAGATGTGCGAATGTATCGGTGTCTGAGGGGCCGAATATTTTATTAGAAAGGGATTTATGTTGTTAGAATTTCATTTAATATGCATGAAAAAACAACTTCTCATTAACATATCTGGAGTTATCGGTGGTGCTATGATTGTAGGATGGGGTCTCGCTGTTGCCATCTCTGAGGGTATTACGCTCGGTTCGGTGCTTCTCTTAATTAGTGGAAGCGGGATGAGTGCGAAAACAGTATCAATCATTCAGTCTAATTCCACTGTTCTAGATGATTGATTAATGTGGTTTACAGTAGCTATGGTTGTGGTCAGCATTATCACTGCGATCTGGTATCTGTCTCTGATGGGATAGTGCTGAAAGATCACTACTCTCGCAAATTGAGCCAGACCTTGTGCGACATTCGCGTTCACAGTCTCTCAGATCGGCTTGATCGGGACTCAAATAACTTGATCACATGAGTCAATGCGACACTTAGAAAGTGAGTTCAGCAAAGACTAGACCACTTTTTTATCTTAAGTATACTACTCACCAACTGATAGTTGAGATGGGAATACTCATACAAATCGCGGCTCTGGGAACGATTCTATTTGGGATCGTATACGTGACAATCCCCAGAAGAGCACACGAGTTCGGATTTGAGTATCTACGCGATACTTCGTCTCCATCAAGCGGAAAGATCTGGCTCTATCGAATACTCGGTGTTGGACTCATAATAACCGGGTACTCACACTTATTCTAAGATATCTGTAAGGTAGCCCATTTCACCACACAGCGTCTGACCGACTCGCGCTCGCGGTCTCGCATATCGGATCTTAATCGGCATTTGAACACTCAATTATATGATCCAATGCTACACTTAGAGGGTGGATTCAGCACTCTCCTCTCAAATAGCCGGACCTGCACTGATCGGAATCAAGTTCTAATATAATACTTGTTGAGATTTAACAGAGCCGAATGTCCGCTTATCAGGCGTTCGTCGACAGAGATAATGTCCGTTTGAGTGCAAACGGTTCAGGCGATGATTCGATCACTCTCGAAGAGCTTCTACTGGACGCTCGTTGGCAGCTTTCCATGCGGGATACAATCCGCTAATAACACTTGCAAAGACCGCAAATCCGAATCCGTATACCAAATATCGAGAACTCTGCCACTCGAAGACGAGCGACGCTGAGTCAGTTATGAGATGGAATATAAGCAGGCCGACGGCGAGAGAGGCGGCTGCACCGACGATCCCACCAAGCACTCCGAGGAACGCTGCTTCAGCAAGGATCATACGGAGCACCTCGCCACGTCGAATACCCACAGCCCGTAGTACACCAATCTCACCACGACGCTCAATAGTACTCATCAGCATGACGTTGAGAATGGCAACGCTTGCAACGACCAGCGAAATAGAGCCGATACCAAGCAATGCGAGGTTGAGTGTGTCAAGGAATGATCCAATCTGCTCTTGCAAGTCCGCAAAGTTGGTAACGCTCACCACTTCATCATCTTCCTCGTTAAACCAGGCTTCGAGATCCGTAGTAAGTGCGGACGCTAAGTCGCCACTGTCGGTCAACACAGTTACCGAATCGTAATATTCCTGATCAGACAGCGCGGCCATCGGTAAAACGAGTTCATTTGCCCCACCGGAACCAAACCCTTGGGATGATTCGATGAGTCCCTGTATCCGGTAGAGTTGTCCATCATAGGCGACTGGATCGCCGAGTTCAAGCCCGAGTCTGTCGGCAGTCGATTCACTTAGTAGCGCGCCGGATTGCAATCGATTCGGAGATTCGCCGATGGAAACATCATACAAGGCGCTTGCTTCGGTTACACTAGTGACTCTGACACGAGCTTCTTCGCCGTTCCGAGCCGAAAGCGTGGTGAAGTTGGATTTCTGTGGAACAACCGTCGACCCGACTGCAATCGTTCGAATGTCTTCGATCTGATTATCAGTTAGGCCTCTGTTATCATTGTCTTCTCCAGCCGAAATGGTTACCTCGTTAGTAAGCCCTCCAAGATCCGACGTTGCCTGTTGTTGGAGCGCCGCTCCAGCCATTCCGAGAGACGCAATGGCAACGACACCGATAACGATACCCAGCGTTGCTAATGCTGTTCGGACAGGGTTCCGTCCAAGGTTTCGCCACGCCATTTGGACGCTCGGAAAACGCCAGAGGAGATCGGTAATACTCATTTTTGAATCACCCCGTCGACGAGTCGAACGACGCGATCCGTATACTCTAGTAGTTGCTCGTCGTGTGTCACCGAAACGATAGCTATGTTTTCGTCCTGCTTCAATCGCGTTAACTCATCGAGGATTGTCGCACCCGTGTCTTGGTCTAAATTCCCAGTCGGCTCGTCAGCTAACAGGATTTTGGGTTCGTTGATCAGTGCCCGAGCGATAGCGACGCGTTGGCGTTGTCCACCAGAGAGCTGATTCGGCTTATGATCGAGTCGATCACCCAGTCCAACCCGTGTGAGGAGATCGACTGCGCGGTCGCGTCTATCGACTTTCGTATCCCACATTGAGGGGAGTTCGACGTTCTCAGTCGCGGTGAGCATCGGCAGCAGGTGAAAATCTTGGAACACAAATCCGATCCCAGACCGTCGCTCCTCAGTTAGTTCATCTTCAGAGAAATCGGTTACCTCACGACCGTTGAGACGAACGATCCCCTCGGTCGGTGTGTCAAGCAGGCCGATCATGTTGAGCATGGTGCTTTTGCCCGAGCCAGAGGGACCGATTATCGTTACCATTTCCCCGTCGTCAGCATGGAAATCGACGCCTTTCAAAACTTCAATCAGTTCTTCACCGTTCTGATAGCGTTTCACTACATCGATGAGTTCGATAACACTCATTGTCTTCGCCACAGCACGAATCCAACGACAGTGACGACAAGAAGCACGAACACGACACCAATAGGTACGATTGGGAGCCCGGTCGATGAGTTACTGGTGCTTGCAGCAGCTTGAGCGCTCTCTGCAGAGCGATCCTGTGACTCAACGGCTACTTGTTGTGTTTTGGTCACTCGCTTATCGTCGACAATATACGTCATCTCGATAGGTATTGAGTCGGTTCTCGAATCAATGTCTGCTGTGAGATCGAAGGTAGCAAACTCACTAGCATCGATCCTTCCAACAAAGTACTCTCCATTCGGAGATGTTGGAGTCACGTTTTCAGAATCAACAACGCTCAACAAGACAGATTGAACATCCGTACTACCTATATTCGATGCGTCACCTTGTATCGTCACATCACTGCCATCGGAGACCTCAACACTAGTCAGTTGAATATCTCCTTGAATATCTGACTCAGTAACATCAATAAAGACGGGGTGAGTGTATGTGTATATCTTACTGTCATCATCCGAGTACGACGTGGTGACTCTGAGTTCTATTTGTTTTTGACCAAGGCTATCGAATGTCGTTGCTAATGGTAGTGAGAGTGACCCTCCTGAGCCAATGGTTCCAACATCTGAAAACCGGTCGTACGTATTTGCAGTTCCTGGTTGACGAAGATAGACGCTTCTAATGTCGACGTTACGGTTCTCACTGCCCCCGATATTCGAGATCGTTGTCTCAATACGGACACTCTCATCAATAGTAGGTTCTTCCGGCGTCACATCGGTCGATATCTGAATTGGTGGATCAGCAGCCCCAACAGTTCCCACACCCATACCAAGAGTACTAACCAACAACAAACAAACCGTGAGCAGTCGTAGAAACCATCCCTCTACCAAGTTCCCATCCATAGTCACAGCGACCACCCTACAGGATCAACTCTAATACGGTCTTTCCCACGAATCATCACCCATGACTGTCGGGTAGTGAGAACAAACATACAGTCTCTCAGTAGCCTCACCCTTGTAAGCTACCCGCCCTGAAAGGCGTGGCATTCAGCGTGGACTCCCGTTCTACCCGCTGAGAGCGGTAACTAATCCGGTCGAATGCCTTACACAACGTGGATGGGGCGGGGAGATTGGCCTTGACGCGGCCGATCTCCCCAGTTATTTGTGGCATCTCCTTCAGGAGGTCAATCGTCATCCGGTAGGACGTGTCGAGGTAAATCCGTAGACAATGGAGGGAAACCAGGGCGTAGTCGGCGAATCCGCCACCCCGGAAGGTGGCGGCGGATTCGTCTCCATCACCAGCAACTCTTTGAGCAATCGGGACGATCTCGCTAGTGAAACGGGAGATTTTGGTCATGAACAACGGAATTCTCCCGTTTCAACTCTTTCGATTTAGCGAACGACCCTGCCGCCGTCTACTGATTCAACAGAGCCATGTGTACCATGCACATGACCAACATCCCGACTATCAAGCGGTCTGGCATACCTTACTGAGATTCAGATTGTCGACCAAGTGTCAACCGAGCTCGCTACTCACTTGTCTTTGTTTTATAACGATCCATATCGGTTATTTAACTAGTCTGATCCAATTTATGAACGCGCCTACAGAAACAATCGAAATTCAGAACGTCGTTGCATCAACTGCAATCGATCAGGAACTCGACCTCGAAACACTCGTCGACGACATTCCCGGTGCCGAGTTCAACCCAGACAACTTCCCTGGACTCGTTGACCGGACACAGGACCCAAAAGCTGCAGCACTGATTTTCCGCTCTGGAAAAATCGTGTGTACTGGCGCTGCAAGTGTTGCTGATGTTCACGAGGCCCTCGGGATCATCTTCGAGAAGCTTCGTGGGCTGGGGATCCCAGTCGCTGAGTCTCCAGAGATAACCGTCCAAAACATTGTCTCAAGTGCCGATCTCGGCCACGACCTCAATTTGAATGCGCTTGCAATCGGACTTGGGTTAGAGGACGTTGAGTACGAACCCGAACAGTTCCCCGGCCTTGTCTACCGAATGGACGATCCAGAGGTCGTACTCCTCCTGTTTGGGAGTGGCAAAATCGTGATTACGGGCGGGAAATTCGCTGAGGATGCAACTGCCGCAGTTGAGAATATCGTCGAACGCCTTGATGATCTGGGCCTCCTAGGGTGAAATTCAGCGTTAGTCGTAGTAGCTGAGTCGCTCTACGACGGTTGCGAATGCTACGTTTTCTTGGACAGTGTCGATTTTGATTCGGACTTGTTCTCCTTTCTCAGTGTCGGCGACAATGATAACGAATCCTCGTTCGACGCGAGTGATCCCGTCTCCTTGATCGCCGATATCTTCGATCTCGACAGTTCGAGTCTCGCCTTCGGTCACCGGCGGTTGCGGTGAATCCTGGCTTGCCTCAGGGCTGGGTTCGACTGTGTTATTCGATTCAGTCGACGATGTTAACACTGCAACGCGATAGTTGTGGTCTGGGTTCACGTATCCGGTTTCGATTTCGTTCTTTGGGATCTCGATAGCGTATGAGTCATCTTGGGCTTGCACTTCAGCGGTGAACAGACAGGAGAGTTGCTCTGGAATATCCATCACGTGATTCTTATTATGTGTACGTGGTGTCGGTATCTTGATTCTATTCATGTGAGCACAACTGCTTACACAACCCGATACACCTACTCAACGGGACCTTCGAGGTGTGGCAAAAGCGCGTCCAGCGACCGCAGGAAGCGATGTACGCGCCGGTAGGTTGTCTTGTACGAAACATCTATCTCCCCGTCAAGCAGTCTGAGACTTGTGTTGAAACGGATGTAGGTGTAGACAGCGAGGAACCATTTTTTGAGAGCAACCGCTGAGTGTTCAAAGACTGTGGCTGTCTGATCGTTGAACGTCCGGTCGCAATTTCTCATCATTATCGCTGGAACATTCGATAGCTGCCGTACCGAATCACGGATTCAGTATGTCAGCGTGGGCAATAGACGTCTTCACGCCACCGAACCAATGCCAGCAGGTTCGCAGCTCGACGCTCTGAGACAAACGACTTGATCGGGAACACCGTTTGTTGGATGACACTAACGAGTCATCCTTGCTCGCTGTGACTTCCAGCTACTACTGAGAACTGACCAACAAACCTCTACCCAAGAGCGATTTTTATTCACCAAGGAAGTTTACCGTCATTGTACAGTTTGGTCATAACCTGTTCGAAGAGTTCTTCCTCATGAGATCGTGCCATTTTGTCGGGATGTAGACCTCTGTCGTAAGCCCCTGGTGGTTGTCCCTGTGTCGTAGAACCACAACTTGTACACTCCCACTCACCATGAGTATTAGAGCCTCGATAAATGTGCTGAGTCTCGGCGCAGTGCTGGCAAAACATTCGTCGAGTGTCGTTGTGATTTGCTGTCGACTGCTGCGTGGACCGTTTGTATAATAACGCAGTGACTACCCAGAGCGGTTGGTCGGATTCCGAACGCAAGTCCTCAATAGTCCTGATATCCGCTTTGGTTTGGGCAGGTGTTCCGTCCTCTGAATATATATAAACATCACTGTAGTCGCTTTCTTCACGCACCGATTTCTGTTTCGAATCCGTAACCGACGACGGATCGGGGAGTGTAGGTGTCTTGCGAATCCCAGTTTCGTACAGTTCAGTTCCCTGTTCTGAGTCGAGTCGGACGGCATCTGGTAGATCGCCACCCCATTGTCGAACAAGTGTTTGAGAAGGCTCGTCGTCAAAATCGTAGATTAAATCGAAGCTGTCTGTACTGTTAGGTTTGTTATTCCGATGGCGAAAAGCAGCTGCTCCTAAGGACACGGCGTGGTAATAGGTCGTCCCGGGGACGACAGCAATAGCGACACGAGAGATCGACCACTCATCGCCTGTAGACCCAGAAGTGTATTCACTAATTTCATGGTCGTTACATCGTGATCTCGTCGGAGGTATTGACTCACCACAGACCTCACAAGTTGAGACCGACACAACCGAGCTCTCGCTTTCGAATTCGTCGACTTGAGCGTTGTATTCCCGGGCAATATGATCCTGTGTACCCGAATAGTCTGTATGCTCGTATGCCGATCTATCGCCAGGAAAATGTGGGTCGCGGGTCACACACAAACCGTGGAGATACATGATAATAAAATATTGTTTTTAAGCTATGCTTTTATTGGTATTTTCTCTCACGTATCAGTTCGTACTTTTCCAGATCTCTGGTGTTGGATCGATCATTGAACGGGCTTCCTCAACTTTTGCTTGTGCGGAGTCGAAATCAGTATCTCGTGTTGCTGCATCGGCTGCGATGCAGACGCTATCACTTCTAGACACACCAGCCTGACAGTGGACCAGTGTACGCTTACCTCTGTCAAGACAGCCAATCGTATAGTCGACGGCTAGTTTGAACACCTCATACTCGTGTGAACCATCTAGAAATACGAATATGTCGCCAGTCGTCGAATGTTCTGTCCGGTTGATTCAAGATGGGCTCTGTGCGATAGCGAAACGACCTCGTTGAACTCATGGTCTTCTGAGAGATCCAATAGAGAGGTTGCCTTCGTAATGTATAGTTTATCCGTGATTGTGTCCATCTGTTGATTGGGCAGTAGTCCTGTATCAGATTCTATTTGTCTGGTCGGACTTGGTTCAACACTGCTAACATTCATATGGTTATGTTACAAAATTATAATCATGGAATACAAAATCGTTGGAGGTAGATCATCCCCTAATGTCGGTGATAGAGTGAAAATTCGTGTACTTCGTGACAGTGATGGAACGGTCGTCGTTGACCGACCGTACAAGGACCGTCCATTGAGAATAAATGCTGTCAAGGGAGATGTTGAGATACCCTCAATGTCGGGCACATACGAAATAAAAGGAGTAATTGAACGAAGAATGCTTGCGACCGCCGAAGACGAACCTGATTACTTTTTTATCAGCGACCTACAGGTTGATTTGATATATGAAAATCTAGTTGAGCTTCCTCAAGAAGAATTTGTCCTCCCTCAAGATGAAATAAACTCCGAACATGCAGACGTGGATGTTGATGTCAATGCTATATTTTCGGACGACACAATCGTTGAAAAGTCAAAACAACAATCGAGCCATCAAAAAACGATATCCGGAAATTTAGATCAAATTGAGAGCTACAACGACCTTCTTTTGCGAAAGCAGTGATAGGCGCTTAAACTGGTGTAAATCAATACCATACCGAGCAACCATTCGACTTTTTGTTGGATTTCGTGGCGATAGATCATCACTATGGCGTGACTCGCATAGAGTCGCTTGGTCATTCGTCTTTAGTTAACACTCACACCTCGGTTGCGTAGCTGTAGAGAGTGTTTCTTGGAGGATTGGTCGTTGCTGGTGTATCTTCTGGGCGTCTTCGATCAACCGCTCCAGCAGTGGCTGTGGCGAGTATCCCAAGAACTCACCGAGTTTCGAAAGGATGAGTTGGGCGTGCGACCGGGAGTGATCAGCGCAATAGCTGAATATTCAGACAACGTATTTTCTCTGATGGAGCGATCACGTCGGTTTGAGCTTGTTGAGCACCTGTCGGACGCAGAGTTAGATCGAGCGATTGACGAGGCACAGAAGGCGGACGAGACGCGTCTCGTCCGGCGACTTTGTTTTATTAAGAACCTCTACGGTGGGAAAACCCAACAGCAGGCAGGTGAGGCTGTTGGCGTTTCCCAGCCGACGAGCAGCCGCTGGGCACGCGCGTGGAATCAAGATGGTGTCAAGGGCTTGCGACCACGCTTCGGCGGCGGGCGGCCGCCGAAGCTCACCTCGGCACAGTGGGACGAGATCTGTGCTGTACTTGAAGTCAACCAACCATGGGCACCACGCGAGATCCTCTCACTTATCGAAGACCGTTTCGGCATTACTTACCACCCAACTCATCTTGCTCGGAAGCTTCGGGCCTCAGGAATGCATTACGCCAAACCACGACCGATGGATCCACGAAGTCCAGAGGATGCTGAGGAGATTCTCGCCGAGCGCCTGANCGAGGCGCTCGGCGAGGACGATGCCGTGGAGGATGATCCANTCGTCTTGGGATTCTTTCGATGAAGCGTGGCCACAGCCGTTCGAGAACTCTCAGCGGATGTGGTCGTTTGACCGCACCGTCCAGATAGAGAAGCCGTTAGTAACGGTNCCGTGGCGGTCAATCGGCTTCTATGCGTTGACTGGGCAAAGCGTGATCACGTACAAAGAGCGGTTGGTGAAGGAGACGATCGTCGAGGCTCTCGAAGAGATCCGCGAGCAGAATCCGCAGGGTCGGATTCTGCTCGTGGCAGATAACTACGGCTCTCATCACGCGAAACTCACGCAGGAAAGGGCCGACGAACTCNGTATCGAGTTCGTCTTCATCCCGCCGTACTCACCGACGTTGAACGCAATCGAGCCGCTGTGGAAAGACCTCAAGCGTGAGATTTCACCAACAATCTTTGAGGGGAAAGAACACTTCAGAGAGTTCGTCACTGAGGCGTTCCTTCGGCTGAGCCATCGGCTCAGTTTCGCTGTTGACTGGATCGAGACGTTCCTTCCTGATATTCAAAAGTTACAGTGATCACTCAAGGTCGCCGCCCAGCGTTCTGGTGGGAAGACGATCTCGTCATCTGCTACTTCGGTGACTAATCCTAGCAGATCACGGCTCACCAGCAGTGAAAGCAATGCTGCGTACACTAGAATTTCAACAACCGCTGGGTCAGCTGTGTCGAACTCATCCAGTTCGTATTGAGTCTTGAGTTCACGGAACAGCAACTCTACTTCCCACCGACACCGATACAGCGTTGCTAGATCTGACGGTAGAAACTCCTCTCTCGGGAGATTTGTGATGTAGAGATGGTAGTCGTCGGCGTCCTCGTTGCGGACGCCGACGACACGGAATCGCTTCGTATCCAATGACTGAGTGCCGTTGTACAGCCCTCGTTTGAATTCCGCTTCGACCTCTACGTCGATGTATGTGCGGTAGAGATCGTCTACAACGTCTTGGATCTGCTTTCCCTCCAAGCGAATGGCGTCGCCACGCCATTCGCGGAGTTCCTTCGTTATTACTGGGTTTGCATTCTGTTTTAGTCGGCTGACGAAGTAACCGTCATTCTCGTCGATCAACGCAAACCTGCGGTACTTGAAATACGCCAAATCAAAGAGTATGAGCCGTCCTTGCAGCCACAAACCGGTTTTGAACAGGCTACTGTCGTGCGTTTTCTCGTGCGTGATCTCGAACCGTTCAATCGTCTTCTCAGTGGCATTCTGGAGCAGGTGGAGCTTCGCTCCAGCCTGCTCCTCGTGTCGGGCTTTGTACTCCTCGGAAAGCAATTCGTGAAGCCGTAGAATGGTTCCATCAGCGATCATCACGTCTCTAAACCGCTCAACATCAACTCCAGCAGTGTCGGGAACAGCGACCTCGTCGAGAGCCGTCTCGACGAGATCGCTGAAGTACTCCGCAAGAGTTGGCGTCAATCGCTGATAGAAACCGCCTGGAGAAAGCGTCTTGTCGGCCGTTGAATTGTAACAGCGTCGAAAATCAGCAAGTGTTCGGCCTTCGCCAGCGGCGAAGCCGAACACGAATGCCCAGACGAAGGCGGGAATCTGGAGCTTTCTATCACGCTCGACCACGCCGAGTTCCTCGGCGTGCTCTTCGAGGAACTCGGATGGAAAGAGGCTAGTGAGACGACGCATAAGACGGGTTGAGGAGGTCTCTCTGGACACACAAGGCACCTCCTCATTCCTCTCGAAAAGAAGACTCGATAAGCTACCGCTGTACGGCGGTTCTGGGACTAACTAAAGACGGATGGTCGCTTGGTATACTTGTTATGTAAACTGGAACAGACAAACAAATGGGAACCAATACAGACCCGATAGGTCGTGTTACGTGGCTACTGACCGTTGAGAGTCAATCTGAATCCTGTGAGCAGTACGGAATTCCCTAATTTGAGTACTAGCACAGTAAATATTCGTTCAAAAGTCGGGTGCGGGCTGAGATCAACAGTCCAATCACGATCAAATGCTAGTACGATCATGGTTACTGTTGAATTATCTGCTGAGCAGTAGTCTGTATTAGTTTAATGCCGATGCAATCTGGCCGCGTTCGAGCAGTTCCAAAACGATCTGATTCGTCTCTCTAACAGAATCAGATTTGGCGGAAACGAACCCTGTTATATCCGGCATGATAAGCTCGTCTGTCCACTTCTCTGGGAACTGGTTTTCCCAATAGTCGACAGCGTTCGGGTACTTACGAGAGACCTGTTTCGATCCATGCTTTGCACCCGCTACCGCCCCCGCTATCGCAGCGATGGTGTCTGCATCACCACCGTGGTTGACTGCCTGCACAATTGCTGTTTCCGGCTTCTCAGTGTATAACCCGTAATACAGGGCAGTCTCTAGAGTGTCTAGGACGTATCCAGACCGTTTCAATTTGTCACGACGGACTGTTTTTACACCCTCAAGTCGGTCGATGAGTTCATCAGGAGCGTCATCTGGAAGGTGAGTAATGGCGTCATCAATCGGTGTTTTCGACCCCTCTCGAATTAGCTTCGCTAGGATGATATTCAATGCCGCACAGCCATGCGTACAGCGCGGATCGGCATGGGTTATCTCAGACATTTCACGGCTCAACTTTTGTAATCTGTCGAGATCGTCAGGATATGCAATTGCGAGTGGGGCACATCTCATCACGCTTCCGTTGCCAGCTGCTCGTCCTGGTCCCATTGCATCCAATGTGTTGTACCCCGCTTCATCGGGCTCGTCTCCATTGATTAGGTTCTGGATAGATGTCAGAGTCGTTATTCCGACGTCGAAGGGGTCAGAATTGTACCACTCAACGAGCTGATCAGCGTAATCATCGGGGCTGAAGCCACCGTTGGTGATGATATTATGAGCCAATCGGAGAGCGAGTTCACTGTCGTCGGTTACTGTCCCCGCCGGTTGCCCGTGAGATCCCTCCCCGATCATGTTGGTGACTTCGCCGTATGTCCCCATGATTTGTGCGGGAGACATGAATTCGACAGGTCGACCGAGTGCATCACCACAGATCAAGCCCAGAATCACACCAATTGATCGATCTTCGGGGAGTGTCAGTTCCTCATCGGTCACTTCTCTGTTTATGGTTCCACTCGCCAAGGCTTCTACAGCCCACGTTCTCCGTATTTGATTAGCCTGGATAGAGAGTCTCTTTGAGGAACCGTCAAATGGAACGTACTCTTCACCGTGGATTAATTTATTGTAGGTCCTAACGAGGTCTACATTGGACTGGTGTGGGTGTAATTCGTCGAAATGGCCGACTGTCGGATGGGCTCGAGGAAAGTATTCTATTCCTTCGTATATTGGTGCAAACCTTCCCTTGTCAACCAATTCACGCTCTTTGTTGTTAGTCATTATTAGCTCCGTAGTTTCGGTAGGCTGCGGTCGATTCGGCCTCTATTAGACCTAGATCTTCAACTGGGAAAACACGAATCGAAGACATATACTTGCGTATTTTATCTCTGTGAATATATAACATAATCCAAACAATCATTATCATACGATAGTTAGTTGAGCTTACTATAAGACACATCACAACGACGAATTACGGTTTATTGACTTGTTGTGAGAGGGCAAAAAGAGATGAATGCGAATACAACTCCTGAGTGTTGATGAGCGATCCTACTACCGACAAAACATATGACGATCTTGAATCGGAAATTGAACAGCAGGAAGCCCATATTTTGTACCGAATACTACCGACAGGTATCGCACTTACACTCATAAATTCGGACGTAGATCCCCGAGATATCAGGTCGAAACGAAATACAATTAAAACAGAATACGAGCAACTGTGCGATGAGATTAATGAAAAGAAGTCAACATTAAAGGAAGGTCTCTCAGCGTGTCGTCAAAGCAGTGATATTCTGCCCGACACAACGGTTGATATAGCCCGGAACGCTGATCAAATCGAAGAGTCGGTATCATCGTTTCGGAGTACCAACAACCGATTCCTTAGAGAGGACGAACATGATCGGCTGCGTGAACTCTGTAATGAAATCACGGAAGTTGCAGAGCGGATACGGAGTCATCGCCGAGAGACAGCTCAAAAAGCATACCACAGTAGTATACAAAAAGCTGAAGAGCTCGAAAAAAGCGTCCGAACAGCGCTGGCTAATGCTCGCAGAACTGGTGATCCACTGTCCGATACGATTATTGAGCGGGCTGCGGCTTGTAATTCGCTCCGTGAAGAGTTACTTACTGTGAGTTCTTCACACAGCCGCTACTTAACCGATGATGAGCACGAACGCATAACGACACTACGAGAGCAACTCGAAACGCGTGCCGAAGAAATCCGAGACCGGCGTCGGCGAGACGCTCGGACGGCCCACGAACAGATCGTGGCCGAGGTCGAGTCACTACAGTCACCTCTTTCAGAGGCAGTAAATCGTGTTCGACGTAGTGGAGATCCACTTCCGGAGGAGTATCGCCATAGCGACGAACGCTGTGAGACCCTTCGAAATGAGTTGACGGAATGTCGAACCGAACATGCAGGATTTCTCGAAGACGACGAAAAAGAACAGATCGTACACCTCCGTGAACAGCTAGCAGAGACCGCAGAGTATGTTGCCGAAAAGCGGCGTCTAGATGCTATTCTTAACGAGTCTGCCGAAGAACGATCAGCACTCTCTGCACGAATTGAACCGTATTTGGAGTATAATCGCTACCTCACACAACCCAGCAAGGAAACACTCGAAACACTACTGCAAGACGCTAAAGAGGCTGTTGATCCACTCAATGATCTCTATAACGATGTTCTCGGAGAGGGGGATAAGTTAGAAATAAAGAATGTATTCAAACTATTAGAGATCGCGGAGGCGTGCCTCAATAATTACAATGAATCCTACGTTAAACACAAAAGAAAAGAATATTCTGATTTATTTACTAACGTAGATGATGCTGGGAACGATCTGAATTTGCACCAACAGCAGGCTGTAGTGCGAGATGGAATTTATAATCAGGTTATTGCTGCTGCAGGGACTGGAAAAACTCTTGCACTAACGTATCGAATTGCGTACCTCATCTACAATGGAGTGGACCCGAGTAACATTGCTGCACTAACATACACAAAAGAGGCAGCAAAAGAAATGGAACAACGCCTCGCTGATGAGTTTCAAATCGAAAACGTGGACGTGCGGAACCTCCACTCGTTCGCTTTTCGAATCGCTCAACAAGCGACAGCCTTTGACAGGGATGTCGCTCAGAGTCGGGATAAACATAATCTCGTTGAGGAAGTCATACGCGAGGAAACAGAACGTGGTGGTGAGTTCGAAACCCACTATGTTCAGTTCTTGGCGCACTACGATGACGATCAGATTTCGTTAGATCAGTTTGAAGACAAAACTGATTATGTGGCTGAACGCCGCCGCTCTACGTACGGAACCCTTGCTGGTGAGACCGTCGCCTCTCATGCCGAAAAGGTCATCGCCGATTTCCTCTTTACGCATAATATATCGTACCAATATAACTCAATAGTTGAGTGGGCAGAGACCGACAACGGCCCATATAGACCGGAGTTTTATTTACCGGACTACGATTGTTACATTGAACACTGGGGGATCGACGAGAATGGAGAGGTTGCTGACTGGTTCGATTGGTCTACGAAAAAATACCACAATAAGATTCGTTGGGCCCGCGAACAGTTTTCAGAGACTGAATTCAAACTTATTGAAACATATGAGTTCGAACACGAAGTAGGAACGCTTGAGCAGGCACTAACCCACCGGCTCCGTGAGTATGGCGTCGATCTCGAAAAGTTAGGATTTGAGGAGTTCTTGGACTCAACATTTGAGTACAATGAGAAAGAAGACGATGTGTTGTCTTCGTTCACCGATTTCATTTCAAACGCGAAAACGTTCAATATAGAGCCGCAGGAAATCGACCGTCGAGTGACAAAGGACGACCCACGACAGTATCACTTTGCCCAGTGTAGCCAATTACTATTGAAACGTTATAACCAATTCCTCGAAACACATGAATTACTTGATTTTGAGGACATGATCTACGATGCAATCGACGTTATCAGGGCAAACCCTGAACAGTATGCCGATCAATACGAACACGTTCTCGTCGATGAGTTCCAAGACGTTTCGATGAGTCAGATTCAGTTAATTGAGAATTTCGTTGGTCCAGATCGTGCACATCTCTTCTGTGTTGGAGATGACTGGCAGTCGATCTACTCATTTCAGGGTTCAGAAGTCAGATATTTCGTTGATTTCGCGGAGTTTTTCGGGTCTCCAGTACAGACATTTCTCACGACGAACTACCGCTGTCCCGAACCGGTGTTAGATTCCGGAAACGAACTGATACGTAAGAATGAAGAACAGATCGAAAAAACAGTTGAAGCAGCGAAAACCGGCGGTGCGAGACCAGTACTCCACCGTCTCGGAGGGGAGTACGGCTCCTACAGCAAGCGTGTGGCATCATACGCGGCAGAGCTGGTAGCGGAGTGGATTGACGAGGGTGTGGAGCCGGGAGAAATAATGGTTCTCTGCCGGTATGACAGGGGAGCACCGTATTTACGACTCTTGAAAAATAATTTCGCCAATGAGGGCATCCCGTACGATGGGAAAAGAGATCACTATCGTCCGAACGACATGCCCGGTGAACGGGACGATGCGTTTGATCCGGAGGCTGGTGTGTCGACCATCTCGGTTCATCAATCTAAGGGACGCGAAGCAAAGAGAGTCCTTATTCTACACGCTTCGACTGGCCCCGTTGGATTCCCTCCGGATGAGCGGGATGACGATCTGATTGCGCCAGTACAAGATGTAGAGACAAACACACGGGCAGAGGAGCGACGACTTTTTTATGTGGCTATGACTCGGGCGACAGAAGAGTTGCATATTCAAACGCAATCTGGATACGAGTCCCCGTTTATCTACGATATTGAGGAGTATCTTGACGAAGTAGAGACCGTTGCTCCGGACGCTGAGGACGGTGAGACGATTTCTGTCACTGCTGTCGTAGACCAGTTGTTTGATGATATTCATGACAAGAAACATCAAGACGGCGTTCTTCGGAACAAAACAGGGACCGCTCGGTTTGTATCGTGGAAAAACAGTGATCCACCCACTTTGGAAGCCGAGACGTGGTATAAGTTCGAGGATATAACGGTCAACGAGTGGAACGACCAAACACAGTTCGTCATTACTGACCAGACAACTGCCATCAAGATTTACCAATATCAGGACGGGATCGAAAATAGGGATCTCTCCCAGCCAGGGCCACAGCAGCATTCAAACGTCTCTACTGAACCGAAATCGGCAGTTACAACTGATGGACGGTCAGTAAGCACCACAGATACATCGACCACAAAAATCAGTGAGAGCCAGCCGAACGATCACCGACCACCAGTAATAAAAAGTGCGCCAACGGTTGACATTGAGTATGACGACATTAAGAAATCTGGAGGGCCCATCGGTCACGGAACAAGTGGCAAAGTGTACGGTGCCCACATTACCGCAACTGACGAGCAGATTCCGGTTGCGATCAAAGAGCCGGATCAAGAACAAACCCTGAGAAAAGAGACCGTCGACCAATTCATCAGGGAGGGAGAACTCTCGTCGAAAATCTCAGAACATGATCATATTGTCGACATCGTTGACGTAGGAACATCACCGTTACCGTGGATAGCCATGGAGTATATGGATGGAGGTCACTTAGGACAGTGGGCCGGTGAGATGACAGTCGCTCAGTCGTTGTGGACTGCGATCTCGCTGGCGAAAGCCCTACGGCATGCCCATCTCTCCGGTGTGCAGCATCTTGATCTGAAACCAGAAAACGTGCTGTTTCGAACAGTCGGTAGGGAGTACTGGCCGATCCCAAAAATCTGTGATTGGGGCATCGCCGCGGATGGAATCGGTGATTCGACAAACGAAACATACACACCAGCGTATGCTGCTCCAGAGCAGTTCTCAGGCGGCTCAATCGACAACCGAACCGACATCTATCAGCTTGGGATGATTTGCTACGAACTCTTTACTGGGAAACACCCCTATGGCGGTGATGGGACGGAGGCACTCTCAACGGACCCTACACCACCAACAGTCCACAATTCGGACCTCCCTCCTGCAGTCGATGAGATCATACTGAAAGCGATAGCGGTTGATCCAGACGACCGCCACCCGGATATCATTGACTTACGTCGTGGATTCGCTACTGTTCGAGGGGAACTGTAGACCAATTAAATGGAGAGAAATAACTACATCTGGGAACATACAGAGATGCACTAATACTACCGCGGCCTCCGATTTTGTTTACCGTCTGAACGACGCGTTCGGCTGTGTCATCAGGTGTCGACGCGTCGCTTACGAGGCCATAAACCGCCTCGAGGTCAAGCCCTGGGAACTCGCCTTGTTTTTATAAGAATGTGTTTCTCGCTCAGTGAGTTTTCGACGTACCCACTCTGATCGTTTGACGGGACCGCACGAGAAATCCGTTCTTGTGGACGCTGCGCCCACGTCGGGTGCAAGTGCCGCGCAGAAACAGGATGCTCTGTCCTTAGCAAGCAACGGGCGAGTAACCCCTAGCGCGGTAGAGCAGGATAGTTCACTAGTGTACATCGTTTTCGTCGGGAACACTACTGTTGCGATATTCGACATTCCGAGACCGATACCAACCACACCATTGCCTGTTGAATCAGTGGCTGCGATCTTAATCTTACACACAAAGTTAGTCAAGGATTCTCTACCCAAGAGCGATGACGAAAATTTATCACATCATCACCACTCATCGAATAACTCTTGAAGGTCATTTCGAAGTAATATGATGTGATCGTAGCGATCATCTTTCTCTTTCGCAAGGGCTGTCAGTAGGATTTCATCCAACTGCTTAGGTACGTCAGCGATCTCACTTGGAGGTGTTGGCTGTTCATTCAATACTTGATGCATTGTTTTGGCGGGTTTGCCTTTGAACGGTGGTCGCCCAGTGAACAGCTCGTAGAAGACAGTACCAAGTTGGTAAATGTCCGTAATATCATCAGCTGGGCCATACTCATCAGTAAATTGTTCAGGTGCAGCATACTGTGGCGAAAGTCCTTCTACACTTTTAGAATGTTCAAGCAGATGTTTCGATAGCCCCCAGTCAGCCACTTTCGGTACGTCCCACGCATCTTCGGAGGTTCGAAATAGAATGTTTTCCGGCTTAAGATCCAGATGTGCGATACCCCTTTGATGAGCATAGCGGACTCCTCTCGTCACAGCGAGCGAGGTCCAGAGGGCGTGTGGAATGTCCATCTCACCACTCCAATCACCGAGATGGCCACCGTCCATATATTCCATCGCTATCCAGGGTAGTGGTCGACTTCCGTAGTCAACCACACCAACAATGTGGTCATGGCCGTCTAATTTGTCCCATATCTCTGCTTCCTGTAATATACGTTCCACTTGGTCGTTGTGAATAGTTCCAGACATCCGTGGCTTCTTGATTGCGAGGAGTACATTTCCACCAGCAGTCGGTAAGGTTGCTTTACTCACGTCAGCATTACCCCCACCGCCGATGGGTTGCTTGTTAGTCAGAGCATCATACTCAACAGATAAATCAGGTGCTCGTGAGATGTTATCAGGGATTGGATGTGTTTTGAGTTGTTCAATGATTTCTCTCAGACGCTCTTCGCGTCTGTTTTCGAGGGTTGCTATCTTGTCGTATTGTTTGTCATAATCGTGTTGGACAGCAGTTTCTTTGGCGACTGAAAGGTTCGATTCGAGATCTACGAGTCGCTCCTTTGCTTCTTCAGGCTTACTTTCAGAGATAGTATTTGCCTCAGCAAAGTCAGAGTAGAGTCTTTCTACTTCATCTTGGAGTTGCTGGTGATGGACTTCTCCTCGCTCACTCTGCACTGTCGTAAGCCTATGATTGATCATATCCGTGTCAATTTTGTTATGATCCTGAGACACCTCAAGAGCGTTCTTGTAAGCTTCCTGTGTTTCGTCATAGTATTCCAGTGCACGGTCGTAGTTTCCGATGTCACGGGCTTCTCTCGCATTCTTTCGGAGCGAATCTGCTCCATCAAGTGTATCATTAATCGGACCGGCTCTGTTCTCTGCTTCCGATGATTCATCTATAGATTTCTGAGAATGGCTGGTCTCGTCATTATTCGACGTGAGTGATTCAGATGTGTCAATATTATCAACAGCTTCGTTCTTCGTCAGACGATATCGAGAATAAGAATACCATAATAGATAGATACCGCTAGAAAAATAACTAAATATTATAATTGTTATCCAGTGCCTTTGGTTAACGTCTGAAAAATCTTTGGCCAGCTCTTGCTTGTCCTTCCAGAAAGAGTGTATTAAAAAGAATCCGCCAAAGGGGAAAGATAGAACAGAAAGCCAAAGAAAAATGGATACGATTGGATATGTGCTAAACGTGATTTCAGGACCCTCAACACTCGATGGAGTTTGTACCACATGAATCAGAATAGAAAGGACGAATAAAGCGAGGGGAACCACAATAGACGCCTTCATTCGGGTCCAGTACTTATTTGTGCGAGTTGACGTCATTTGGTATTTTTAACGTACAGTAGTACTTAAGTAAATTCTTTGATAGAGATTGGCGGAGAACATATCTCGCGTTTGAGCTCTATTCACACATTAAACAGACTCTTCCGGAGTGACGTATTTTGGAAGGTGGGCACCACGGTCGCGGAGTGCCTCAACGGCGTTGCAGAACGTTTCGCCGGACGGATATCCGTTAGGCTGAGAAACAAGGCGTTCTTCTAAGGCAACGATATGCAGAGCATTGAGTACATACATCCCTTTTCGGTAAATCCAGATATCGTTGAAGTGTCCGAGACGAGTTCCAGAAGCACTTGTCGTCCAGGATGGGTCAAGTGGACGCCAGCTCACCCTCTAAAACCACCCAACCTACTGCCGTACAGTGATTCACCAAGCCTAATAATAGCATACAGGAAAATCTATACCAATCTGGAACATAACTGACTTATTGAATGAGTTCAGTTGCACTCAGTGATGTCGGCCAGCAGCGTGATCTAAATGAGGATGCTGTCGACACGCTATCGATTGGAGAAAGCGAGTTATTGATTGTTGCTGATGGAATGGGCGGACATACAGCAGGTGAAGTTGCTAGTAGATGTGCGATAGAGAGGATTTCGGAGTTTATTAAAACAGCCTTGGACGACAGCCGCACAGATTATGTGGCAATTCTTGAAGAGTCAATACAATCCGCCAATAAAGCGATTCACGCACGTGTTGAATCCGATAGTTCTCTTTCAGGAATGGGTACCACGGCTGTAGTTGCTCTCTGTGTCGACAACGAAGCGATCATTGGGAACGTTGGCGACAGTCGTGGCTATCGTATTTGTGATGAAATCACTCAGGTAACTGTGGATCATTCATTAGTTCAACAATTAGTTGATGCAGGTGAGATTTCCGAAGAAGAGGCAAAAGATCATCCACAGCGTAATGTTGTCTCGCAATCATTGGGAAATAGGGTAGACATTGAACCGGATATATTTCGGATTACAGTCGATGGAACTATTCTTTTGTGTTCTGACGGATTGACTGAAGAAGTGAGCGACGAACGTATCAAAGAGATTGTCAACGACGCGCCGACAGTTGAAGAGGCGGCTGATGTCTTGATTCAGACGGCGAACAAAAATGGAGGACATGACAATATTAGTGTAGCGCTGTATTCTTGCTGATAGTTGTTGTTAGCTATCTACTTACTATGTTGTCGAACGGGCATATATTTTCTCAGTTCTATCTGCGATCAATTCTAGTCGTTCTTTCCACTCTTCATCTAAACCACTCCCTTTGAGTGGGCCAGATGATTTGGCTTCCAATCGGTCTGCAAGCTTTGTAAGTTGCTCGCAGACGTCGTCATAATCTGGATCGTCGACGGGATGATCTGCTGTGAAATTCTGTAGTTCCGTAACGAATTTCCGACACTCTACCACAGATTCGTTTCGGGCCTTTTTCAGATTTGCTGAGACTGCTCGTACGTGGGCAGCCGGAGAGACACCTTCGACGACAGCACCACCTTGCTGTTGTTTCATGCCGAGTATCTCTTCGAGCTCGCCTTGTGAAAGCGTACCTCGGTCTTGATCAACTGTTACACGAAGTTCGGCTGCGATTCCGAGATGAACGATACAATCGTTCGTAATTAGTTCGCTGTCACCTGTCTGTAGCTCGTAGTCGCTGACACCTGTCGAAACCGAGATCGGATTTTGACTACTCCAGTTTCGGACACGCACACCCGCCGTTTCAGGGATTAGTTCGACGGGTGGCTCGCCGTTCTTTTTTCGGGAGACCGCCGCATCCTGGATTCCCAGGTCGACTGTCGTCTCCGGTGTCTCGGCAACGACTGAATAGCTACCATCATCTCGTCGAAACACTGCAACTGGATCCTCTATCGGTACTCGCCGAACGGTCTTCGCATCACCGGCATCCAGCTTTGGAGTCAGGTAGCTCCGCATTACTGATCCCATGCTTCGAGACTCGAATCCGTCTCCTCGATGGCAGTCGCTAAATGCTCCTGTGTGATCGGAACGACTTCGTCACGTTCACGTGCTTCTTTGAGCGCACGACGTGCTGCGCTGGAGGCAATGATTTCCAAATCACTCGAGGAATACCCCTCTGTGAGGGATTTAATCTCGTCCCAATCGATCTCTTCGGTAACGACCGGTCGTTCACGGAGATGAATCCGAAGAACTGCCGCCCGTGCAGTTGCATCCGGTGGAGGGACTTCGATTCGTTCGTCAAACCGACGAATTGCCGCGCCGTCAATTTCGTCGACCAGATTCGTCGCACCGACAACGATTACATCCTCACCCTTGATTTCGGACATCTCGGTGAGAAACTGTGTAATCATCTGGCTCTCGCTCATCGTCTTCTGGCTGCCATCGCTTCTATCGCCAGCAATCGATTCGGTTTCGTCGATGAACAACAGACACGGCTGGTTGTTCCGAGCTACTTTGAATAGCTCTGCCATATTACTGGAGGCTTCTCCGACTAACGAACTCGTGATATCGGAGGCACGAGCTTCAATGTAATTATAGCCGAGTTCGCCAGCCAATGCCTGTGTAATATAGGTTTTCCCGGTTCCTGGTGGCCCGTGTAGCAACACACCGTTGACAACTCCGAGATTATACTCATTATACAGTTCTGGGCGTTCCAGTGGATCGATAACTGTGTCCCGCAACGTATCTTTGAGGTCGGTCATGCCACCGACATCTCTGAACGTCATCTCTGGTGGCTCTTCGAGATAGTTCGATGCTTCTGTCACATCATTCTCATTTTTCGAGCCACTGTCTCCCGTTTCTGTAGCGGTTGTAGTATCGGAATCTGACGTGGTTGATGTTGTATCTGACGGCGAGGCTATTGATTCAGAATCACCGGATTGACCGTTTTCTAGGTTTTCGGCAAATTCCTGTAGGTTCTTGGCGAGAGCGAGCCGCTCTTTCGATAGCGTGTCGCTTGTTTCGAGTTCTGCGAGATCTTTAAGTGTGGTTACACACTGTTTATAAAAACGAGCTGCTTTTGTGTTCTCGCCGTTCTCGCGTGCCTTGTCTGCGCGAGTTCGGTACCGTTCGTATTCGGATTCGAGATGGTCTTTTTGTGCACTTCGCTTGAGGGACATACTGTTTGACCCCTAAATGTTCAGCCCGTCGTCTTCGATGTCGATACTCCCGATGTCGACATCTTCTTCCGAATCATTAAGATCTGCCTCAACATCGATCTGTTCTCCGGAAATATCTCCAGCCGCCATTTCTTCCATGAGTTCCATCTCTTCGGAGGCACCGGTTTCGAGGTCATCGTCCATGATCGGCACGTCGAGGGCATCTTGGATCTGTTGCATATCTTCGAGTTCGAGTCCGAACTCTGCCATCTGATCCATAATTTGGCTCTGGACTTCTTGGGCGTTGATGTCGCTACTCATCAGTTTGTCGATTTTCATATCCTCTCCGTCTTGCATTTCGAGGATTTCTCGCATCCCTTCGATGCTGATGATCGTCCCGAGCTTGATTGTGTTCGCCTTGTGTTTTTTCTTCTTGATCTCGTATTTTTTCTTCTCGAATTTGGCCTTCTGTGCGTACTGACTCCGACTCATATCGTCGGCTTCAGCCCCTTTTTCGAGGAGTTTCTTGTACTTTTTCCCGTGGGTCTGCATGTCGTTTTCCAGTTGTTTTAGATTCTGTTCGAGTTTCGCTTTGTCCTTCCGTAGCTCTCTAGTGCTGTAAACACTCTCTTGGAGAAGCGTTTCATCTGCTGCACCGAACCGATCTTGAACCCAGTCGCGTAGTTCCATTAGTATGTATTCCTTAATTGAATGATTATTATTCTTTCGACACGATACATTTAGATATCCGGTTTGACGAACAGGACAGTTCCGATTACGCCAATAACGGCACCGAGTGCTGCAGCGATCACTAGCAGCTTCATTTCGCTCACAGTGACTGTGAGCATCTGTTCACCAAGTGTTGCTTGGGCGTATATGATCGCTGTGCCTGCTGTTATGCCTCCAGTAGCACCGAGTATCACACGTTGTTCCATGAATGTGAACACACCAAGCACTAGCCCTACCCCGAGAATGAGGTTGAGCAGAAATGCCCCGATGAGCCATGTCATGAAAGCCATTGATTTCCAGATTACCTCCAATTGTATACGAATATCATAACTACTTATATTTTTTTACTCAGTGGAACTTTTGTTGAGTCTCCATTGTGGAGAGCAACATCAAAGATTGCGCCTGTGTGTTTGAGAGCGGCCAAAATCAATTTCGCCTCCAATATGGAGGAAATCTTTTGTAGGTGTAATTAACTCATTCTGATGTGGTAACTCTGAAAATCGAATACGTATTCACGCAGTACACGTCTGCATCAGCGATAGTCGACAACTCGTAGTACACACTAATGACTACCCAACACCCCGCCACCAAACACCTATTCGTCGTTCGGTATGATGATGATGCCGAGCGAAAACGGGCCGAGTACCTCTTCAAAAACTGGTCGGATGGAGAGATTACGAAACCGGACGGGCTGGTCCGGATCACCGAAAACGTCGACCACGAGGAGTTGTATGAGCGACTCCTGTCGAAGATACCGGAAGAAAACGTGTCGGTGTACGACATTGATTCCGTCGACAGCGATGTCGAAACAACGACTGAAGTGGTCGAACAGAACGTACACGCGACAGAAGATGCAGTCGAGACGTTTCTCGAATACATCCTTTCGAAAAAGAAGGCCGTCCTCCAGTCGGCGACACACAATGAGTACGAACTGTATACAAAAAAAGGACGTGCCGATGTTTCGTACACCATTACCGAGTGTACTGATGGCGTCGATGTCTCGGTCCGCATCGTCGGCTACTCACCAGCACCGAATTTCTTGGCGCAGTTCTTCCGGACGGAACTCGCCGATTACGCCAAAAGCCAACAGAAGTGATAATTATGTCAGATTGTAAAAACTGGTTGCAAGACCTCACACACACAGCAGAGATCGTATTGGACGAAGACCTCGCAGCCCTACAGCGAATGCCTGACCGGCTGCGAATCGAGAAGTACAACGACCTCAAATCGGATGAAGAGGAGTTGCTCTGGGAATTTAAACGTGAGTGTCCTGACTTCTTGACGGATGCCGAACGCGACCGACTTCGAGGCGAACTACGACTTGCCCGACTTCTCCTCGCGGCGAGCTTCTACGTCGACGGTGATGTTCCAGCGGCGATGGGTGGCGACTTCATCGAAGCCGAACTACAGGCCGTTGCCGACTTCGACCGGTACAAACAGTTCGATGCACTGGACCAAAGCCAGATCGAAGAACGGATTCGCCGGATGGAAGGCGAAGTCTACGAGTTGGTCACCGAATACACGTCAACGCAGATCGCCAACATGGACGACCTCATCGACAATCCAGATGTCCAACAGGACGTAATCGAACGGCTCGTCGAGCGGTACGACGACCGCCGCGAACGCGTGCGCCAGGGCTTCTTCATCTACGTCGAAACTCACGGCATGGAGTACATGGTCGAAAGCATCGAGGAGGCAATCGAGGCAGTCGCAGATTCGACCGACGAGCGCGAACGTGTTCGAGAAGTTCTCCAAGACGAACTGACATCCCTCGAATCGTCGCTTGAATCCGGGTTCGAAAAGCAGCGGCAGCAGATGGAAACCGAACTCACGCGTGTCGAACAACGACTCGCCAGCGAAACGGTCGACACCGACGAGATTCGCACGGTCTTAGATTCCATCGAGACGGTCGACGACGAGACACTGTCTGACCTCACAGACGCGATCTCGCGTACACAAGCGTTGGAATCCGATCTTGAACGTAAAATCAACGATCTCGAAGAGGCCCGGAAACAGGCACTGAATGCCGAACGTGAACAAGCCGGACAAGAGACGGCCGAAATCGTCGAAGCAGAACTCGAACGACTGACCGATCAGCGTGGTGAGCTCAAAAACGAAGTTGACCGTCTTCAGGCTGAGCGAGAAGAAATCGAACATGCCCGCAACCGCCTCAGTGAACGACAACAAACGCTCGAAGAACGCGTCGAAGAGGTCGAAACCTCGGTCGACACCGGTAGCGGGATCGAAGGAACGAACGCGGTGACCTCGTCGACGGCTCGACTCTTCGAGATGGATTACGTTGGTCGGTTCGATACGACGATGTACGATATCGAATCGATCCGCCTTCCAGACGAGTCATTCGACGTGCCAGATGGCTATTGGGATGGTCGAAGCCAGCGGCGGAACGACGCTTCACGGATGACAAACCTGCTGCAGGAACACGACAACGGCCCGCTCCAGAATCACCCAACCAATCCGACCGCCCGGTACGAACTCACCGAAAGCAAGTATCTCGGCCTCAGCAGTCGGACCGCGATGATCATCGAGGCGACGGTCAGTTCACACCTCGAAGCCCACGCCATCAATGGCTTCGATACAGTTCCTGCCGACCTTGATGACCTGCTCGGCTACGTTAACAGCGCGGTTCAGGAGGCCTCCGACGAGGATGTGCCGTACCTATTGGGCATCGCTTCCCCGACCGGGTGGACAGATCGTGTGAAAGAACACGTCCTCGAAGACGAACTCTCACGGACTCGGTTCAGTCGTCACGTGAGTGTGTGCTTGGTCGACCTCCGAAACGGGGGTCTGATCTATGATCGCTCTGATCCTGTCGTGACTGAAAACATTGGGTTGTTCGAACGAGCGGTCCAGACGGAGGCCGTCGACGAGTGTGTGTCGATGATTCGAGCCGAATATGTGGCTGATCTGGGTCGGGAGACAGTGATGTTAGAAGAAATCGTTGACGAGACAGATTATGGTCGACACATTGTCAAGCGAGCGTTTGATCGGCTTGAATCTAGCGGAGAGGGTGAGCAGTTTTACGTTGATGAACATGGACTTGCACTTGATATAGGGAAATAAACATGAGTGAAAATAGAATTTCCAGACGAACAGTATTAAATGGATTGGGCAGTCTTTGCTTTATAAAATTGACAGGTAATGTCAAGGCTCAACAAACAAACGACATTGTGCAATGGCATCAGCACCGGAATGATATTCAAAACTCTGGATATGCTTCTGGCAAGAATGGTCTAGAAGGAGATGTTACTGTAAAATGGAGTAAGCAACACACTGTTTGGGGACCTCTTGTCCATGATGATTCACTATTCATAGCCGGGGGAGATATATATAAATATGATTCTGAAGATGTTTCCGAACTTTGGCAATTTGAATCCGAAACTGGTCAATTTTTCACAACGCCAGTATATGCATCTGGTTCAGTCTATGCCGTAGATCGTAGTAATACTCTCTATTCTATTTCAGCAGAAACAGGTGATGAAAATTGGCAACTTGATCTTCCCTTCTCAAGTGGCGATTTTGTATTCCGCTCCTCACCACAATATCATGATGGTATAATATATATTAGAATTAATAACGATGATGTTACTCGTGTGTTTGCAGTAAATGTAGATAACCAAGAATTGAGGTGGCAAACAGAACTGCCGGGTTATGGAGGAGATTCTAGAATTCGAAGTTCTCCAGCAATTAACAATGGAACAGTCTATGTTGGCAGTAATGCACTTAATGCACAGAATGGGAACATAGAATGGAGCACACGTGATGCCGAGGTGGAAATAACGTTTAATGAGTATTATACCGTAAATTCGGTTTCGGTTTCTAATAACCGTGTTTTTACAGGATATGACGGCGGAGTTCATGCATTTGATGCTGATACTGGTCAGTTGGAATGGTCATTTGGAGAAGAAGTGGGAATGTCTCTAAGAGGAACTCCAGCGGTTGCTGAAGAAACGGTGTATTATGGACGTAATGTAAATACAGCAGATAGTCCCGAAGAAGAATTTGATATCGAAGGAGAGGTTGTGGCACTTGATGCTGAAACAGGAAATCAGATATGGCGATTTGAAACAAATGGTCAAATAAATGGGTCTGTAATAGCTACAGGCGATATAGTATATGTTGGCGACTCTGAGCACATATTATACGCAATTGATGCCGCCACCGGTGATGAATTATGGCAATTTGATCAGACAGGGGTTAATGACTCGTACCCAAACAATACTAAATTAACACAGATTGCCATCGGCGACGAGACGTTATATATAGGCACTCATAACTCGTTATATACTCTAGAAGCTGGAAGTGTATCTGGATCTACCGCTCTATTCAGACAATTTGGTGGTGATTCAGCACTGCCAGTGACTCTAATTGGCGGGGGAGTTCTTGGGGGTCTTGGCTTTGGAGCCTACCGGTGGATGAACAGTAAAGACGATAAATCTCCCGCAGAACAATCAACAAAAGATTCTAGCTCATCAGTCAATTCAGATAGTAAACTAACTAGTGACAAAGCCAATAACTCATTCCCAGAGACAACATTCCAAGACTACAAACAGGGCGATTTGATTCACGTTGGAACGCACATGCGGGCGGTCCGAGCTACTGTTAATGGACATCTTGATGAGGTGGTTCTTTACTTTGCTGACTTTGAGAATAACAAGACAATCGACACATCGGTTTTAGACCAAATTAAACAGCGGCTCAACGCTTGGAGTAAGATGGATGATCATAGATGTCTTCTTACAGTCTATGATCTGGGAGAGACACCAGTACCATGGGCGGCGGTTGAACAAGCAGACGACACATTGCTTATCGATTGCGTCGAAAACTTCTCAATCACCGAAACGTTGGAAGCACTCCAACAGCTATGTGACGCACTCCATCACGTCCAACGGTATGGAACAACATACAAGAATCTTACTACAGAGAGCATTTTGCATTCTAGGGAGAGTGTAATCAAACTCCAGGGAATCTTAGATCAATTACATGAATCTGATCCGTGGTACAATGCACCCGAGGAATTCGGCGGCGAGTCGACTGAGCAGTCGACCGTTTATCGAATCGGTTTGATCGCCTACGAACTCCTCACCGGAACACTCCCCTACGCAGAGTATCCAAATGGTTCCGCTCAAGTGACAATCGAGTCATCTGAACTAATTTCACCTTCCGAGCAAATTGAAGACCTACCCAGTGAGATTGAATCAATACTCATGAAAGCACTCTCGAAGTCGCCCGACGACCGGTACGAAACGGTCCTTCATCTTCGAGATGAATTTAGTGCACTTGATATGACGTAACCACATAACCGTCCATTAATCAGTTTTACCTCTCCTAGTAATAGTTGGTTATATATTATGTCGGCTAGACGGACTTCAATATGGATAATGAAATACTAAGAACCTGCCAATACGGATTAATGGTACCCAGTGGTGAAACGAGTATTGATAATTTCAATCGGGTGAAATAGTATGGGTAATAAAATCAATGTGTCCCGTCGGAAATATCTACAAGCTGTAGGTCTGACCAGTGGTTTACTCACAGGTAGTCAGTACTCTACAACCACCATATCTGCTCAAGAGCAAGATACTCTACAGGCCAGTAATAATCAATTGAGCATAGAATTGAATAACATCAATTCGAAATCATACATTTCATCGTTTAATTTAGATGGAGATAGTTTATTCACCGAGGCAAAGAGACTATTCTATAACATAAGACATACAGAAACAGTTGACTTTGGACTTGTGAGTGCTGATGGATGGGAGGGATATACTACTGAGAGGATATTTGAATACGGTATTTTCGAAAACAGCGCTCAGACTTCACCAGTACGAATTACGCAAACATCTGTTTTACCAAACGATGAGCCCATTGTGATCACGGAATTAGAATTCACAAATGAGGGTGAGGATACGGTGACAATTGAACGACCAGAGACAAACATACATGATGGGTGGGTTATATCTCGTCTTCCGCCACTCAATAATCCAACTGGATCATATAGATACCATATAGAAGGAGAAGAAACACGAACGTTTGGTGAAAGTGATCTCTGGTACGCTCACGACTTGACAGNNGATNANNAANNNGTCACCTATTTTGGAGATGACCAAGCGATCACTACCAAATATATTGACGGGCCAACAGAGCCGATAATGGCAGTGACACTCACCACTGCTGATGTCGAAAACCCGAGTGACCTTCCAACGAGTGAAGAAAACCCTCCTGCACGACAAACATCCGGATTTAGCGTCGACGCTGTCGACCTCTGTGTGGAAGGATTTTCCATAGAACCCGGCGACACAGTCAGTTTCACCACTTCTTCGATGACTCATGCGGGCGGTGATGAGGCTGTTGCTCGTGCGGAGGAACTCACTCAATTAGCAGATTCGCTTGCGAGTGAAATACCAGAGTTGCAAGATGGGCCATCAAGAAGCTCTCTAACAACAGTCTTCCAACGATTCGGGGGACAGTCGAATAATCCACTATTCATTGGGGGACTAAGTGCTGGAGTACTCGGCTTGGGCTATGGAGTATATCGAAAACTCCAATCAGAGACTGTGCCAAAACAAGAGATTGAAACACCTGTCGACGAGCCATCGAGTGGTACTGAAGAGAGTGTATTGAGTGATTCCACACCAATCATCGATAGCTATTCGAATATTAATCTTGGCGAGGTAGTCGAAACAACTGATCGAGTACAAATACAATACGGGACGGTAGATCAGCAGACAGTCTGGGTGATTACGCCACCTGAAGCAACTGACAAGACAGTAGATATCGAGCAGATCTCAGCACTTAGTGATCAACTTGAGCTGTGGGCGAAAATGGATTCAGCTCCGAATTTGTTGTCGGCGTATAAGGTTGGACGAAGCCCGCTTCCGTGGGCCGCAGTCGAACAGGCGGACTACCCCGCTCTCGTTGATGGCGTACATCAATTAGACTCCGGAGAATTACTTGAATCACTCCAGCAAGTGTGTGAGGCAGTACATCATGTTCATCGCTACGGAACAGTGTATGAGAATCTCACGACAGACAGTGTGTTGTACATCGGTGAGGGTACAGTCACACTCCGAGGGGTGCTAGATGCGTTTGATGAACCCGATCCATGGTATAACGCACCCGAGGAATTCCACGGAGAGTTGACCGAGCGGTCAACCGTGTATCGTATCGGACTCATCGCGTATGAATTATTCACTAGGAGACTCCCCTATGAGGAGTATCCTGACGGGCACCCAGAAGAAGCAGTTGAGTCAGAGGTGACACGTAGTGATATGTTGTCAACAGAGGAACTGCCGCCAGCGCTTGCTGATGAACTCGTGAAAGCACTCTCTAAAAATCCGGCAGATCGGCATGAAACCGTACTTCACCTTCGGGATAGCTTCTCAGAGATAGTGAGCGAGTAGTCTACGACTCAGGTTCAGCTGTATCGACGACCATATCGTATGCCCGTCGGATATCGTCTCGGAAATGGAGTGCCGTCTCATATCGATCCGCTTTCGGTTTAGAAAGCGCCTTCAACAGAACCGTATCAATGGCGTCACCTAACTCGCTGTTTACGTCTGAGGGGACTCGCGGCTCGTCGTTCAGCACCGCCATCACGCTTTCTCCGTGAGAAGTTCCCTCATACGGTAGTTCACCAGTAAAGAGTTCGTAGGCGACAACCCCGAGCTGATAAATGTCGGTTCGTTCGTCTGTCCCACCGTATTTTTCGGGTTCGAACTGCTCAGGGGCGGAGTAGCTCGGTGTGAATCCCTTCACACTCATCGAATGGTCAAGCAGTTTATTTGCGAAGCCCCAATCAGTCAGCTTCCCGACTGTGCCGTCGGTGGTATTCTTATACAGGATGTTTTCGGGTTTGATATCCGCGTGCGTAACACCGTGGCGATGAGCGTGATGGAGCCCTTCAGCGAGTCCTTCGAGTTCGCCAAATATCTCGGTATATGTGAGATTTTGTTGTGTGAGATCTCCCGCGTCCATGTATTCGATAGCAATCCACGGAAGCGGGGTCTCACCCCATGTATGAACGGACACGATTCTGTTGTGGTCACCGATTTCGTTCCAGACTTCCGCTTCATTCAAAAACTCATCAAATGCTGACGTATCGATTGTGGCTGCATCGGATGATCGTGGAATCTTTATTGCGACTACGTCTTCCGCTCCTTTTTTATATCGGGCTTTGTAGACATCTGCGGTCCCACCAGATCCAAGCGACTCCAACTGTTCGAAGTCCTCATACGACGCATCAGTAATCTCTGGGTGAACCGATGGCCCTGCTTGGGATGAACCGATAGGAGTAGCCTCTCCAGAAAGGCTTGCAGGTTCGTGTTTTTCTGTATCCTCGCTTGCTGAATTCGAGGCTGTCGTTTTTCGCAGTTTTCCGAGCGTAACGTACGATGCGACACCAGCAACTCCGGCCCCAGCAATCAGCTGTACTTCCCGTGGAACGGTCTCATCGACAACGCCTCTGGCTCCATCAATATCACCGGATGCTGCTGCGTCCCAGAGACTGGCAAACACTTGTGAATCGGCCGTTAGAGCGAGTACCTGCCCGTTTTGGCCACCCAGATAGATTATCTCGTCCGCGATACTCACTGGCGTTGAAATAGTTGATCCGACAGTGTACTCCCAGTCTACTTCCTCATCGTCCGTATCGATCCCATAGAGACGACCGTTTTCCGTCCCAACAACCACTGTCTCCCCGCCAACAGCAACAGCAGTTGTAACGCTCCCGTCGACAGGAACTCGCCACTCGGTGTTTCCCGAAGCGGCATCGACCGCCACTAAAGTTCCGGCTTCGGTAGCAAGATACAGTGTTCCGTCTGCAACAGCTGGAGTTGCGGTAATCGATTCATCGACTGACTGGTTCCACTCTACTGATGGACCGATAGCAGAAACGGCACCTGTGTCATTAGTCACATAGACCGAATCACCATCCGAAACCGGGGATGCAACGATTGAGCCATCGAGCGACGCTATCTCCTCCCCATTGCCGGATTCCGTTTCGATTGCAAATACGGTTCCATCCTCCGTGGATACATACACCGACCCGTTTACCAAGACTGGTGTCGTATATACGGTCTGGTCTGTAGCAAACGTCCATTCTTCAGAACCAGAATCCGAATTAAGACAAAACACATCTCCGTCGACGGTAGCACTGTAGACATACTCTGAATCATAAACCGGAGAGCTACGGACCGCTGAACCAGTCTCGTATGTCCACTGTTCATTTCCGGCAGTATCGATAGCAAATAGCTGCTGTGATAGCCCGCCAATGTAGATGCGATCAGAATCTATTGCAGGAGTCGACGTTGGTAAGTCTTCATTGCTCTGACCGGCCTGTGTTCCAGCATCGAAAATCTGTGTTTGTCCATCCGCAGTGACTTGATATGCCCGCCCGGACGCATCAGTAAAATATACCGTTCCATCTCGACTCGGTATCCCCGATGTCGCAGCATCGGATGTATTGAGTGTCCACTGTTGAGACAGCGAATTTCCAGAAACATCTGCTTCCGGATTAAATCCCGTGTTCAGTGAGTCGTTTCCATACCCGTCCCATGAGTCAGTATTCCCTTCTTGAGCCAAAGATGAGGCAGAGAGCCCGCCAGCGGCGACAGAAGCAGCCGCACCGGTTCGCAAAAACCTGCGGCGAGAAAGCTTATGATCCATTTAATAGAAAGTCATTATTTTGTGCATATAAATACTGTGTATGATGTAATATTATTCATCAAATAGGTATGTCTCTGGATTACGGTCAATTACGAACGCGATGTTTTCTGACTGTGTCAGATTTGATGCGGACTTGTTCTCCTTTATGGATGTCGAGGACGTAATCACGTATCCACGCTTAGTGCGAGTGAGTCCGTCTCGTTAATCGTCAACATCTTCGATCTCAACGGTTCAATTTGCGACCTTGGTCACCGGCGGTTGTCTGTGATTGGTTAGCGAATTGTCGCTCATGATTGGGCACTGGAAGCGGCTGATCGATCAGAGTTAGTTATGTGACTAACAAAGATATCTAATCACCAGTTTTGATTAGTCGATTTTCTTTATTCAAGTATTCAACTCAGTCTGTATTCAGCACGTAGTTGGATAGCAAGACCAAGATACACCGCTCAGTGATGCCTCTCGTCCTTACCGAAGTTCTCTCCCACCCAAAATTGACTGGAGCTGTTCAGGTGGATCAAGTCCTCGCCGTTTCCACGTCGCCAGCATCGTTGTTATTGTCTCGTGAATCTGGACCCCTTCTGCCGAACGGAGGGTCCGAAACATCTTCCTAAGGACTACTTGCTCGCGCAGAGCCCGCTCTGCGCGATTATTCGTTGAGTCAACGCCTGGCTCAGTCACAAATGTCAGCCAATGACCCAACCCATTGCTGATCTTCTTGATCAGCTGCTGAACCTCTCGGACCTCGTAATCTTCCCTAATCAGGCCCTCTAAGTGCAAGGACGCTTCCGCCCGCTTCTGCTCGCGGGCGGAAGCGGACGGATCTCCTTCGACGAACGTCGTTAGATCGTCGTGGAGTGCGTGCAACTCTCCAGACAGCCGCTCTGCTTCCTCATACCGTTCAGCGACGTACTCGGCTTCCCGCAACAGATGCGCCCAGCACCGCTGAAGCTTCGTGTGATAACTCGGATACGCTGACCAGCCGTCACAACTGAGCGTCGAGTCCTCGGCGAATTCCTCGCCGAGGACGTCTTTCAGGACCTGACTTCCACGGCTCTCATCAACCCAGAACAGCACTTCGTCATCAGTGACGAACGTCCACGCCCAGTGTTGCTCGCCGTCAACCGGAAAGCCTGTTTCATCACAGTAGACGACCTCACTCTCTCGAATCTTCTCTTTGACATCGTTGTATGCGGGTCGCAGCCGGTCTGCGACCCGCTTGGTTAAGTTGTAGATCGTCCGGTGGGAGATCGGAAGGTCGAGCTCCCAGTCAAACAACTCGGCCTGTTTTCGGTTTGGCAGTCGTTGATGGAACCGACCGAGAGCGGTTTGGGCCAGGATATTTGGCCCAAACCGCCCCTCTTCGGGACAGTCAGGATGCTCAGCAACGACCTCGTTTCCACAGGAGCAGTTGTGTTTGCCGAGTTGGAACTCTACGACGGTGGTTGGAACGGGAAGCGGGACATCGATAACAGTTCGTGAGACGTAGTTATCAGGGTTCGAGAGGATTTGCTCACAGTCTGGACAGTATCCCTGATCAACCCGAATCGTCTCTTCAGGTTCTGGTGGCGGTCGTGTTGTTCCATCGTGACCTTCACTCCGTCCTGGTGAAGAGTCGCTGGCGGCGTCAGGGTCGCCGCCAGCGTCATCTTCTTCAGATTCTTCGTCTTCATCCCCGTCTTGACCGTCGCCACCCGGTGATTTAGCCGCACCACCCTGCTTACTGGGTGGTGTGTTTGGGTTTTCGTACTGCTTGAGGCGAGCCTCAAGCTGTTCGATCTCCTGTTGTTGTGCAGTGATCTGGCGTCGTAGAAATCGGTTCTCAAGCTCTTTGATTACCAGCTGCTGGCGGAGTAGCGAACTATCGTCGGTGCGGATCACGGAATCTGCCGATTCCGTTGATCCGCGACTCCCCAGCGACACAGTAGTTCAGCACTGGTGAACGATCTATGAGACTGCTACGAAATCGTCTCGGCATGGAACTGCTATCCAACTACTTCAGCACGTAGATAATGTTATAATGTTCTGATAATATATGTCGTGATGATTCACTTCTGATTATGAGTAGAGAAAACTGATCCATACACAATCAAAATCAACTGAAAATGAATCCTCTCAAAATACACTATCGGTACTTCCCAAGCAGCGTAATCAGCTGAATTGAATCGCTAAATTAACCACAAGAAAGTGTCTGGA
>Ga0065697_1000225_pt1 | contig 35504 bp, 36 predicted proteins | sample AntLakMe24m_08um_FD_59086 | JGI IMG/M metagenome (GOLD analysis project Ga0065697, IMG submission 59086) | Hypersaline microbial communities from Antarctic Deep Lake - 24m 0.8um v2 (version 3) | ecosystem: Environmental > Aquatic > Non-marine Saline and Alkaline > Hypersaline | place: Deep Lake... | reverse complement strand
CCCGTTCGACGTCGTCGACGAAGCGTGGCGGCTGGCGCTCGCGCCCGCGCTCGCCGCCGCCGTGACGCTGCCGTTCTTGCCGCCGGTCGGGATCGGCCTGTTGGCGCTCGCGTTCGGCGTCCTCTGGTTCCACCGCGACCCCGACCGCTCGACGCCAGATGCCGAGGGGATTGTCGTCGCCCCCGCCGACGGAACTGTCTCGGTCGTCCGCAAGGAGGGCGAACGGCTCCGCGTTGGCGTGTTCATGAACGTCACCGACGTGCACGTGAATCGCGCGCCGCTCGCGGGCGAGGTCCGCGAGGTTCGGCACCGCCCCGGCGCGAATCGGCCCGCCTTCGACAAGGAGTCCGACCGCAACGAGCAGGTCGCGATCGACTTCGGCGAGTACGAACTGTTGGTCATCGCCGGCTGGTTCGCTCGCCGGATCCATCCCTCGGTCGAGCCCGGCGATGCCGTCGACCGCGGCGAGCGCGTGGGCCACGTCTCGTTCGGCTCGCGGGCAGACGTGATCCTCCCCGCCGATATCGACGAGACTGACCTCCTCGTGAGCGAGGGTGACGCGGTGCGCGCCGGCGAGACGATCATCGCCGAGCGGGACTGAGATCGCAGATTTTCTTCACCGAGCGCGAGCGTCCCCGGACGCCGGACGCGACCGCCTCAGACTCCCAGCGCGTCGGCCAGCTCGTGGATCGATTCGACTGTCATATCCGGATCGCCCGCAAACGGCTCCCACGGCGTCCCCTTCCGGTCGACGCGAACTGCCTGCATCCCCGCGTGCGACGCGCCCAACACATCGAACCAGCCCGCGGTGACGTGAACGATCTCGTCGATCGGTGTCCCGGTTCGGGCGGCGCCGTGGCGGTACAGCTCCGCNGNCGGCTTGAACGTCTCCACCTCGTCGGCGCTTATCGTCCCAGCGATGAGATCGCCGATACCGGCGTGTTCGACCATCGAATCGAGCATCTCCGGGTTTCCGTTCGAGAGCACGTACGGCTCGTAGCCGCCCTCCCGTAGGCGCTCGATCCCTGAGCGCACGTCGTCGAACACCTCCAGTTCGTGGTACACCGCGAGGATCTCGTCGCGTTCGGCGGACGACAGATCAACGTTGTGAGCCGCCAAGGCGTACGTCAGCGCGTCGCGGTTCATCTCGTAGAACGGCTGGTAGGCGTCGATCGCGTTCGCGACGAAGGTGTACGCCAGCGACCGCGACCGCCAGAGCCGCGACACCGGCTCCGGGTCGGGGACGCGCTCGGCGAGCGCCGCCTCGGCCGCCTCCACGTCGACGAGGGTGCTGTACGAGTCGAAGGTGACGGTCTGAACGCGGTCCGGATCGAGTGGCATTCGGTCGTCCCTTCGGCGCGCCGCGTTATCATACCCCGTGGTTCGCTCGATCGCAGATCGATTCCCTCCGGACGGTGATTTTTATAGGACGAACGGCCCCTGTTGGCGGATCGGTTCGCCGTGCGGCCGCCCGGAGACGGCGACGAAGCGAAGCCCATCTTCCTCGTCGCTCTCGACCGTCACGTCTCGTGCGTCCGCGTTCGGTAGCACGTCGCCTGCGCCGAACTCGCAGCGGATGTCGGCACCGGCACCGGCGGCTGCGTCGCCCTCCCTGACGGTCCCGCTCCCCTCGACGCCGTAGAGGAATCCGGACCACTCGTCGGGAATCTCCCACGTCCACGTATCGCTGACGTGAACGTCGAGATACTCCATCGGGGTGTGCAACTCGATCGGCGAGCCCTCGCCCACGACGGTCGTGACGGTCGCGCCGTCGAGTTCGGTCGTGGGGAGCTCCTCGGCGCTCGCGTCGACGTAGTCCGGATCCGCCTCCTTCTCCTCGCGCGGGAGGTTCACCCAGAGCTGGAGCCCGTTGCAGGCCTCGTCGTCGGCGGGGAACTCCGAGTGGCGGATGCCGCTCCCGGTCGTGATCCGCATCGCCTCGTTTTCGCGCGCGGTGTGCTCGACGCCGAGCGAGTCCGCGTGGTCCATCCCGCCCTCGATCATGTACGAGACGATCTCGAACCCCTTGTGCGGGTGCATCGGGAACCCCTTGTCGGGGTCGATGTAGAACCGCTCGAACAGCACGAACGGGTCGAGGTTGTCGGGATGGCCGTTCGTCGGGAACGCACGGTCGGAGTTCACGCCGGTTCCGTGCCGGACCGTCTCGCCGGAGAGCGGCTCGACGCTCGCGCCGCTCTCGTCTGGTGTCATATTCGATCTGACGAGTTCGGCACAGATAAGGCCCGCGTCGCCGGTAGTCAAAAACAACCAGATAATAAATATATTTGTTCCGATTATGGTTTAAAACGGATTTATGGGGGATTTCTGAGTCATTTGGAAAAGACAAACCTCTTACTGAAAAGTGCTACAGAGAACGCTCTTACCCGTCCCGAACATGGAAATGAATGTAGACATGAGCTACGAACTTGATCCGCTGCCGTACGATTACGACGCATTGGAGCCGCACATTTCCGAGCAGGTGCTCGAATGGCATCACGACACTCACCACCAGGGCTACGTGAACGGGTGGAACTCGGCCGAGGAGACGCTTGAGGCGAACCGCGACGCTGGAGACTTCTCNTCGTCGGGCGGGGCGATCCGNAACGTGACCCANAATTCGTCGGGTCACATCCTGCACGANCTGTTCTGGCAGAACATGAGNCCGGAAGGCGGCGACGAGCCNGAAGGCGCNCTNGCCGACCAGATCGNGGAGGACTTCGGCTCGTACGACGCCTGGAAGGGCGAGTTCGAGGCGGCGGCGTCCGCCGCGTCCGGCTGGGCGCTCTTAGTGTACGACACGTTCTCGAACCAGCTGCGGAACGTCGTGGTCGACAAGCACGACCAGGGCGCGATCTGGGGCGGTCACCCGATTCTCGCGCTGGACGTATGGGAACACTCCTACTACCACGACTACGGCCCGGCTCGTGGCGAGTTCGTCGACAACTTCTTCGAGGTCGTCGACTGGAACGAGCCCGCGACCCGCTACGAGCAGGCCGTCGAGCTGTTCGAGTAACGCTCCACGCTCGGACGCGCCGCGACGCGCGCGTCGGAACCCCGAGATTTTTTCGGATGATCGACCGCCGAGCTTTGGTGCCACCTCTCAGTGCGAGGAATGGCTCTCTGTCACCCGTATCGGCAGCGTTTATGAACGCGACGCCGTAGCCACGCCCATGCCCGAGCCGAAGTCGACGTTCGACGCGACGTACCCGTGTGACTTCTACGAACCCGCAGAGCTGTTCGAGTCCGATCAGATGTACACGATCCCGGAGATCGCCCGGCTGCTGCAGGAGTTAGATCCGGACGCCGAGATCGACCCCGACACCGAGGCCGTACTGATCGACTGGGCGATTCCCTGGGTGATGACTCACGCCGAGGACCTCGTGATCGCGGAGCCGCTGGCGGAGGACGGTCCCGGCTACTACGGGGTCGCGCCGCACGCGATCGACGGTGAAAACGGGAGCAGGAGAAGGGGACACCGACCTGCAAGACGGAGCGTGAGCCCGGACCGACCAGACGCCTTAGTGATCCTCGTCGCCGGCGGTGCTCGCGTTGACGCCGGCAAGACGACGTTCTCGACCGGGCTGGTGGCAGACCTCGCTGCCCGCGCCGGCGACGCGGTCGGCGTCAAACCCCGCGCCGGCAACGACTACTGGTACGACCACGACGACTACCGGATCGCAAGCGATTCGGGGCGGCGTCTACGGGAAAGACGCGAGACGCCTCGCGGCCGCGAGCACGCGATCGCTGGCGAGCGTTGGGGAGCGGAGCCGTCCCGAGGCGATCACTCCGGAGTCGATAAATCCCGTTCACCGGCTCTGGCGGCCGACACCCGACCGAACCGGCATGCTGGGTGACACGGACCGGACGTTCCTCTGCGACCGGGTGACGACCGAGGGCGGCTCCCGGTTCGTCGTCAACGGGGCGGCCGAGGCCGCGGGACTGCTTCCCGACGGTCTCGCCGACCGATTCCCGCTCGCGGAGGCAACTCGGGTCGACGACGTAGCGGCGTTCAACGACGTGATGGCGGCCGACTACCTCCCGGCGTTCGACCGCCTCGCAGCGCGGGTCGCGGCGGCGTCGGTGCCCGTCGTCGTCGAGTCGTACGCGGACATTGCCGGGCCGCTCCCGCGCGATGGACCGGTCAAGCCCGACGCGGTGGCGGTCGTCGATCCGGGTCGCGCGCGAATCTATGCCGGCGACCGATACGCGAAGGCGCGCGCGGTCGCGTCCGGCAGCCCGCGCGAAGGGACGATGGAGGAGCATACCGGAACCGTAACGGAGATGATCGAGCCGCTCGCGACAGTGGATCTACCGGCCTTATCCGGCGACGAACGCGGCGACCCGGAGCGCGTCACGGAGCGCTACGGCCCCGCCTACGAGATGCTGATCGACGCGGTCTAACGGGAGAACGGACGGAACTCGGAAAAGTGGTGGCGGCGCGCTCAGGCGTTGCGCTTCGTGTAGTGCTCGATCGCGGATTCGATCGAGGAGAGTTCGGCGTTCACCCGACTGTCGGCGACGCGCATGAACCCGGGAGTGTACGACGCGGAGTAGTCGAAGATGGTGTTGACCGCGCGCTTCGGGGCGGAAGCGGCCGTGAAGTCGGTGATTGTGTACACGCGGGTCGTCGGGAACGCGGTCCAGAACGTGCTGGAGACCCAGCGGTCCTCGTCCTCGAAGGCCGTCCCGACGCGACCGGTGGCGAGGTACTCACCGTCGTGGTAGAAGAGGAGGAGGTCGCCTTCTTCCATCCGCTCGAACGTCGAGCCGTTCCCGCTGTCGTCGTCGACGGCCCACAGACGGACTTCGTCGAGGTCGGCGAGAGGGTCCGGGCGGTCGTCGTACTCAGTGAGGTCGACCGCAGACTGAACCGTTCGATCGAAGTTCTCCGGGTCGATCGGGACCAGGAAGACGTTCGCACTCATTACTCCCACTTCCGCCGGGAGGGGTTTAAAACCGTTCGTTGCCGCCCCGGCCTATCGACGGTCGCTTGATGACCACTCGGCGACTACTCGGCAACGACTCGGCGACTACTCGGCAACAACTCGGCGACCGTATCCCGATCGATCCCGGCTCAGTCGCCGCCGTCCCCATCGTAGATACGATCCATCCGCGCGGCCATCACGAAATCGGACTCGTGGAGCCCGCCGATGTCGTGGCTCCACATCTCGACGCCGACCTCGCCCCACGAGAGGTGGAGATCGGGGTGATGCCCCTCTGCCTCGGCGAGTTCGCCAATCTCGTTCGTGAACGCCAGCGCGTCCGCGAAGTCGTCGAACTCGTAGGTCGCTTCGAGGTGGTGGTCGTCGACGACCTCCCACACCGGACCGAGTTCGGCGAGATACTCGGCGTACTCGTCGTCGGTGAGCGGTTCGGCTCCNTCGTCGGCCGGCTCAACTGGCTCGTCTGCGAGCGGTGATGACATACCACACTGTTGGGCGACGAGCGCCTTGTACCTTCCGCGGATGAACTCCGACGTCGGGGGCTTCAGTAGGGAGAGCGGTGAAGCGCTGCCAGGACCTGTTGCGTATCGACGCCGTCCGTCGCACTCATGCGTGGCGGCCTACCGCGCACGTTCTCGACGGCGCGAGAGTCAATTAGCTCCACCGAACCGAAAATATCAAATGATAAATCATATACGGACCGATAAGCCACGTACGACGGAATTACTCCCAGCGTGTCCGGAATACCGAGAGATTGCGTAGGTGCGCTCGAAATTTCGTCCGACTCAGTAATGTATCATGCTCGCGTTTGTAAGCCGGATGGAACAATAATACCAGATATATAACAAAGGACCGACCCGTCCTACGGTGGGGTGTGGTGAATCCGAACGAAGACGACGGCGAACGATTGGCGGATAGTGCGGGAATCAACACGCGGCGACAGTTCATGGCCGGATCGGCCGGTGCGCTCGGCGGTCTCGCACTCGGAGGCGCGTTCGTTGGGTCCGGAGCTGCCCAGATGGACGATGAGGAAGACGGCGGAAACGGCGAAGACGGCGGCGAGCCGGTCGAAGAGCCGGTCGAAAACGAGTTCGAGGACGACGTCGACATCCTCAACTACGCTCGAACGCTCGAACTCCTCGAAGCGAGCTTCTACACGCAAGGGCTGGAAAACATCGGTGAGGAGGCCTTCATGAACACCCTCAGCGAGGGCGACCCGCTCCGCGATGGGATGTTCGGAGAGCTCGAGACGATACAGGCTCACGAGGAGGCCCACGCCGAGGCCCTCGGGGCGGCGGTCGAGGAACTCGGCGGCGAGCCGGTTGAGGAGCCGGAGTTCGACTTCGGGGAGACGGTAGAGGATCCAATGATGTTCCTCGAAATGGCCGCACAGATCGAGGATGTCGGTGTCTCCGCGTACGCCGGTGCCGCACCCTACATTGAGAACGATGCCGTCCTCGTCCCGGCGCTCGGGATCCACAGCGTCGAGGCCCGCCACGCCTCGTACCTGCGGACGCTTAACGGCGATACGAACTTCCCGAATGTGATCGACGCGCCGCGCTCCCGATCGGAAGTCGAGGAAATCGTTGCTCCGTACATCGTTGGCATGGAAGCGCCTGACGACGAGGAGGACGAAGAAAACGGTGAGGAGGAAAGCAGCGGTGAGGAGAGCGGTTCCGACACCCCTGACAACGGAACTGACACTCCCGACAACGGCACAGACACTCCCGACAACGGCACAGACACTCCCGACAACGGCACAGACACTCCCGACAACGGCACAGACACTCCCGACAACGGCACAGACACTCCCGACGACGACACCAACACCTCGTCCTGACGGAGTAGCGAAAGGGACCACGGCGGAGCAGACGTAGCGCCTCCGTCTGTGGTACCAGCGGTCGTTTGTCCCCATTGGAGCCGACAGCCACTCTGAGAAACAGGTCTTGTTCCGACCATACTGCGTCGGTCTCGGTCGGACTCGATCCCCGTTATTTCGGTTGGTCAAGCCTACTCGGCAGTAGCATCGTCTTGCGATTCGTGTGACGCGAATTCCGAATAGATCGGCCTTGAGCCGATAATCTTCAGAGTTAGTGGTATCACCTCTCACCGGTCAGTGAGCACGTGGTAGGTCCCATCAAATCGCTCTGTAGAGAGAAATTGCCGCCTACTCCGCGGTGCTGTCGGCGTCTCCCAGAGCGACAACTTCGTTGGGGTCGTTGCAATATCAGTTGGGCAGTAGTACTATTTCCCGTCACGAATACCGGCCTCTAGTGGATTAAAGCGCAAGTAGAAGTGGGTTGGGGCGGATTTGAACCGCCGGCCTCCTCAGCGCCTCTCACGTCTGCCTGCGGCAGATTCGGCGCTCCCGCGGATTCAAGATCTGCGGTATAACGCCGCGCACGTACCACACAGGGTCGGGCGATTCGGAAACACTGATGACCCGACAAATCGAACCCGAACGCGCAGTAGAACGGTACCTAAACGAACGCCGGGCGGACATTTCTGAGTCCACCTATTACAACCACTCATCCCTGCTGTCACAGTTCATTGAGTGGTGTGAGGCCGAAGGTCTGGACTACGTCAACGAACTTGACGGGTTCCACATCTCCGACTTCAAAATCCATCGCCGGGACGAGGATGGTATCAACAAAGTCACACTCTACAATCAGATGACTGTCCTTCGCGTCTTCCTCCGGTGGTGTGAATCACGCAGTCTGGTTGAAGACCTCGCGGAGAACATCTTGATGCCGGTTCCCGAAGATGACTCTCGGGACACGATGATCGACTCGGAGACGTCCGCACAGATCCTCCAATACCTCCAAAAGTACGAATATGGGACGTTGAAACACACGGTATTCTCGCTCCTGTGGGACACCGGGTTCCGTGTGGGAACTCTCCGAGCGGTCGATCTTGGAGATTACCATTCAGAGAAACAGTTCATTGAGGTGGAACACCGTGCGGAGACTGGTACACCGCTCAAGAACAAGTACGGAGCCGAACGTGAAGTGAATCTCCATGAATGGGTGTGTGACGTGATCGACGACTACGTCGAAATGTACAGGCACGACATAACCGATGACCACGGACGGGAACCACTAATCACGACGGAACAAGGTCGTCCTGTTCGGTCGAACATACGTGGCCACATTAACTCCATGACGCGCCCCTGCGTGTACGCGGGCAGGTGCCCCCACGATAGGGATCCAGATAGTTGCGAAGCCGCGCAGCGACGGGACGCAGCCGCACGGTGTCCTGGTTCGGTTCCTCCTCACGCAATTCGTCGGTCCGCGATCACAGCATGGCTCAACGATGGCCACACAAAGGAACTCCTCTCCGATAGGATGAACGTCTCCGTGAAGACGCTGGAGAAGCATTACGATGCCCGGACGGAAAGCGAAAAGCGGGAACTTCGCCGCGAGGAGTTCGGGATGGAGTAGCGAAGCCGTTTTTTAATCATCATCCTCGGCACAAACCCTGGGGGTTCGAGCGCCCAACACCACCCTCTATTTCTTCACTCAGTTTGCCGGTTACATCGACGCAGTACACGAATTTGGGTACTTATTTACCACTGGACGTTGTCCATAAAGTGAAGGCAGATTCTCGCGGGACTCCCAACTTACGAGTCGCAACTCCCGGATTTCTTTCGGAGTGCTTGACACATTGAGGATATGAGTTTGTCTCGCGTTTCGTACTTCCTTTCAACAGATATGTCCACAGAATCATCTACACCGGCTGAACTGACGGAAGAACTGACCAAAGAGCGTGTTCGATCCCACCGTGACGACGTGATCCAGCAGGGATTCTCTACCTCGGAGATTGCGCTCATTGAGGCACTTCCTGCCTCGGGCAAGAGTTACGGAGTTCTCCAATGGGGGGCAGAAACGGATAATCAAATGACGATTTTTGGCTCCCCACCACGACCTCTTGAACGAGTATGAGAACTGGTGTGCCGAACTGAATCTCTCAGTAAAGCGCCTACCTTCGTTCCACCGAGACTGTGAGAGTGTATCACTTGACGACGATGGAGAACCTGCGGATGAGCGCACAAAGGAACTTCTCGGATTGTATCGGCAGGGGAGTCAGGGGAGGAGAGGATTCACCAGCAGGCAAGCAAGTTGGTCAGTAGTAATCTGGCTTGCCAGCACGATGGGGAATGTCCCTATATCCAGAAGCTCAATATCGATACAGATGCTTACGATGTTCTCCTTGGCCACTATCTCCATGCCTACCAGACCGACTGGACTGATGAACGGTACGTAGCGGTCGACGAGTTCCCGGGTGACGCGTTCGTACAGGAGTTCACAGGACACGTCCCACCAGCTGTCACGGCATATCTCCAACAGGAAGACCGCCTACCGTTTCACGACTACGCTGAATTGCTTGAACGGCAGTCAGAGTTTCAGGACGAAGTCGAAGCGTGGAAAGAGGACGTTTGGTCTGACTATGACGCTGCCCACGTTCTTCGAAATTCGAACTCGTCAGCACACGCTCTCGCCCCGTTGATGACACGGGCGAATCTTGAGAAGGAGCGTCTGGATAACCGATGGCAATTTGCTGACCTCGGGCGTGGAAAAGTAGCTGCTCGAAATACCGATCACCAATGGTCGTTCCTCTTGCCTCCGAACTTCGAAGGAGCGGAGAGCGTTGTTGTCCTCGATGGAACGCCAGTCATCGAACTGTGGGAACTCGTAATGGGAGCAGATATTGAGCGGATTCCTCTTCTCGATGACGACCAGAAGCAGCTATATCTTGAGAGTGTCCTCGGACTTAATCTCGTCCAGACCACAGACAACTGGAACGCCTATCAGGGTGGAGAGGGAGTGTCCCCCACCGTCGATATACCCGTTGTGGAAAAGATCGCAGAAGTTGAAGGCAGAAACCCCGGGGTTATCACCTCTAAGAAGGGCCTCAATCAGTACGAAAATCATGGGCTGAACTCATTGGTCACGCAGACAGAGAACTATGGCGGTCTGAAGGGTATCAACACCCTCGGGACGACAAGGGTCGGCGTTATTCTCGGAAATCCCCATCCGGGCGACGACGTAATCGAGAAGTGGGGCGCGCTGGCCAATATTTCCGTAGAGCGACAGGAAGGAACTGAAGGCAAAAATACCGACTATGGGCCCTTCGGGAATCGTGCGATGGAAGCAGAGATCCAGAACAAGGTTCTCCAAGCAGCTATGCGATTCGGACGTACCGAGGAACACGGAGAAAAGGGGGCAACTGTGTACGTCCACACGTCGGCACTTCCGGAGTGGGTAGAGGCCAAGAAGCGTTTCGCTACCGTTGACTCGTGGATTACCCATAAGAACGGAATGAAGCAGGTGATTGAGACAATCCGAAACTTCGATGACTGGAAGGCTTTGGAGTGGAAGGTCGGAAAGGTAGCTGAGTGTGTGACCATCTCCAAGAACTCCACCCGAAAACACCTCAAGACACTTGCCGAACAGGGGTATCTCGATAAACGGACTGCGGGCCGTGGTGGTGCGTTTCATTTCTCGAATGTTCGTTTGGAGGAAGCGCAGAAGTACGGACACGTGGAATTTGCTGAGTAGTTTCCGAAGGCAGGGTATAATGTAGTATAGGAAGGCTTTGGAAAAACCATACTTTGAGGTGGGATTCGTCCCCGCAAGAGACTCCCGAAATGTAGTATGACAATTCGTTCGGTTACTCGTTCGATATTCCAACGCATTGAGTGGGAAGGAACTCCTCCGGCTCAATGTACTGTTCCTTGGAAGGAGCAACAAGCCACTCAGGTAGCAGATTCATTCCGCGATGATTGCTCGGTGGTACGTCATAGAATCGCGTGAGAGGGAAGCTGGTGGCTTTCACGACCCTCCATGCTCTCTGGTTCAGGTTACTCTACACCTGTCGAATATCGCATCTAAGAGTTAGAACCAGAGAATTACCAGTGTTTATATATCTAAATAAAAGCTGGTTAGTGTGGAAGAACATTGGTTATGGTATCTTACTGGAGCGGTTGATACGTCAGCTACAATGACAATCAATGTCCAGAAAGACAATCGAAATAACGTTGGGTATATTCTACTTCCGAAATTCTATTTCAGCCGACCGACGGACGTGAAATCGGTCTTCGGAATGATTGATGAATACTTAGAAAATACAACAATAACATACCAGATAAAAGAGTTCGAAAAATCAAACCGACTTGAAATTCAAAACGGAGAAGACATTCGAAAATTCCTCGATCCCATTGTCGACGGCTTCATTCAACAACGAGATCGAGCTGAGTATTTCCTCGATCAAGTGCTTCCGCTATTTGAAAATGGGAGTCCTAAGTCCGAGGAAAAATTCATTGAGGCAATGGAGGTTGTTGATGGATTAGCAGAGTATCCGATACAGCCACGTCAAAGCTCCAAATACGACGCCGACTACTTCCGAGAGGAATGGGGGCTATGAGGGAAGAAGTTTCTTCTCGGCTTTGTTAGCGGCCTTCTCGTCGCCCTCGCTTCGGAGGTCTTCGATGGTGTGCTGGATGATTTCGAGTGAATATAACCTTTCGACTCAATGTGAAGAAATTGCTGAAATGTATAGGTTAATCTTACGTTCGGCAGGTACACTGTAATTGAGCGATAGTTCGTAAACAAAAGCGAAAAATCAGACACTCAGCCGGAAAACCCGCAGACGGAGCTACTTAGTGTGCGATCGCGTATGCCGGTCAGTGTTCTAACTGGTGGATATTATTGCATTGAGTCGGGTAGCTCTTCTCCACTTCAATGCGCTGGTTCACTCCGGACCACACACGACCTCTCGAAGTTCCTCGTAGAGATCGGGATGATGCTCTCGTAGAATCTCCACGTCGGTCGTCATCTCGCCCTCGATCTTGCGACGAATGCGAGAGATAGCCTGATACCGAAGGTCGTCATCCGACTCACTCTCCCCCTCAATGAGTTCCCGCTCTCGATCCGTCAACAGAGCGCGTCCCATCGTAATGATAAGTCCACAAACTTGCTGAACACTTGGCTCTGACCCTCACAGGGAAGCCGCTGAGTTGGTCGAGAGTCGTCTTCTGAGCAGTTAGAACAACTCTTCTTGCCATTCGTGTCCGAAGTATCCCTGAGTGTACTTTCCCTTTTTACCTCGGAAAACACTTTCTCGTAGCGTATCGAGGTGTCCAGCAATCTCGAACATTCCCCGTTTGGTAGTGTGCTTTCCGTCTTCTACCATCGGGAGGATTTCATCGAGCATGATCTCAGCTTCATCTTGCTGTTGAATTAGGCCAGAGAATATCGGCTCAATGAACCGCTTTATCGACTCGGGTTGGTAGATGATTATCTGCGAACTTCCATTTGTCCGATTTTCTGTCCGGTATATCACTCCGTGATCCTCACAATACTCGTCAACCATTCCCAACACTACCTCTTTCTTTTCATTTCGAGAGATTGAGAGCGTCGGAGTGAATCTGTATCCTATTGAGAACTCGTCGTCTTTTTTGATTTTTCCGCTGAAAACTCCGACACTATCAACCATGCCGGTAAGATACCACATCCAATGTTCTTCCATGCTATGCCATCTCAGTCTACCGTTTTAATATCAGTGAATCGGGGTTAGCATTCACACGTTTCGTCACCTTCTCCTCTACTCTCAGTATGACTCGACTCTTCACACGTCTACACAACAACAACCGCGCCACTAAGTTATGTTGCGAGAATCGCTGTATGGCGGCGGGGTTATGAAATACAGAGATGATCTGGTATATAAAAGAATACACTCCGGATACGCCTTGTTGAATGTGGTCAGTTGGCTGTGAGGAGATCGTCTGTAATCACCCTCAATGTGCAGTTACCGGCAGTTTATTATCACTTCCGTGTCTCCTTGAGAGTGAATCGCTGTACGGCCCTGTGGTGAGACGTGAAGCGTTGCTCCGCAGTTCAATTGAGAACGCTGGAAGGAACAAACCCCGGCACGGCGCGGGGACAGTCTCCTTGAGAAACGCGCGCAGCGCAAGTGGGTTGGGGCAGATTTGAACTGCCGGCCTCCTCCATGTCAAGGAGGTGTCATAACCGGACTAGACTACCAACCCGCAGGGGCTTACTGACGCATTTCTTCGTATCCGGGGGACGTAATTGAACCTTTCGTTTCGGTCGCCGACGCGGGGGTACGGTCGGTCGATTCATCGGTCCGATTCCTCTCCACTTCCTCACGAGCCGGCCGGGTTCCGACCGGTTTTACTGGCTCGGTGAGAATCATCGGGTATGGTCGATCTCGCCGCCCGCACCGAGAGGCTCGACGCGTATCTCGACGAGCGCGGGCTCGAAGCGGTCTGGTTCGCCAAGCCGAACGGGTTCGCGTGGCTCACCGGCGGCGACAACGTCGTCGACGCCGACGCCGACTTCGGGGTCGGGGCCGCCGGCTACGACGGCGATCTCCGGGTGATCACAGACGACATCGAGGCGGACCGCCTCGCCGACGAGGAGCTCCCCGACGCCGTCGCCGTCGAGTCGTTCCCGTGGCACGCGAACTCGCTGGCTGAGGCGGTCACTGAGCGCTCTCCCGCGCCAGCGGCCGCCGACTTCGACGTACCGGGCTTCGAGCGCGTCGACGGGAGCCGGCTTCGGCAGCCCCTCACCGACGATGATGTCGAGCGCTACCGCGAACTCGGTCGGGAGGCCGCCGCCGCCGTCGAGACCGTCTGCCGCAACCTCGAACCTGAGGACCCGGAGTACGAAGTGGCCGCCGGCATCGACATCTCGCTCGCGTCCCGCGACGTCGACACCCCGGTCGTGCTCGTCGGCGGCGCTGAGCGCGCCCAGCGCTACCGCCACTACACCCCGAGTGACGCGACGCTCGGCGACTACGCGCTCGTGTCCGTCACCGCCGAGCGGGCCGGCCTCTACGCCTCGCTCACCCGAACCGTCGCGTTCGACGCCCCCGACTGGCTAGAGGAGCGCCATCGCGCGGCCGCGCGCGTCGAGGCAACCGCGCTCGCCGCGACCGAGGCCGCCGCGGCCGGAGAGCTAACGGGCTCCGATGGCCCGGACACCGCCGGCGACGTGTTCGATACGATCCGAACAGCGTACGACGCCGTCGGCTTCGCCGGAGAGTGGCGCGAGCACCACCAGGGCGGCGCGGCGGGCTTTGCGGGCCGCGAGTGGATCGCGACACCCGAGAGCAACGAGCCGGTTCGGTGGCCCATGGGCTACGCGTGGAACCCCACCGTACAGGGAGCCAAAAGCGAGGACACCCACCTCGTGGCGCCCGACCGGACCGAGACGCTGACGAAGACCGGGCAGTGGCCGACACACGAGGTTGAACCGGTCGACATCGAGGGAGTCGCGACGGAGCCGCGAGAGCTGTCCGCACCGGTCATTCGGTAGACCGCCGCGGACGACCATCGCGGGCGACCGCAGAAAAACGAACCGCCTCAGTAGACGTACTCGCTCTCGTCGATACCGACGTAGTCCTTCTTGACGCGGTGCTTGTTCCACTTGTAGCCCGCCAAGAGCTTCACCGACTCCCAGCCGGAGCGGTACGGCTGCGCGAGGAGCCCGTCACCGGCATCGGCCGCCAGCATGGCGTCGGCGGCGCCGATGATCCGGTTCCAGTCGTCGGGGCCGTAGTCGGCGACCATGTCCGCCATCGTCACGTTCCGGACGATCTCGTCCCCGATCGACTCCTTCCATCGCCGGTTGTAGGGAGCCATGTCGCCCGCGGCGGCGAGTTCGCCCGCGAGTGCGCCGGTGTGGACCGCGACGTGGTCGCCGCCCTCGTGAAAGGCTGAGGTGGTTCCCATCGCGCCGCCAGTGACGGCGATCCCGACCTCGGTCGGCGAGTCGATGGGGCGCGTCGAGGAGATCGGGTACGTCTCGGTCCCGTTCCGCTTGCCCGCGTCCTCGACGATGGGGAAGTCCTCCTCGATATCGTACTCGTCGCCGTACTGCCACTCTAAGAGGCGTCGAACGTACTCGCTGCCCCGCGGGATCGACTCGTCGTCGGCGTCGAGCAGCGCGTACGCGTCGCGGTCGAAGTCGTCGATATCGAGCCCGATCGGCATCGTCAGACCGATCCGACAGACCCGGTCGGCGTTCGGGAAGATCCACGGGTACGCGGTCTCGCCGGGCATCACGCCCCACCAGAAGACGATGGCGTCGTTCACCTCCTCGTACACCTCCTCGGGGGACGCGCCGGTACTCCTGATACGCGATGTGGTTCGCCGTCCGCGAGGCGAGCCGGTCGGAGGCGGCCGCGTCCGCGGGGAGGTACTCGTCGAGAACCTTGTTCGTCACCGTGCGCTGGGGGCCGTCGGCGAGTACGACGAAGTCCGCGCCGACCGTGTCGCCGGAGGCGAGTTCGACGACGTGTCGGGGGTCGTCGCTTTCGGGCGAGACAGCGGGGTCGGTGTCGACGCCGCGGACCGACACGCCCGCGCGGTACTCGGCGCCGGCGTCTTCAGCGCGGTCGCGGAGCCAGTCGTCGAAGCGGGCGCGGTGGAAGGTGTAGCCGAACTTGTCGTACGAGGAGTCGATTCCGGTGCTTGTGAGCGTCGCCGACTCGTCCGGACCGCGGAACTCCGCGCGGTTCAGCTCGCGCTGGACGATCCCGTCGTCGAACTCGTCGGGGTGGATCCCCATGATGTCGACCCAGTAGTCGAGGATGCCAGCGGCATCGGTCGAATCCGGACCGAGCCGGTCGCGGTCGGCACGGGGAACCCCCTTTTCGAGCACGAGCGCGTCGGCGCCGTCGGTCGCGGCCGCGTGCGCTGCGGCGGATCCGGCCGGACCGCCACCCACGATCGCGACGTCTACGCGTTCCATATCCCGTGAGGTCGCCGTCCGGCTATTAAATTCACGGTCCCCGATGCGGCGTCGACACGCCTGCCTCAAAGGGGACACGCGCGCCGAACCGCTCCTTCTGCCGCATCCGTTGACCGATTGATCATGTTTGATGATTAGTGGGAAGAGCGGCGGAGAGACACGTTTTTAGGGGGTCCGGGGTTTCGATCCTGCACACAAATGGCACGCGAGACATGGGCAACGCGGACGGGGTTCATCCTCGCCGCGGTCGGCAGCGCAGTCGGACTGGGGAACATCTGGCGGTTCCCCTTCATCACCGGCCAGTACGGCGGATCGTCGTTTCTGATCACCTATCTGGCGTTCGTCGCGCTCATCGGGTTCCCGGCGATCCTCGTCGAGTTCGTCATCGGCCGTCGGACCGACCGGAATCCCGTGGGCGCGCTGCGGGAGCTGGGTAGCGGGGCGTGGTCGTACGCCGGCTGGCTGTTCGTCGTCACCGGCTTCATCATCCTGTCGTACTACAGCGTCGTCGCGGGCTGGTTCCTCCGGTACACCCTCATCGGCATCACCGAGGGATTCACGCTCACCGATCCGGCCGAGGCGAACGCGCTGTTCGGGACGGTCTCGACCGGCCTCGACACGCTTCTGTTCCACGCCGTGTTCATGCTGCTCGTCATCGGCATCATCGCCGCCGGCGTCAGGCGCGGCATCGAGCTGAGCGTGAAGGTCATGGTCCCCGTGATCGTGGTGCTGCTTCTCGGGCTGGCCGCGTACGGGTTCACGCTCGACGGCGCGAGCGCGGCGTACAGCTACTACCTCTCGCCCGACTTCGGGACGATCGCGGCGAACTGGACGGAGATCCTGCCGGCCGCCGCCGGGCAGGCGTTCTTCACCCTCTCGGTCGGGATGGGCGTAATGATCACCTACGCCTCCTACCTCGGTGAGGATCGGAACCTGGCGGCCGACGCCGGTATCATCGCCGCGCTCGACACGCTCGTCGCGGTCCTCGTCGGCTTCGTCGTCTTCCCCATCCTCTTTTCGGTCGGGATCGAACCGGGCACGGGCGGTCCCGGCGCGATTTTCGTGAGCCTCACCGCGGCGTTCGCCGGTATCCCTGGTGGTCGGATCCTCGGCGTCGTTTTCTTCGGGATGGTCGGAATTGCCGCGCTCTCGTCGGCGATCAGCATCTTGGAGATGCTCGTCTCGTACCTGATCGACGAGCTCGGCGTCTCTCGGGTACCGGCATCGGTCGCGCTCGGGACCGCGGTCTTCCTCCTCGGGGTTCCGGTCACCATCGATCTGATGTTCCTCAACCTGTACGACCTGCTCGCTGACGGCATCCTGCTCGTCCTCGGTTCGCTGCTGCTCGCGCTGTTCGTCGGCTGGGTTATCCCGGACGTCGCTCGCGACGAGCTCCGGAAGGGCATCGCCGACATCGGCGGCCTCGACGACGCGTGGATCTGGGCGGTCCGGATCCCGATCGTGATCGTCGTGCTCGTCTCGCTGTACCTCGGAATCGTCGACTACGTCGACTTCCTCACCGGCGACTTCGCGGACTGGCTGGCGGCGCGATAAAGATCGATTTTCCCGTTTCACCGGTTTTGACCGTCGGGTAGTCGCTGATCATCCCCGTCGACGCCGGCTGCCGCGAGTCGATCGGTCTCGACCGTGCAAAGGGCCTCGGCACCGGTGACGGTCGCGGTGTCGGTCTTCCAGATGACCCCGGTCGCGTCGGTGAGTCTGCGATCGTCTGGGGTACCGGGGGGGGCCGCCGCGTCCGGCGGCCCGTCGTGCTCGGCGCGCTCGTCCATCGATCGGAAGCTCGGAGTGCCGAGCCAAAAAGATAGCCGGCGGTTCACCGGTGCGGTGACGCGCGGCGCGAGAAGAAATAAGAAACGTGGGGCGGTCGCTGGTTAGACGTGCTCTTCGCGCGGCTGGACCACGACGAAGCCGTCGGGACCCTCGAAGCGCATCTGGTAGCGCTCGCCCGACTCCTGACCGATCATGTCCGAGAGGCTCCGATTGACTTCCACGTTCGGGGAGGTACCGCCCCACGCGACGGTCGCGCTCGGGTCGGTCGCGACCGGCGGCTCCAAGACGATCGGATCGCCGTGGGTAGTGAGCGCCACGTAGCCCGGCCCTTCGAGGTAGACGTTGCTGAAGCCGCCCGCGAACGCCCCAGCGAGGCTGTCGATGGTGCTGATCTCGTAGGAGAGCGACTCCTCGAACGCGAGCACGTCCTCGCCGTTGACCGTGATCGACTCGCCAGCGCCGAGCTCGACGACCTGTACCTTCTTGCCGTCGTCTGCGAAGTAGACGTGACCCTCGCCCTCGACGCTCATAATCGGCGTTCCCTCGCCGGTGGCGGCCTCCTTGAGGAAGCCCGTAATTCCTCCCTCTGCCGAGGCCTTTCCGGTGAACGAAATGTCGCCCGTGTACGCGACCATCGATCCGGCCTTCGCCATCACGGTGCCGTCGACGTCGACGTCCAAGGTGTAGCTGTTCTCGCGTTGAAACGTCTCGTCGCTCGCTGTCGGTGCGTTCTCGGCGGTGAACTGATCGAGATTCATATGCGGGGACCGAACCCGTAGGTTCGGCTACGGACCTGTTCCTCGCTATCGAATATGAATCTTGGTGCCGGACGGCCGTCGAGGTACTCTCGCGACGCCGGCAGCTCGTTCACTCCAGAAGGATTGTCAGGCCCCACCGGTCAGACGGGCCCGTTTCCGAGCCCGGCTCGCCGATCGAGATGGGGGTTTCGAACCGGTACTCCCCGACCGGGAGGCAGGCGTCCTCGCCGGGAGTCGCGTAGAGGTCGACCGATCGGCGGCTCGACGCGCCGGCGTCGATCTCGAACGTGCGATACTCCTCGGTGACGGCGACGCCGTCGGTGAGTCGCCAACAGCCCGGCTCGGCCGGGAACTCCCCGTCGCTCGGGAGGAACACGAGCGCCCCTGAATCGTCGGTCACGTACTCGAGGTGGACCGCTCGCCCTTCGCCGACGGTTACGGGCTCATCGCCGGTGTTCTCGAGGGTCGTCCGGAGCCGCGGGGGCGACGACTCCGTCGCGGCCTCGCGGACGATCTCGACGGAGGGAACGACAGGGGAGTCGTCGGTGCCGTCGACCGAGACGACAGTGATACCGGGGCCGCCCGTCCCCGAAGGACGCGTCCCGTTATCGTCGCCGTTCGGTGAGCCGCGACCGAGACACCCGGCGCCGCCGACGAGGAGCGCCGACCCGCCGCCGATACCGCGGAGATACCGCCGCCGTGTGGAATACATGCTCCTACTCAGAACGCCGACACGGATATCCTTCTCTGCCATTCGCGATCTGAGCGAAAGAAGGACAGCAAGACACGGAGGTCCCCGCACCGACCGTCACCGGCCGCGAGCGATCAGTAGACGACGAGCGAGAGGTACAGCTGTCCGACGCCCGCGACGATCATCACTGCGCCCGCGAGCCGCTTCAGCGTACCGGCGTGGGCCATCACCCGGTTGGCGTTGCTGATGAGCCCCACGCCCGTCGCGACGGTCGTCGCGGCCATGAGGACCGCGACAGTACCGGCATAGACGGCCAATAGGATTACTGCGGTCTCGGACGGGAGCGCAATTGCCCGGGCCACGACGCCGAGAAACACCGGCGCCACGCAGCCGGCGCCGGCCAGTGCGTATCCCGCGCCGAATAGGCCGAATCCGAATACGCCGGTGCGTCGCTTCGGTAGCGGCACCGAGATCGACGGGGTGCGCCCGAAGACCACGAGTAGCCCGAAAACGATGAGCAATCCGCCGACGAGCGTCTCGAAGACGGTGATGTTTGCCAGCGTCGAGTAGCCGATCCGGACGGTGGCGCCAGCGAGCAGCGCGAACGTCGCCAGCACACCGACCGCGGCCGCAAGCCCTCGGGCTCCCGCCCCAAGGACCGACGCAGAATCGGCGTCGACGGAGTTCACGTAGAACCCGACGTACCCCGGCAAGAGCGGGTACGCGCACGGCGAGAAGAACGTCGCGACGCCCGCGGTCACGGCGAACGGGACGTTGGTCGCGAGCGAGATGTCGGTCATCGGTCGCCTCGTCTTGTCATCGGTCGAGGGCTCGCTCGATGCCGTCGACGAACTCCTCGGTGGTGTGCGTCCCGGAGGTGGCCCACCGGACGCGTCCCGACGCGTCGATGGCGCGAGCGCTCGGGTAGCCACCAACGTTGAGACGGGCCGCGAGTTCGGCGGTGACATCGGCCGCGACGAGCCAGTCGCCGTCGTTCTCGCGCCACCAGTTGGCGACCGTCTCCTCGGTAACCGCGCCGCCGACGTCCTCTGTCGTCACCGAGACGAACAGCACCTCGTCGCCGATCCGATCGTGGGCCTCCGCGAGAGCCGGCATCTGCTCTTCGCAGGGGGGACACCACGTTCCGAAGAAGTCGACGAATGTCGGGCGGTCAGGCATCGGAAGCGTCACCTCTCCGTCCCGACTTCCGGGCGCCTCGACTGTGTCGAGCGTCACCGGCTCGATCGGCTCCGCTCTGTCACCGTCGGCCTCGCTGCCGCCGAGCTCGTCTCCGCCGATCGCGTCGGGAACGCGCCCCGTCGCGACGGCGCCCGCTCCGCCGAGGGCGCCGACGCTCGCGAGCCCGGCGAGGAGGTCGCGACGCCTCACGCAGTGACCACCCGTTCGAAATCGTCCACGAGCGCTTCGATGTCCGTACTCGGGCCTCGCGGGTACGACCGCTCGACGATCCCCTGCTTATTAACGAGCAAGATCAGGCCGTAGTGCGGGAACGCGTACTCCAAGTTCTCGTACCGTTCGCCGTCGGTCTTCTCGATCTTCAGGCCGAAGCTGTCCATCATCAGTTCCTTGCCCGCCTCGTAGCTCTCGGGACGGAGGAAGTGCCAGTTGCCGGCGTCTAGATCGACGCCCTGCTGACCGGCGTATTCGTGGAGGACTTGGGACGTGTCGCGCTCTGGGTCGAAGGTGAGCGGGAGGAACGCCGCCTCGTCGCCGAATCCCTTTTCGGCAGCGTACTCCTGCGCCCGGCGGAGTCGGAGGATCAGCGCTGGACAGACGCCGTCGGGGCAGTTGGTGTAAAACGAAGTCCACAGGAACGCGCGTTCGCCCTCGAACTGTTCGGTCGATATCTCTTCCCCCGTGATCGGGTCCGGCACAGTGAACTCGGGCATCTCGTCGCCGTGGATCGGGTGGACGGGGTCGCCCCGGGTCTGTTCCGGCGGGCCGAGGACCGTCCCTTCGGCACCGGAGTTGCCGAGAACTCCGGCACAGCCGGCCGTAGCGGTCGTGCCGGCAGCGACGCCGGTGGCGGCGAACGAGCGGAGGAAGTGGCGGCGATCCATGTCGTTACCTGACGTACGTGGTTGCCCATAAATGAACCCCGCGGCTGATCGCACGCGCTGAACACAGGCGAGCGAGCGTGTTTTCGTGCGGACGTGAGCCTGTCTCAAGGAGGTCGTGGTACCGTGACCCTCGCAAGGGTTATCCCCGAACGGGCGGTATGTTTGTTTGCAATGGCAAACGGTAAGGTTGATTTCTTCAACGACACTGGCGGCTACGGTTTCATCTCGACTGACGACGGCGACCTCGACGACGACGAAGACGTGTTCTTCCACATGGAAGACGTCGGCGGCCCGGACCTCGAGGAGGGTCAGGAAGTGGAATTCGACATCGAGTCGTCCCCCAAGGGACCCCGAGCGACGAACCTGACGCGCAACTAACGATACTATCGCGGACAACGCGTCCGCACGCAATACCGGATCTCGGCGTCGTTCAACGTGATCGACGCCATCTCCGTTCTTTCACACTTATAATACACCGACGAGCGACGGCTGTTCCTCTAACGAGCGACGGGTATCGACCCATCTCCGCCGCAATCGACCGTTTAAATACGAGCGCGAGCGAAGCCCTCGTCAGTGAGCGATCCGATCCCGACCGGCTGTCGGCCGGTCGACGACCTGTTGGGCGGGGGGTTCGAGCGCGGGGTCGTCACGCAGGTGTACGGCCCGCCAGCGGCCGGCAAGACGAACCTCGCGCTCGCGGCGGCCGTCGAGGTCGCGGCCGGCGGCGACCGCGCCCTCTACATCGACACCGAGGGGCTCTCCATCGACCGATTCGAGCAGATGGCCGCGGGCCGGGCCAATCGCCCTGACGTCGACGAGACGGTCGAAGAAATCGCCTCGCGGCTGGTGATCTCCGAGGCGTACGACTTCGATGACCAACGCGAGGCCGTCCGCGACGCCGAGGAGCTCGCTGAGGAGATCGAGCTGATCGTGTTGGACTCCGCGACCGGCTTTTACCGACTGGAGCGCGCCGGCGACACCGAGGGCGGAGAGTCACTCCGGAAGGTCGCAAAGCAGGTGACGCACCTCCTGTCTCTGGCCCGGCGACACGACATCGCCGTCGTCATCACGAATCAAGTGTTCACCGATCCCGACAGCGATCGCGACCGCGCGCTCGGCGGTAACACTCTCAACCACTGGACCGGCGCGATCGTCCGTGTCGACCGGTTCCGCGGCGGGAACCGACGGGTGACGCTGGAGAAGCATCGCTCGAAGCCCGCGGGCGACACCGCCACCTTTCAGATCGTCGCCGACGGGCTGGCTGAGAGCGCCGAGACGTAAGCGTCGCGCGTGATGTGAGAAGCGTCGCACATGACGTGAAGAGTTATGGGGGTCGCGCCGACGTGATTGGTAGTGATCCCCNNGTCTCCCTTTTCTACCGCGACTGCCGCCACGCTCGTTCTTGTCGCCTGTCTGATCGTGGCCGCCGTCGCACCCGGTGCGGTCGCTGGCGGTTTGGTTACGAGCAGCACTGAGGCGGTTGATTCCGGCAGAACCGATCCCGCCGCGGTCGGTTCCGTTTCGACGGCCGACGGCGATGTGATCGCCTCCGACCTGCGCTCGGCGAACGGCACCGTCAAGCTCGTGGTGCGGTTCGCGGGCGGCACTCGGATCGGAACCGATGACGGCGAAGTGGGGTATTCGAAGGGGTCGTCGACGCTCTCGACGAACGACCTCAAAACGAACGCCGCGAGCGCGCAGGCCGACTTCGAATCGTTCGCTGAGGGACGGTCCGCGGTCACGGTCGAACGAAGCTTCTGGCTCGCGAACGCGATGCTCGTCACGGTCGACACCGACCGCGTCCCGCTGGATCGGCTCGTTGATGTGCCGGGCGTCGAGGGCGTCCACGAGAACTTCGAAGTCGAACTCGACTCGGCAACAACGACGACTCCCGGCGACGGTGGTTCGCAGGCGATCGGGACCTCCGGTCTACCGCCCGCGCCTACTCCCGAGGACGTCTCGACCGCTTCGACCGACACCGACGCCACCTACGGCGTCGAGATGGTGCGCGCGCCGGAGGTCTGGGAGACGTTCGGGACCCGCGGGAAGGGCGCGACCGTCGCCGTGATCGACACGGGAATTGACCCGGACCATCCTGACCTAACGGTGAGCGGGTGGGCGGAGTACGACGCGGACGGGAATCTGGTGAGCGACGACGTGTCCGATGCGTCGGACGGAGACGGGCACGGAACTCACGTCGCCGGAACCGTCGCGGGCGGAAACGCGAGTGGGACCGCAATCGGCGTCGCACCGAACGCGTCGCTCCACGGGATCAAGGTGTTCGACGACGACGGGACCAACGCGACGTTCGTCCGCGTCGTCGCGGGAATGGAACACGCGACGCAGGATCCGGACGTCGACGTGCTTCAGATGAGCCTCGGTGCGGACGGGCACTTACCATACTTCATCGAACCGGTTCGGAACACTCGCAGTGCCGGGAAGATCGCGGTCGTTTCGGCCGGGAACATCGGTCAAGGAACGTCGAGTTCTCCCGGGAACGTCTACGACTCGCTCGCGGTCGGAGCGGTCAACGACAGCCGCGGCGTCGCCGACTTCTCCAGCGGAGAGACGATCAACACGTCAAGCGCGTGGGGAAGTGATGCCCCCGCGGACTGGCCCGACGAGTACGTGGTTCCGGACGTGTCGGCGCCAGGCGTGAGCGTATACTCGGCGGAACCGGGCGGTACCTACATCCGAAAGGACGGCACCTCCATGGCCGCACCGCACGTCAGCGGCGTCGCGGCGTTGATGCTGTCGGCGTCGTCGGGCGATGTTTCTGACGACAAGCTCTACGACACGCTCCGTAATACCGCGAACCACCCGTCGAACGCGGCCGATCCCGACGACCGCTACGGGGCCGGAATTGTGGACGGATTCGAAGCCGTCTCTTCGGTCACGAGCGACGAGTTCACGGTGACTGAGTTTGATGGCCCCAAAGAAACGGACCCCGGTGCGACGGTTGAAGCCTCCGCAACGGTCACCAACACTGGTGGCGGACCGGGAACCGGAACTGTCGAGTACCAATTTAACGGAACCGTCGGTAACGACACAACCGTCTCTCTCGATCCCGGCGAAGCGACGACCGTCTCGTTCACCTACGTCGTCCCCCATGAGACCGATCCGGACGAATACTCGCACGGCGTCTACACTGAGGATTCGAGTCAAGCGTCGACAATTACTGTCCGTGAACCTCCCTCGTACACGGTTACGGATCTCACCACGCCCGAAACCGTCGAACGCGGTGGACCGCTTACCACCACGGTGAACGTGACGAACGACGGCGAGGTGGCCGGCGATAACCGCACCGTCGAACTCCGCCTCGTCGACCCCGGGAATGCGAGCAACGCCAGCGCCCTCGGCGCGGAGAACGTCTCGCTCGGCCCCGGAAACACGACGACGGTTTCGCTCAGCGGAACCGTGCCGAGCGGGTTCGGGACCGGCGAGACGACCGTGACGGTCGTCTCCCCCGAGGACGACGCCTCGGCGTCGATCCGGATCGCGGAGGCCGTCGGGACGATCAGCGGTACCGTCACCGACGCGGAGACGAACGCGTCCCTCGCCGAGATCGACGTGGTTGTGAAGAACGGTACAGAAGTGGTAGGAACGACGATAACGGGATCTGAGGGCACCTACGCGATCGACGTTCCGGCTACGGATCTCACCGTCATCGCGAGCAACGCGACGTACGCCCCGGCGGATCAGACGGTGGCCCTGGCCGGGTCGGGGGACACCGCGACCGCGAACATCTCGCTCGCGCTCCGGAACGGCACGCTGAGCGGCGTCGTTGGCGCGAGTGACGGACTCGATCTCCCGTCGAACGCGACCGTGACGGTCACGGACGAGACGGGCGGAGCGGTCGCGGCCGTCGACGCGGCCAGCGACGGGACCTATTCCGTCGATCTCCGTCCCGGCACCTACAACGCCACCGCGGACGCGCCGGACTTCGATACCCAGACGGTAGCCGACATCGCGGTTTCGCCGAACGCGACGGCAAGCGAGAGCTTCGCACTAATCCCACAGCGAGGGTCTCTCTCCGGGATGGTGACGAACGCGACCGACAGCGAGGCGATCCCGGACGCGACGATCACGGTAGACGGGGAACGGACGGCCACGACCGACGCGAACGGAACCTACGCGCTCGACGCTCTCGAACGCGGCGAGCGGGAGATAACTGTCTCCGCGGACGGATACGCACAGAAGAGTCAGACGCTCACGTTCACCGCGAACGACACTCGAGAGCTGAACGTCTCGCTGTCTCCTCGTGGCGCGTTCGTTATCACCCAACTCTCGGGAGATGACGAAATCGAACAGGGATCGAGCGGCGGCTTCGGGCTCACAGTGCGAAACGACGGGCGCGTTACCGACGACGCGTCCGTGGACGTCACGCTGAATCGGAGCGGCTCCGTGAGTCCCAATCCCGTGGTGATCGGCGACGTTGCGGTCGGCGATACCGAGTCGGAATCGGTCTCTGTGTCGCTCGGATCGAGTGCAGCGACCGGGACATACGCCGTAACCGCCACGACTCCCGACAGCGAAAAGACACTCACGTTCGTTGCAGTCAGCAGCGATGACGCCGAATCCGACGGCGGCGGCACAGCAGGCGGTGGCGGCGGCACAGCAGGCGCCGGTCCCGCGCCACCGCCGAGCACGGAGGACCCTGACGAGCCCGAAAACGCGACCGACGATCCAACGAACGAGACCGACGACCCGACGAACGCGACCGACGACCCGACGAACGCGACCGACGACCCGACAGACGGCGAAGACGATCCGGTCGACGGTGAGTTAGCGGACGGCGATGATGAGAACAACGCGGAAGACGACGGGATCGATACCGAATCTGGCGTGGCGACCGACGGGGAGTCCGGAGGCGACGACACCAGCGACGAAGACGAGTCGGCCGACGGAACGCCCGGCTTCGGTCCCGCGATCGGCGTCCTCGCGATTTTCGGGGCGGCGTTCCTCGTCGGGCGGCGCGGGGGACGCGGCGGTCGCGAGTAATAGTCGAACATCGAGCCGCGTCGAGAGGGCGAGAACGGAGGCGAAACGCGCGCAAAAGCGGAGACGGAAGCGGAAACCGCCGCGGCGAGACGCCCAGAGTCGGTCGAAGGCAACGATGCGAGCGCCCGTCGCGTCAGACGGGCTACCGGCTTACAGCTCGCCGAGCTTGCGGAGGAGCTGGCCGCGGTACTCCTCGTCGGCGTTGACGCCCTTGATTTCGAGAACGTTGCGCTCCAGCTTGTCGAGCGCGACGTGGAAGGCGTGTTCGGCGCCGTATCCCTCGCCGGAGCCGCCGACCTGTCCCTCGTTGGTGCGGAGGCGGATCTGACACTGGATCAGGGGGGTGCCGCGGAGTTTCTCCTTGTGGGCGTGGAGCCGGACGTGCGCGTGGATGACGTGCATATCCGCGTACTTGCTCGCGACCTGCTCGATGGATTCGACGATGTGCTCACGAGAGGTCGTGTCCAGCAGGGCGACGTTGGTGATCTGTACGTCCATCGAGTCCTGCTCGGTGAACGTGAGCGCGCGCAACACGTCGGTTTTCGTCACCATGCCCGCGATGGTGTCAGCTCCCTTCGGCGTGACCACCAGCCCGGAGACGTTGTTGTCGAACATGCGTTCGACGACGGCCTCCGCGGTCTCGTCGGCGGTCGCGGTGACGACGGGGCTCGACATGATGTCGTAAACGGGGATATCGAGCATCCGGTCGATGTCGCCAGCGCGGTCGCCGCTGCCCTGTCGCTCCTGATCGCGAACGACGAACTCGACGATGTCGTTGGTGGTGACGACGCCGACGAGGTGGCCGTCCTCGTCGAGGGCGGGGAGCCGGGAGATCCCGTTCTCGCGAAGGCGGTTGATCGCGCTCCCGACGGTGTCCTTCTCGTTGATTCCGATCACGTCCTCGGTTGCGATCTGGCCGACGGTGATCGCGTCGAGGCTGTCGAGGACGGCCTCGAGGATCTGGTCGACGGTGACGATCCCGTAGAGCTTCTCGCCCTCGTAGACCGGTGCGATCTTCACGTCGCCCTCGACGAGCAGCCGGGCGGTCTCACGGAGGTCCTCGTGGCGGTCGACCGACGGGGCCGATTTCATCACGGCCGACACCTTGGTGTCGTCCTCCATCCGGGAGCGCATGAGCTGTTTTTCTCCCACTACGCCCGCGTACTCGCCGTCCTCGGTGACGATGATCCCCTTCGGGTTCTCGCGCTCGAAGATGGACCGGACCTTAGCGAGTCGCTCACTGACGTCGACCTCGACGTACTCCGGCACCGCAATATCAACAATGTTCATGGTCCAATCTGTAGGTTGGACGCGCCGGGTATTGAAAGTGCGGGGGCGGTGGCGGTCGCTGGGACTCCGCCAGCCGGTGAAAGGCTTTTGCCGGTTACCGACGGAGAGGAGGGCGTGTACGACGCCGTCGTCCTCGATAAGGACGGAGTCCTCGTCGGTCGGACTCCGTTCGACACCCTCAGGGAGGCCGCCTGGGACGCCTTCGTGAGCCTCGGCATCGAGGACCCGGATCTGGCCCACGTCGACGACATCGCCATCGGCGTCGACCCCGCTACTCTGACGGATATCTGCGAGCGCTACGGGCTCGACCCGGTCGAGTTCTGGCGGGTTCGCGACGAGACCGCCGCGGCCGCGCAGGTCGACGCGGCTCGGAAGGGGCGGAAGACCCCCTACGACGATGTCGACGCGCTCCGCCATCTCGACGCCTCGCTCGGGGTCGTCTCCTCGAACCAGCAGGCAACCGTCGACGCGGTCCTCGACCACGTTCGGGCTCGTCCGGGCGGTTCGAGGTCGCATACGGCCGTGAGCCCTCCATCGCCAGCCTCTCGCGGAAGAAGCCGTCGCCGTACTACATCGAGCGCGCCCTCGAAGACCTCGGCGCCGAGACCGCGATTTTCGTCGGCGACAACGAGTCGGACGTGCTCGCCGCCGACAACGCCGGGATCGACTCCGCGTTCGTCCGGCGTCCGCACCGACGCTCGACCGAGCTCTCCTGTCAGCCCACCTATGAGATCGACGACCTCCACGACCTCGTGAGCATCTGCGGGCGGACGCCGGTCGACACCGACGAGAAAATCTGAACCGGGCAGAGGCGCTCGATCGTCGAGCCGATCGGTTTTTGCGTCGGTCGGTCCGAAAGGCCGGCATGCACCTTCCGTCCGTCGGCCTCGGAACGATGGGAATCGACGACCCGGAGCCGGTCGCGACCGCACTCTCGCTCGGCTACCGCCACCTCGACACCGCCCGGATCTACGGCAACGAGGCGGTCGTCGGTGACGGGCTCGCCGAGGGGCTTGCCGCGAGCGACGTGGACCGGGACGAGGTCACGGTCGCCACGAAGCTGTGGGTCGACGACCTCGGCGCCGCCGACGTGGGTCCGACCGCCCGCGAGAGCGCCGACCTGCTCGGCGTGGAGACGCTCGATCTCCTGTACGTCCACCGCCCACGGGGAGCGTACGACCCGGTGGAGACCCTCCCCGCGCTCGACCGGCTCGTCGACGAGGAGGTCGTGCGCGAGGTCGGCGTCTCCAACTTCGAGGTCGACCAGCTCGACCGCGCGATCGACACCCTCGACGCGCCGCTCGCGGCCCACCAGACGGAGCTACACCCCCTGTTCTACCGGCCGGAACTTCTGGAGCACGCCCGCGAGCACGGGTACACGGTCGTCGCCTACTCGCCGTTGGCGGGCGGTCGAGTGAGCGAGATCGACGCCGTGGTCGAGGTCGCAGAGGCCCACGACGCGACGCCCGAGGCGGTCGCGATCGCGTGGGCGACCGCGAAAGAACCGGTCGTGACGATCCCGAAGGCGTCGAGCGAGGGTCACCTCCGCGCGAACTTGGCGGCCGCCGAGATCGAGTTAACGCCCGAGGAGGTCGCCGCCATCGACGCCGTCGAACGCGAGGAGGAGCTGTTTCCGGAGTAGCGGACCGTTCTGTCCCGGATCGCCGCCGACGAGACCGTAAATCGATCCACACTCTCGCACATCTCGACCATATTTAAGTCGGATCTAGGCACGATCCCGCGTCGTTTTTATATCCACTCTCCGTCGGTTTCGATATGACCGAGACCAGCGACGGGGACGCCGACGGGACGCGGATCATCGACGGCGAGGCGGTCGCCGCCGACGTGCGCGACGACGTGGCCGCACATGTCGAGACGCTTGAAGAGGAGGGCGTGACGCCGGGGCTCGCCACCGTGCTGATGAGCGACGATCCCGCGAGCGAGACGTACGTCTCGATGAAACAGCGCGACTGCGAGGAGGTGGGCATCGAGAGCGTTCACGTCGAGATCGACGCCGACGCGCCGGCCGAGGAGCTGTACGAGACCATCGACGACCTCAACGAGCGCGAGGACGTGCACGGGATTTTAGTCCAACGTGCCGGTTCCCGACCACGTCGACAAGCGGCGCGTGCTCCGGCAGATCGCCCCCGTGAAGGACGTGGACGGTTTCCACCCGGAGAACGTCGGGCGGCTCGTCGCCGGCGACGCCCGGTTTAAACCCTGCACGCCCCACGGCGTCCAGAAGCTGCTGGCGGCGTACGACGTGGAGACCGAGGGCGCCGACGCGGTCGTCGTCGGCCGGTCGGATATCGTCGGGAAGCCGATGGCGAACCTCCTGATCCAGAAGGGGCCGATCGGCAACGCGACCACGACCGTCTGCCACTCGCGGACGAGGGACTTGGAAGGGAAGCTGGCGACCGCAGACATCGTGATCGCCGCGGTCGGCGTCCCGGAGTTCATCGACGGCTCGATGCTCAAGGAGGGCGCGACCGTGATAGACGTGGGGATTAACCGGGTCGACGCGGACACCGAGAAGGGGTACGCGCTCGTCGGCGACGTGGAGTACGAGTCGGCGAAGGAGGCCGCTGGCGCGATCACGCCCGTCCCCGGCGGCGTCGGCCCGATGACGCGCGCGATGCTCCTGTACAACACGGTGAAGGCGGCCGGGCTGCAGTCAGACGTTGCGCTCGACCTCGACTGAGCCGAGGCTATCGCCGACGCGACGAATCGACGATCCGACCGCGGCTCGACCCTTTTAAGCCTTTCCGGGGCGAGCGACCCACCATGAGCGACGACCGGATCGTCATCCTTGCCCACGAGAAGTTCCCCGACCGCGCGAAGACTGCCCTCGGTGTGATGCGCTACGGCGACCAAGACGTTCGCGCCGTGCTCGACCGCGACCGCGCCGGCGACCGGGTTCACGACCACGTCCCCGACGTGGCGGACGCGCCGATCGTCGAGTCGTTCGCGGACGCGTACGCGGCCGCCGACGGCGACGTGGACGCCTTATATATCGGGATCGCGCCGATCGGCGGCGGCTTCGACGAGTCGTGGCGGTCCGACGTGGAGGCCGCGATCGAGGCCGGCTGCGACGTGGTGAGCGGGCTCCACTACTTCTTAAACGGGGACGAGGAGCTCGTCGCGCTGGCCGATGAACACGGCGTCGACCTCGTCGACGTGCGCGAGCCCGACGACGATCTCACGGTCGCGACGGGCGCCTCCGGCGACGTGGACGCCGACGTGGTGCTCACTGTCGGCACCGACTGCTCGGTCGGGAAGATGACCGCCTCGCTGGAGATCGTCGCAGCCGCCCGCGAGCGCGGGATCGACGCCGCGTTCGTCCCGACCGGCCAGACCGGGATCATGATCGCCGGGTGGGGGAACCCGATCGACCGCGTCGTCTCCGACTTCACCGCCGGCGCGGTTGAGGACATGCTCGTCGAGGTCGGCGACGACCACGACCTCCTCGTCGTCGAGGGGCAGGGCAGCATCATCCACCCCGCCTACTCGGCGGTCACCTGCGGCATCCTCCACGGCTCGATGGCTGACGGGCTGGTGCTCTGTCACGCCGCGGGCCGCGAGGCCGTCCACGGCTACGAGTCGTTCTCGCTCCCGCCGCTGGCCGACTACGTCGACCTCTACGAGGGGCTCGCGGCGCCCGTCAACGAGGCGAGTATCGTCGCCGGCGCGCTCAACACCAAAGACGTCGACGACGACGCGGCCGCCGCGGAGGCAGTCACCGACTTCGGCGACGAGGCCGGCGTCCCAGCCGCCGACCCGGTCCGGGACGGCGCCGGCCGGATCGTGGACGGGATCGTCGAGGCGGGGCTCGGTGAGGGGACCGCGGCCGCCGATGGAGGGGTCGCCGACGAATGACCCTCGAAACGGAGTTCGAGCGGGTCTCGCTTCCCTTGGAGAACCCGTTCACGATCTTCAGGGGCACCCAGACGGACGCCGAGAACGTGATCGTGAAGATCGCGGACGAGGCCGGAATGACCGGCGTCGGCGGCGCGGCTCCCTCGGCTCACTACGGCGAGACCGCGGACACCGTCGAGGCCGTGCTCCCGGATCTGCTCGACGCCGTCGAGCGCGTCGGCGACCCCCACGCGCTCCACGAGATCGAGGCCGAACTGGCGGCCGTCGTCAACGGCAACCCCGCCGCCCGCGCCGCCGTCTCGATCGCGGTCCACGACCTCGCCGCGAAGCGGCTCGGCGTCCCCCTCCACCGTCTCTGGGGGCTCGACCCCACGGCCGCGCCCGCGACCTCCTACACGATCGGACTCGACGAGACGGAGCGCGTCCGTGAGAAGGCCGAGGCCGCGGTCGATGCCGGCTACCCGATCCTCAAGATCAAGCTCGGGACCGACCGAGACCGCGAGCTGATCGACGCGGTCCGCGAGGCCGCGCCCGACGCCCGGCTCCGGGTCGACGCGAACGAGGCGTGGACGCCCCGCGAGGCGGTCCGGAAGTGCGAGTGGCTCGCCGATCGCGACGTGGAATTCGTCGAGCAACCGGTGCCCGCCGAGGACCCGGAGGGGCTCCGGTTCGTCTACGAGCGGTCGGCGCTCCCCGTCGCCGCCGACGAGTCCTGCGTGACGCTCTCCGACATCCCCGCGATCGCCGACCGGTGTGACATCGCGAACCTGAAGCTGATGAAGACCGGCGGCCTGCTGGAGGCGAAACGGATGATCGCCGCCGCGCGCGCTCACGGGCTGGAAGTGATGTGCGGCTGCATGATCGAGTCGAACGCCTCGATCGCTGCGGCCGCGCAGCTCGCGCCCCTACTCGACTACGCCGACCTCGACGGGTCGCTGCTGCTCGCCGAGGACCAGTACGACGGGATCGAAATGGGAGGCGGCGAGATCCGGCTCGGGGACCAGGAGCGGGCGGGGACCGGCGCCCGCCCGAGCGCGGAGCAGTAGCGCGTCAGTTCCGCTGTTCGTCGGCGTCGACCTCGGACTCCTCTAACTCCACGTCGACCTCCTCGTCGGCGTCGTCGTCCCCATCGAGGTCGGCCTCGAGATCGTCACTGTCGATCTCCGACTCGATGTCCGCCAGTTCGGTGTCGATCTCCTCGTCGGTGCTTTCCCCGGCGTCGTCGCTCGCGGGCTCGCCCTTGCCGAGTTCGCCTTTCAGCGTCTCCAGCTCGGCGTCGACCTCGCTGTTCGTCGAGAGGCTATCCAGCTCCCGGTCGATGCTGTCCTTGTCCGAGAGCGCGTCCTCGAAGGCGCCGGAGTCCTCCAGCTCGTCCATCGCCTCAGCGCGCGCCTCCATATCCTCGGTGCGTTCCTCGGCGCGCTCGATGGAGCGGCTCACGTCCTCCATCTCGTCGCCGACGCCGGTCATCGCCTCCGAGACGCGCGAGGACGCCTCCGCGGCCTGGTAGCGGGCCTTCATGCTCTCCTTCTTCGTGCGGAACTCCTCGATGCGGTTCTGGAGCTTGTTCTTCTTCTCGACGAGCTGCTCTTGCGTGTNGTTTAACTTCGCGATCTGTCCTTCGAGCTCCTCGATCTGCGTCATCTTCGATTTCTTCTTCTCGAGGGCCTTCCGCGCGAGGTCGTCGCGGTCCTGCTGGACCGCCTCGCGGGCCTGTCGGTTGTGCTTCTCGACGTTCTCGTCGAGCTTGCGCTTTTGAATCTCCAGTCGCTTCTTCTGGGTCGTGAGATCGGCGATCCCCTGCTTGACGTCCTGGAGCTCGTCGCGCATCTGTTCGTACGAGTAGTCGAGTGACTCCGTCGGGTCCTCGGTCCGATTGAGGAGAGCGTTCAGCTTCGAGCGGATGACGTAGGAGGCGCGCGAGAGGATTCCCATACCCGCCATACACGCTCCACCCGTTAAAACCTCATGTGGTTCGACGGGCGCGACGACGGGCGAAACGGTCGCCTGCGCGGGTGAGGCCAGTTCGAACCGGACGCATCGAACTCGACGATCCGACGCGCTGCCCGCTCAAATAGAATTTCCCGAATATTTATTCGGGTTGTTGTAATACGTTCGTCCATGGACATCGGTGTGCTAACCGTCCCCTTAGGCGGCGAATCGATCGACGACGCGGTCGCGTACCTCGACGATATCGGCGTCGACGCCGTCGAACTCGGCGTCGGCGGGTGGCCCAGCGAGGACCACGTCGACCGCGAGGCGATACTCGACGACGACGCGGCGCAGGCGGAGCTTCGGGAGCTACTCGACGAACACGGCCTCCGGATCTCCGCGCTCGCGACCCACAACAACCCCCTCCACCCCGACGAGGAGCGCGCCGCGGCGGCCGACCGAGAGCTCCGCGAGGCGATCGAGCTTGCCGACCAGCTGGACGTGGGCACGGTCACCTGTTTCTCCGGCCTTCCTGCCGGCGCGCCGGGCGACTCGACGCCGAACTGGATCACGGCGCCGTGGCCGAGCGAACACGCCGACGCCCACGAGTATCAATGGGACGAGGTCGCGATCCCGTACTGGACGGATCTGGCGAAACACGCAGACCACCACGGGGTGGATGTCGCCATCGAGATGCACCCGAACATGCTCGTGTACGAGCCGACCGGCATGCTCGCGCTCCGGGAGGCCACGAACGAGCGGATCGGCGCCAACTTCGACCCCTCGCACCTCTACTGGCAGGGGATCGACGTGATCGAGGCGATCCGATTTTTGGGCGACCACGACGCGATCCACCACTTCCACGCGAAGGACACCAAGGTGTACGACGCGAACGCGCGCGTGAAGGGCGTACTCGACACGACGAGCTACACCGACGAGAGCGATCGCTCGTGGCTGTTCCGTTCGATCGGTTACGGCCACGACGAGAGCCACTGGAAGGACGTCGTCTCGACGCTCCGGATGGTCGGGTACGAGGGCGCGCTGTCGATCGAACACGAGGACTCGCTGACCTCCTCGCGGGAGGGGTTAGAGAAGGCGGTCGACGTGCTCGACCGCGCCGTCTTCGAGACGCAACCGGGCGACGCCTACTGGGCGGAGTAAGCGGAGGATAAACCAATGACACAGCAACCACTACGAATCGGCGTACTGGGGTACCGCTTCATGGGCAAGGCGCACGCGAACGCGCTCGCGCGACTCCCGACTGTTCTTCCCAGACGCGCCCGACATCGAGCGGCACACCCTCGTCGGGCGCGACGAGGAGGCGCTCGCGGACGCCGCGGAGCGGTTCGGATTCTCGCACACCGCGACCGACTGGGAGGACTCGCTCGACGAGGTGGACGTGTTCTACAACCTCGGCCCGAACCACGTTCACGCGGAGCCGTCGATCGCGGCCCTCGAAGCGGGCGTTCCGGTTCTCTGTGAGAAGCCCCTCGCGCCGACCCTCGACGAGGCCGCGGCGATGCGCGACGCCGCGGCCGACGCCGACGTGCCCGCCGGCACCGCGTTCAACTATCGGTTCATCCCCGCGATCCGGTACGCGAAGGGGCTGATCGAAGACGGCGAACTCGGCGAGATCCGACAAGTTCGTGGGCGGTACCTCCAAGACTGGCTGGTCGACCCCGAGGCGCCGTGGGCGTGGCGGATGGACGCCGACACGGCGGGCTCCGGCGCGCTCGGCGACCTCGGCGCGCACACGCTCGACCTCGCGGACTTCCTCGTCGGCGACGAGGTCGGCGAGATCGATCGCGTCTCGGGCCACCTCCAGACGTTCGTCGACGAGCGGCCCGTCTACGACGAGGCTGGCGACGTCGAGGAGTATCGCGACGTGACCGTCGACGACGCCTACACCGCGCAGGTCGCCTACGAGTCGGGCGCGATGGGGAGCTTCGAGGCGACCCGATTCGCGGAGGGCCACAAGAACGACCACGCGATCGAAATCCACGGCTCGAAGGGGAGCTTGAAGTTCTCCTTGGAGCGGCTCAACGAGCTGGAGGTGCTCCGGGAGGACGACCGCGGGTACCAGACAGTGCTCGTCACCGACGAGACCGACCCGTACGTCGACCACTGGTGGCCGCCGGGTCACGTCATCGGCTGGGAGCACACGTTCGTCCACGAGAACTACGAGTTCCTCTCGGCCGTGGCTGAGGGGGGCGAGTTCCACCCCAATTTCGAGGACGGTCTCGCCGCTCAGCGGGTGCTGGATGCGGTCGAACGCAGTGACGAACGAAGTTCCTGGGTCAACGTCGAGAGCTGATAGCCTCTTGACGGCGTCGATCCGACGTTTTAGAGAGTGCGTCGGCCTC
>Ga0065697_1003135_pt1 | contig 38070 bp, 26 predicted proteins | sample AntLakMe24m_08um_FD_59086 | JGI IMG/M metagenome (GOLD analysis project Ga0065697, IMG submission 59086) | Hypersaline microbial communities from Antarctic Deep Lake - 24m 0.8um v2 (version 3) | ecosystem: Environmental > Aquatic > Non-marine Saline and Alkaline > Hypersaline | place: Deep Lake... | reverse complement strand
GGGGCTTGTCAGTGGACGACCACTCCTGCCGGGAGAACTCCCCGGTCGGGGTTAGTGAATCACGACTCGTCGAGGTATTCAGCAATCGCTTCAAGTTCAGATTTTCGGAACGGCCGGTCAGCATCTGTAGGGACATTCTCATCTACGGCACCGATTTTCCAGAGGATACCGGCTCGCATCTCTGGCTTCGGTGGGAAGTTGTTCTGATTGATGTCGTAGTTCACCGCTTCGCAGATCGCCGCCAGCGCTTCCTTGGTGAACGCAGACGATACTTCCCGTTCGTACCGACCGACAGCGACCCGGATTTCGTTCCGAACTTCATCAACGGTTGCCATACGCCGACGCACGTAGAACAATAGTGTATAAGTTGGGGTTACAGGGGTTCTGTGCTACGAACCAAATACTGACGCCATCGGATCACGCACGAACTGGTACTTTCCGTCACCGACTTGTTTCACACACCCGATTACCTCTAAGTTCTTTAGCGTTGCAGCAACGATATCAGCGGAAGCGGTGGTGTGTTCCTGAACGTATTCCTGCGCAACAGTCTCATCTGACCGTTCCTTGAATATTTTCAGTACCTCCATTTCCCTGTGTGTCGGGCGTTGACATCCTCCCCGCGCTGAAGCGCGAGGATTCCTCTCGCTAGACGGTCAGTCGGTCTGAACGTCTACGGAGGCAACTTTCCCATTGGTGGTACTCTGGTTTGTGCGTTCCTCGTTGGCCGTTATCCCGGTGAACGGGGGCGAGTTATGGTCTTCCCGCCATTCGTGTTTGTTCCACTTGAGGCACACAGGCCGTGCCATCGACCTGACTTCTCGACTCGATCCTCTCTCTAAGAACGACCGTGACGCCACGAGATCGGCATGTCCTTCGAACCCGCATGGACACGTTACCGTGTCCTCATGCCGAACTGTCTCTTCTCGCTCACCGCACTCAGGGCACTCTTGACTCGTCCATGCTTCGGATTCCTCTTCAACCTCGATTCCGTACTCTTCAGCAACACACTCTAACCGCTCGATGAAGCATCTGAATGCCCAAAACGAGTGAGTCTTCTCGTTCACCTCACACGACCAGTGCGTCGAAAGTACGCCCTTCAAATCACCGACATACACGGTTTCTACGCCTTCGTCGTGAAGTGTTTCGATGAGGTGACGAACAGCTGCATCTTGTGCATGATCGCGGCGATTCGTCCGATCACGGTATAACCGGTCGATACGGTTGCTGGTACGGCGTTGGTCGCCGAGTTTCGACTGGTAGTACGCGATGCGTTCAGTCGTCTCGCGGAATTCCTCGAAGAGCTCACGACCGTCGTACAGTGATTGGTGACCAGTGGTCGTGGTGCATGCGATGAGATTGTTTGCGCCGATGTCCAGAGCTGCTTCTTCCGAAGCAAGTGGTGTATCCAGTCGAGAATCGTCGACAGTGACTGGTTGAAAAGCCCTGAACGCATCTGTTACGTCATCGTATGCGATTATGAGTTGGCCGTGGTCACCGTTCCAGTGCGGGTCGCCTTTCACTTCGAGACGAAGCCGATCGCGGTATCCAAGCCCGTATTCGTCTTTAAGGTGTTTTCCAACCGGGATCTCCACGCGGGACCGCTCACTTGTTTCGATTGTGTACTGGTCACCGCGAATGAACGTCCGGAGTTCCCGACCGTCGTCTTCGTTACCCCAATACCCTGGTAGATTTGCGTCTTCGTCAGGGTCTTCGAGGCAAGCGAAGAACGATCGCCACGCTTCGCTGTTTCTCCGAATGACTTGTTGCGTGGTGGCTGCGCCGAGGATGCCTTTGTACTGGCCTTCGATTGCACCAGTATCGGCATTCCACACGCTTTCGTCTTCGAAGAACTGTTGCCGCCGTTCGTAGTTAACTTCGTTCCAGAGAGAGGCAGAGGCGTCAAGAACCCGGTGTAGGATCTCCGCGTCCCGGCCGGTCCGGGGGCGAACATCAAACTGGTTCGAACGCCTCATCAAACCAACACACGAAATCCCGGTAGTTAAAAGCCCGTAAAACTACTCGTGAACCCCTACTGAATCGATCGAATTCATCCCCGCGTTAAAACACGAGGCTTTCTTCAAGATTATCCGTAAGTACACCCTGCATCTTGATGCACCAGTTTTACTTTTCACTGTTGCATTTCCTCCTGTAGGACAAGGGTTTAAAAATCACGGGTTAAAAGCACACAGTAACTGATTCCGAGAATGAGTACTCAACTACCCCAACAGCGTCTCACTGTCCCGGCCGAAGTCAACGAAGACGACTTCTACACGCTCTACAGCGGGTCGGAGACACTGGTCACGCACGCAGACCTCGAAGAGGCTGTTGACAACGATGAGAAGCCGTACCTTCGAGAGGTACAACGGTATTGGGTGAACAAACCATACGCGTTCGTCGTCATTTACCGGAACGTCCGGGACAATGAACTCCGATACATCGTCGTTGAACCGCGATTATCGGACCTAGAACACGACATTGTGAACTTCTTCCGTGACAAACTCCGAACGTCACTGAACTACGAACGCGTCAACATCGACTCCACACCAGCTGAACGGTCGCGGATTGTCCGCGACGAAACGTTCGGGCTGATGAAGCGGTACAATCTCTTGAGCGGGAAAGGGATTGATGAATCGCCCGGGCTCGTCAACCGTTTCAAGCGATTCGCAATTGATTTCCTAGAGCGACAGGCAGACCGTGCGGACTTCGAAGACTCCGTCCGCGACGAAGCACCGACACCGCGCGATCCGGCTACAGGTGAAGTTCAAACGATTAACGAGACACAGGTCCGACGAGTACTCTACTACCTTGTCCGTGACTTCATCCGGTTCGACCAGATTGACCCGATTAAACAGGACGTGAACATTGAGGACATTTCCTGCGACGGGTACAACTCTACGGTGTTCGTGTACCATTCGGAATACGGGCAACAGATCATCTCGAACATCGGGTTCGGAGTTGACGATCTCGACAACTTCGTGAAGACGCTCGCGCAGAGTGCCGGGAAAGGTATCAGTCGCCGGCAGCCGAGCGTTGACGCAACGCTCGCAGACGGGTCGCGTGCACAACTCACTCTCGGAACCGAAACGAGTGACCGTGGTACGAACTTCACCATCCGTCAGTTCAACGAAATCCCGTTCACCCCGGTTGACCTGATCAACTGGCGGACGTTCAACATCGACATGATGGCGTACCTCTGGCTCAGCATCGAGCAGAACAAAAGCGTCATCTTCGCCGGTGGGACAGCATCCGGGAAGACCACGACACTCAACGCCGTGTCTCTGTTCATGCCGAGTACTGCAAAGATTGTCTCCATCGAGGACACGCGTGAGTTGGAGATCCCGCAGGCCAACTGGATCCCGCGAACCACGCGAGAGTCGTTCCAGGAAGACGGGTCCGGGAGCATCGACGAGTTCGACCTTCTGGAAGACGCACTGCGACAGCGGCCTGACTACGTCATCATGGGCGAGGTTCGTGGTGAGGAAGGCCAGACGTTGTTCCAGATGTTGAACACCGGTCACACCACGTACACGACCTTCCACGCCAACAAGCCGCGTGAGGTCGTTCGGCGTTTCACCACTGACCCGATTAACGTGTCACCGTCCATGTTCGACGCAGTGGACATCATCTGCCAGCAGGAAAGCGTTGATATCGGCGGGCAGAAAGTCCGTCGTGCACGTGAGCTCGTTGAGGTGAACGAATACAGTGCCTCGACAGAACAGTTCTCGATGAACAACGCATTCGGCTGGAACCGCAAGACAGACGCGTTCCGCCGCCAAGGAAAGTCCAACGTCTTGGAAGAGATCAAGGACGAAAACGCGTGGGATGACAAAGACCTTCAGCGTGAATGGAACCACCGGCGACTGGTTCTCGCGTACCTGGTGGAGAAGAACATCAACACGTACGCAGGCGTCGCCGCCACGCTGCAAGGGTACATGTCCTCGAAAGAGACGATTCTGAGTCTCATTGCAGACGACGAGCTCCGGAAGCGAACGGCAGCGCTCCACAAGATGAAGACGATTAACATCGACGTGGACCCGGAGAAAGAAGCGCTCATCCCGCGCCCCCGGACACCATCCGGTGTCGGTGAAGAGGCCAGGGAAATTCTCAGCTCAACCGAATCGCTGCTCGTCGGGTACGACAGTAACGAAGTGGACTTCGCCCAAACCATCGACGACATGCTGACAGACGAAGGCGGTCTGTCCGAGACCGATCAGGAAATCCTGCGCGAGTTAGCCGACGAAGGCACGGTTGGTGAACTCCCGAGCGGCTTCGATGAGTCGATAGTTGACTCTGGATCCGTTAGTGGAACCGGGATGGCTGGCGTGGAATTCGACGAAGAGTTAGAAGATCTCTTCGAGGAAGATGAAGACCAGATGGACAACGAGGGAGACCAGCTCATCCTCACTAGTGAAAACCTGGAGAAGCTCAACGATTCGCAACCAGAATCCGTCACAGACGATACACCGGACACTGAGGCAGACATGGACGACTTGGATGACTTCTTCCAGGGCGACCCTGACGAAGAAGCGACTCCCGCTCCGAGCGACGACGATGAAGATGGAAATGATGACGGGCCGGACGTTGCGGGGAGTCCTGATACGCCTGATGAGGACACGCCAGATGTTCTCGGGGCGGCACCGTCCACTGACGAAGACACTGACGATGAGGACGGAGAAGCAGACGACGTTGAGAGAGAACCGGATGCAGAGTTAGACAACCCGCTTGATGGTGAAGAAGACACCGTGACAGTATCGGTCGATTCCGACGAGGATGGCGAAGATGAAGATGAAGACGACAGCGATGTCGGGNAATCCGATGACCCCGGCACTGATGGGGCCGACCAAACGGACTCGGAGACAGAGAACTAAGACTAATGAGCACTAATTCACCATCTAAGAGTAATGCAGGCCGGGAGGCTGAGAAGCCAGTCACGGGGAAGGTGGATCCAGATGAATCACTCTCACTAACGATTGCGGAACTGTTCTACCCCTCGTTCAAGCGGTTTTTCGAAGGAGAGGACATTGTTAACGAGGTCGAAGACGACCTTGGGAAAGCGAACATCAGTAAGCCCGTTGAGATTTACATGTCCACTGCACTCGGATACGGGACTCTTCTTGGTGGGCTTGTCTCACTGATCCTGAGCTTCATTGCTGGTGTTGCACTTTACGGGATGGAGCCACTCATCGAACTCCCGGCAGCCTCGGTTCCCTACAGCGAGAACATCGCTGTTGGACTACTCGTGTTTCTCGTGAATGCGATTCAGTTCCCGATCCTCGTGGTTCTAATCGGGGGGATCGGCGCACTCCTTGGTTTCGTTGGGGCATTCGGGTTCGGTGTGTATTACCCGAAACACGTCGCCCGAACGCGTGCTCGTGAGATCGAGTTGCTGCTTGGTGACGCAATCTCGTTCATGTACAGCCTGTCTGTTGGCGGTACGAACCAGATTCAGGTGATGCAATCCGTAGCGGCTGCAGACGACACGTACGGTGAAGTGAGTGTCGAATTCCAGCGTGTTGTCTACGAGATGAAGTACTTCAACACGGACTACCAGACCGCTGTGGAAAACGTGACACAGCTCACGCCGAGTAAAGAGTTAGAAGTATTCCTGTCAGACATGCTCTCCGTCATTGACAGTGGTGGGGACATGACGACGTTCCTGAAAACTCAACAGGACGTGATGAGAGAGCGCTCGAAGAAGAAGCAGGAAGAGATGCTCGATACGATGGAGTTCTTCGGCGAGATGTACATGAGCCTGAACGTGCTCCCGATGGGGCTTCTCATCGTTCTGGTTATCATCTCCATGTTGGGGTCCCCGACAATGGTCGGGCTGTACGCAACAGTGTACGCACTCCTACCAGGACTGAATCTCCTGTTCGGGATCATCATCTCCATGGTGAAGAAGGACGAGATCGGGGATGGTGTCCTGAAGACCGAAGGGAACGTTGCAGCGATGGGTGAAGACGAGACACGCCTGAACGGAATGGGCGTTATCGACTACTACGTTAGCGGTGACCACGCCTCGTTCTTCAAACCTATCAGGTCGAAGGAGTTCAAATACCGGTTACTGAAAATCCTGCGTGAGCCGTGGGAGTATTTCCGTATCCGCCCGACGTTCGTACTGGCACTGACGATCCCGATGACGGTCGTCGTGATGGCCACTCTCGTACTTGCGGGGCTGGCCAAACTCAGTATCACGGATATGGTGAGTGACCCGTACGTCCAGACCGTTATGTGGCTATACGTCCCGGTTTTCCTGAACGTTGCTCCGCTGGCCGTGTTCCACGAATGGAACCGACGGACGCGTGGGAAGATCACGGACACGCTCACTGCTGACATTCGGAAGTTAGCGAACGCGAACGAGACTGGTCAGCCGGTTCTGGAAGCGATGCGAATGGCAACCACGGGTCAAGAGTCCCTCGTCTCACAGGAATTCCAGACGATGTACAAGAAGGCGAAGTTCGGGACGAGTCTGTCGCCGGCGCTCGTCGAGTTCAATAACCGCTACCGGATTCCCCGGTTAGCGCGTGTTGTCAAACTCATTCAGAAAGCCCAAGAAGCCAGCTCCAACATCACAGAAGTCCTGCAGACTGCCGCAACCACCAGTCGGTACCGAGAAGAACTGGAGCAAGACCGGATCGGCCGGACGCGTATCCAGGTGGCTGTCACAGCCATGACGTTCCTGGTCTTCCTCGGTGTCATCCTGATGCTGGAGGTGTACTTCATCGGGCAGATGATTTCCAGTGTGGACGTCGCAGAAGGCAACCCGATTGGCGGGGGGAACCTCGACATTGCCCTTGTGTCCATGCTGTTCTTCCACGCAGTTACCATTCAAGGGCTGTGCGCTGGAGCTCTCAGCGGGTACATCCAAACGGGTAAGTTCTCCAGCAGCTACAAGTACATCGTCGCGTTCATGACGATTACTGCCATTGTGTGGGGCATCTTCGCGGTCTAACACCGCACCGTCGTCTCTTTCCTCACGTTACGGAGATAATCACGAACGTCTTCCAGTCGTGTGTAACGACCATAGAAACCTTAGTTACTGGTCGTGAGGGTACTGATGAGTTGTTCTGAAAAGTGGTGATGAACTACCGAATCAGTTACGCGTGAGCAGTGGGCGAAAGCACCGTTGTGACTTTCTCCGCGGGATACCCTTCAACAGTGATATCAGTTACAGCATCCGCTTCAACACTGAGGTCAAGAGTGAGGACTGCCCCTGCCTCGATCGTCGGGTCCCACTCAATGACCCATTCACCATCAACTTCGTTGACCGTTGCGTCTGTATCGATATCACCAGGGTCCTCATCGGTCTGGATTGCTATACTCGGCGTGTACGTTGACTGATTATCGAAGTTCGCAGCAGTCACCGAACACGTATTCTCGTCGGAGGACCCCGACTGCGTGGGTGTGTTCACAGCCACGAGCAGGTTATTCATGATTTGTGCAAGTGATCGTGTAACTGAGACCTCCGGCTTCGAAGCGATAGACGATACTTTCTTCGAGAACTCCGGGAGGAGTTGCGCGATTGTATCCTGTTTCTCCTGTCGCTTTCGAAGCGTCCGTTGTTTCTTCAAGTGTCGCTTCAGATCACGGGCGACATCGCGGACAACCCGTTCGATTTCATCTTCAATGATCTCTACTGAAGCAACGGCATCCTTACTCTCACTCGTGAAGGGGACGTTCGTCGACGCAACGTGGACGACAATTGCGACAGGGCCTTGCGGGAGCCCGTTCCCTTTATCGGATAGTTTGTAGTTGTTCCACCGGATACCTGATACCACAGACGTGATACAGCAGGCCCCTTGCTTGTAGACGAGCGGAACACGGTTGGCGAACCGAAGTAATTCAATCGCACCGTTATCCTCGATATCTCCACCGTGTGCGATCCCGGCCTCAACTAAGAACGGTTCCCCACTGTGAGCTGACGCCTCGCGTTTTGCTGCCGAGTAGAACTCGGCATCGTACACCTTCTTCATTCCCTGTACCAACTCTTCCTCACCGATCGGGGACAGACAATGGGATGGTGGAGCCATGACGCTCACCGAACCCATTGCGCTGTGGAGCGCATCCGCGAGATCACGGCTTGCATCCACCTCTCGAAGCAACGGTGTCTCGTTCGGTGTGGGACGCATCGAATCCCACAACGCCGTGAAGACGTTTTCCTCCGCAGTACTACCGAACGCGTTATCGATTTCTTCCGCGGAGTCACTTACAGTGCGTTCAACGAGATCATGCGTTTCAGCTTTTGTGAATGAGTCTGTTTCCGTCTCCGCGTCCGCAATGTGCTCAGCAAGAATCGTAGCAAACACTGCAATGTCATCATCGGTTTTTCGCTCTGACGTTGCATTCCCGACTAGCTCAATGAGTGAGGACCGACGCGCCGTCGTTATCACGTCCCACGTCGCTGTGACTACCTTTTCCCGGACAGTCCCACCAAGAGTCGTGTCGTACGTGCTCTCAACACTGTCAGCCACGTCTGCAACGGCAGCGTGAACCGCTGTCCACGGAACTTCCCCTTGTTCTTCTAATGCTTCCACGACCCCGCTAGCGAATGCTTCTGTCACGTCCGCAGGTTTCCGGTTGATGTGGTCCGTGATGTACGCCTGCAGCGTTGTCGTCTCTACCTCTTCATCTTCGTCAGGCTCCCATGTGATGTCGTTCGACATGATATGCGTCACCGGGATCCGCGCATCAGCATCTGGAACCTGCCAGACACAGTACCGGCCATCTACCCGATCCATGAACGCCTGAACGATTTCATCAGCAGTCGTTTGCCCAACACGCGTGAATTCTCTCTGTAAGAACCCTGAAATCGTGTTTGACTTCGTGACCTCGATGAGCGAGCGAAGTGTCCCGAATTCAATCCCGTGCGGGTGTGGTTTGATCTCTTCCGGTTTCTCAGGGAGTTTGTTGACTGTACGCTCGTACTCAACCGTTCGGTTTGGCTCGTCCAATGCGATAGTCGCGTGCGGGTTGACGATCGCGGTGTGTTCGATGTACTTGTGAAGACTTGAACGAGCACGAAAACTTGCTTCTAAGAAGATGGTGATACTCGTCCCGCTTTCATGCTCGTACGGCCATTCTCTGGACTCTGCATTTTGAATTACTGGTTCGTTCTCATCGGTGTCAATACCGACTTTGAAGTACTCGCCTTCGTCGTTCTCAGCGGTTTTACTTGTGACTTCAGCAGGCTTTCCGGTAGTGAGTTGTCCGTAGAGAACAGCTGCACTGATCCCGATTCCTTGTTGGCCGCGACTCTGAACTCGTTTCGCAAATCGGGAACCGTACAGAAGCTTTCCGAAGACCTTCGGGATTTGTTCCTCCGTAATGCCGGGTCCATTGTCGGTGATGGTGAGTGAATAGTACCCGTCGTCAGTTTCTGTGATTGTGACAGAGACGTCGGGGAGAATCTCTGCTTCTTCAGCAGCGTCAATTGAGTTGTCCACTCCTTCTTTCACTGCTGTAACCATCGCTCGTGCTTTTGACCCGAACCCGAGCATCTGTCGATTCTGTTCGAAGAATTCAGCAACTGAAATCTCGCGTTGTTGAGAGGCGAGCTCCTCAGCTATAGACTCATCGTTGCTATCCGGCATGTGTACGTACGGTTATTATGACGGTGTACATAAACAGTCGTATACCACATCTCTGCGGCCGCGTGCATGTGTGCAAAACACGGTGAACCTCGCGTTCAATAATCTAAGGGTTCAAGTATTCGAGTGGCCTATTCACTGTAAGTAAATGTCTCGAACAGTACGAGCAGGTATCGTTGTCATTGCGATACTGTTGGTGTTGAATCTAGTTGCGACAGGGTTCTTGTTTTTCTCAGTGTCAGCCGTTGAGGACCGAGTAGGTGTAGTAGAAAATGAAACTCAGACTGTAACTGATCACCTTCTACGGGTCGGGCAACTTTCGAACGGTGACTCTGCAAACGGGACTGCCAGTGCTGACATTCGGACCGGGTATCTTCTTGCACACGACTCGGATACGCGTGAAGGCATCATGTTTGAGTACAGGTACCAGCCGTTGCCGGGTGATTCAATGTACGTTGACGGGTCTGGTGCTGTTGTTGACCCGAGCTTTCAGGAATCGTTGCAGAATTCCCGTGAGGCTGTGAAACAGTCAGAATACGAGCCAGTGACGTACGGGTTGGCGATTACACTGGACACACCGGAGGCGTGGGATTATGTTCGCGGTGAAAGCGCCGGTTTGGCGATTGCAACGCAACTTGCTTCGATGGACCCGCGGTATGAACGGAATGAGAGTGTTGTGCTCACCGGGCAGGTTGAGCCTGATGGGAGCGTTGTCTCTGTGAACTACGTGGAGAAAAAAGGTCAAGCAGCGGCAGCCAATGGGAAAAAAGTGTTAGTCGCTCCGCACTCCAGTAGCGGTATCGAGGTGGACGGGATCAAAATCGTTCACGTACAAACGGTATCGGGTGCACTTGACTACGCATTGGATCCCGTTGACGCAGAGAATACAACTACCAAGAGTGGGTGATGATGGTAGTGCAAGCAGGTCTGTAACAGGAAGAGGTTATCCATTCCCCGGAATTCCTGTTCTGAATTCCGACTTTTAATAGTGCTGTGAGGTGTATGGTTCACTGTACAATGGTAAGCGATACAGACGCGTTATTTAGTGAAGCGAGCGATGAACTCCAAGAGGATGTTTACGAGCACCTCGAAACCGCGGAAGAAGCACTCCCCGATGTTGAGGCTGTGTGGGAGCTTGATGGTGGGAACGTTATCGGAGTTCTAAACCAGCTCCAGTCTACACTCAAGGTAGATGAAGCAGAGGAATCGTTCCAGGAAGCCCGGAAGTGGTATCTCATGGGTGAGAAGGCTGATGCGTTCGATGATGGCCAGCAAACCGATCTCGAAGAACGTATTGAAGAGGTCGAGGATACTCTCGACGCTATGGGTGAGGTTCGTGACGGCGTCGACGAGCTCATTCCAGAACTTCCGGAACTCAAGAGCGCCCTGGAAGACGTTTCCACTACTGACGAGGTGGACGATGGAGATGTAGAGAGTGACGAGGCTGTTGAGGACGACGACGGAGTAGCTGATGACGAAGGCGACGAGGATGTTGAGAACGAGACTGATGATGGCGATGAGTCTAGTGGAGCGGCTGAGAGTTGGGGTAGTGATGATGAAGACGGCACTGATGATCAGGGCAGTCTCGCGTAATCGGTGTCGTTCTTTTTGAAGTCCAGTACATCCCATTATACTGTGGAATACGCCAGAATCATCCCCCAAGTATATAAACTAATATCTTCCAAAGGGTATATATGGGGTCGCATAAGGCGCAGCGAGACACCGTCCACCACAACAAACAAACATGTCTCGCCACTGCTACTACCCCACAAAAACCAATCCAGTTCGACCAGGATGACTAGCAATACACCGACACAGAACTCTGGTAGTTCCGTAACTCGTGCCAAGGGCATTACCGCTGGAGCCCTCGCGTTCGCCGTCGCTGTCGCCATCAGCTTCGCAGCGGTCCTCATCGGCGAAAGCGCCGCGTACGGCCAGACCCTCAACCCACTCATTAACCAGAACATCTGGTTTGTCACGGCTGCACTCGCCATTGGTGCGACAGTCGTGGGTGCAATCATTAGCCTGTTAGTCAGCCTGGAAGTAATCAACAAAATCGGGAAACCGACGATCGGCGGCCGGACAGAGTACACTCTCATCGGAGCTGGTGGGCTCCTTGGTACTGCTGCAGCGGTCGTCGTATCCGGTGGAACGTGGCTCTCCGGAACCAACCTGTTCGGAGAAACGCTTCCGTCCGGAACCGGTGAATCTGCGCTTGCGCTCGCTGCAGTCGCGGTTCCGTTCACGTACGTGTACTACAAACTCTACACCCCTGCCTCGGCCCCCATCCCGACTGGTGACACCGCGAGTGACCAGATGGAACCCGAAGTTGTGAAAGAGCGAACCGAGAGATGGTCAAAAGAAGCCGGAGTTAACCCGGCATTCCCGCCAGGACAAGGGCCTGCTGACCCGTCACCGGGGCAGAACCAGTCACCACCCCACGTCCAGAACTCGGACGCCAACGACTCGAACAGTCAAGGCCCCGGACCAGCAGACGATAACTCACAGTTGGACGATTCCGAGATGGAGTTCAACTGGATGTCTGAAACGGACGTGAGCTTCGACGACATCGGCGGCATGGAAGACCTGAAGAACGAACTCCGTGCAGAAGTAATCAAACCACTGGAAAACCAGGAGAAGGCAGAAGAACTCGGTGTCTCCGCACCGAACATCGTGTTCCACGGCCCGCCTGGCACGGGGAAGACCTACACTGCACAGGCGCTCGCCACGGAACTCGGGCTGCCATTCGCTATGCTGAGCGGTGCTGACGTTCAGAGCAAGTGGATCAACGAGTCCGCAACCAAGGTAAACAGCCTGTTCACCGAGGCAAAGAGAGTCGCTGCGCAGGAAGGCGGTGCAGTCGTCTTCCTCGACGAGCTTGACTCCGTGTTGAAAAACCGTACCGGAAGCGGGAGCGCACACGAAGAAGACAACAAGGTTGTGAACGAGTTCCTCAACCACTTGGAAGATACCAAAGACCACAATATCGTGTTCATCGGGGCAACAAACCGTCTCGATGCACTCGATGATGCCGGTATTCGTTCCGGACGGATCGACAAGAAAATCCACGTCGGGAAACCGGATGCCACTGCACGTGAGGAAATCCTGCGCGCGCAGCTGGCCGATCGGAAGCACGAGGTGTCGGAGACCGGCATTGCAGAACTGGCTGGTGCGACCAACGGTGCGGTGGCAGCTGACCTTGAACTCATCGTGAACAGTGCTGCGAAGCAGGTGCTCGCGCGCGATGGTGACGTGATTCAGTGGAGTGACGTCGAAACAGCGGTCGAAAACAACAGTTAGACTTCTGTTGGAAGTCACGAGGTTCTTTTGCACGTAGTAGTGTACGGGGAATCAAGGACAGTCCAGATACGCGGTACTCTTGGTACGATGTTATAATAGGCTCTGTACCGTCCGGATCGTACTTGGATAATCCCCGACGAAGACAGCAGTATAGCCGTACTTTTCAACCCGATATGCTAGTTATACGGGGAGGAAGTCCACGATTCTTCCAGGGTTAACTGTTCACCGGTGGGGCGAACCTTTTTACATAACCGGCGGTAAACTGGTGATATGATAGAAGCAGCAAAGCAGAAAGCACAGACCACCGTCCCCACCAGTGCCTCAATGAAGCAAAAGGCACAGACCTCCGTCCCTGACCGAGAGACGGTTAAGGAAGCAGCAGTGACTGCTCTCCCCNNANNANTAGCATCCTCGTCCACGGCGCAGTCATCGTTGCAGTCCTGGCGATCGCGTCCATGACTGGCCTCGGGTCTGAATCCAGCGAAGACGACCTCGTCAACATGCTGCAGAGCATCGGTGACTTCATCAGCCTCATCATCCTTGGTGTGGCTGTCCCGAACGGCGCATACGGCTTCCTCCAGTACATGACTGCAGGGAGTAACGTGGACCAGGACGAGAAGGGCCGCAAGCGTATCCGTAACACGTTCATCGGTCTCGCTGGTGTTGCTGTGATTCAGGTCGCAGTCAACGTCTTCGAGTCCATGATCATGAACGGCGGCAGCGGGTCGTAAAGTCGGGAACGAATTAATCCGATTCGGTGAATACTCCGACCGGTTTCGGTTTTCACCTTTGCCTTCACGATGAAAACGCAACTCCCCCCTAAACTGTTGACTTTTCTTGCGGTTCTGCTTCTCATATCCAGCGTTGTAGCACCAGTAGTCGCAGATCATGACGGTTACACGATTGGTGAAGACAACGTTCATCACGATGAGACGCAAGACTACAAGACTGATTACCCAACGCACTCGGAAAACCCGACCGGGGAACCCGTCATTGATGTTCCGACAACGGTAGCAACAGTTTACACGCCGTCCTCGGACAGGGATTACGGGCCGGACTACGGGATTCCAGGGAACGGTCTCAGAGTGTTCTACTCAGAAGACACCGACGAAAACATTTCAAGGAGCAGTAATGGCACTGCCGCGAACGTGACCGTGGACCAAGACGCCATGTCGGATGTTCAGTCGATTGATACGATTGTGAGTGAGGGACAGAGCCAGAACCCCGAAGAGTGGGCGCGCATGGTCGATATGCCGTACTACACGTCCCGTTCCATCGTTGAATTCTACGGATTTCGACTTGGTGAATATCGTGAACATCAGTTACTCAAAACACCGTTCAACAAGGATGAATCCAAGGTCCTGGAACCGTACACAGGACAAACGAAAAACGATGGCGTGATCGAAGAGGGATACGTCGGGATTGTTGGGATTGACTCAGCGAACGACCCGAAGATAAGTCCTGAGAACGGTGAATTCTCGATGTTTGCAGGTGACTCGGGAACCGTGTTCTCGTACCTCGATTTCAAATTTGATGAATCAGAGCTTCCGGACGTAGAAGTCGATGATATTGAGGAGACCAGCAACACGCAGACACAAACAGCTCGCACCTACCACATCGAAGATGTCTCTGTCGTACGCGACGGGAAGATTATTGGCGATCGTGGGAATGTATCCATGGGGCTGGAAGGAGGTGCAAGCGGGGTTGGAATGAGTTACGACGATCGACTGAACCGTAATGTCACGTTCCAAATCGAAGGCCAAATCATAGCCCGGATTTTCGAATACAATTGGGAACGCAGTCGTGACCGGATAGACGACTCCCGAACAACGACAGTCAGGGCAAGTAAATCTGTTAGCACAAGCGAGTCCGCGTACGCGAGTACAACCGTCTATCACGGAGAGAACTCATCCGGAGAATCCATCAGCGGGTACGCAAGTACTTCCTGTAGTGACTATGTCAGTGGGGACAAAACAAAAACAGTCACGCGAACATGGCAGGAGCTCGGTGGTGACCGGACAATCAATATCGAATCAGAAGAAACGATTGGAGTTTCCGGAACGATTTCCGGGCGGTGTAGCGGCTCGGTTTCCGGTACAGCTGGCTCCGGCACCTCAACAACGATTAGTGGACGCGTCTCAAGCGACATTTCCGGATCCATCTCTGGAAGCGAAGAACGGACGTACGACTACGAGTATTGGGACCATTGGGACTCGCAAAACAACACTGACCGCGGTGGATGGGAACTCCAGAACAAGGAATGGGAACGAGAAGACCGTGTAGACGTCCAAGACACTCAAAACGCACTAATCACGGACAACAATCCGGTTCGCGTTGATCAAGTGGCCATCGAAGTTCAAGAAGACCGATATCACAACGTCGTTGAGGTCGATTACTTAGGGGTCAACGAAGGCCAGAACGTGTCCGGAGAACAAATCCCGGAGACATACCTGTGGTCGCTAATGATGTTCGGTGACTCGACGTTCATCGAAACCGACTGGAAGTCCTACTCAAAAACCCGGTACGATTCAGCGTACAGAGTCCAAGATAACGGGTACTATGAGGAGGTTGATTTCCCGAACCAGTTGGGAGTCTACCTGTACAGCCAGAATACAGGCCCATCAGTTACATCGAGTGGAACAGAGAGTAACTACAACCCCGAACTGTTCGGGTGGAGAGGTGATTACGTCGACGTTGAGCAGAACGACATGGGCGAGAACGTGAACCTCACGCGCGGAGTACCCGTTCTCTACAATAAGTTCGTAATCAAAAACGCGCCGAGTCCCGCGACGTCGCTCATCAGTATTCACGGGACGCAACGACATATTGCAGATAGTGAAACCAAAGTCATCCCGTATGTCCAACCGGACGTGTCCATCGAATACATGAGTGAGTACGGGCAGTCAGATACAGAGAACCGGTACCGTATTCAGGTCACCGGTGTTGGAGGGGAACCACTCGAAGGCCGTGACCTCCGTATTGCCGGGGGAGAGGAAGAAGGTGTGAGAACTACCAATTCCAACGGTGTGGCGACAGTGACGGTTGGTGATGGGGTCAGTCACATCCAAGTCGAAGTGCCAAGTGATGATGTTACCACGGTTATCCAAGACGACCGTGACTACTACTACGGTTCTGTCACTGCTGAGAAGACTGTCCGGCGTTCAGGTGCAGTCGGGCATCTGTACGACTTAGTGTACCAGCTTCTGTTTGCCATGCCGCTGATCTTGCTGTACCTTCTGTGGCGGGATGCAGAGCTCGGGATCTAACTCTTGACCACGTTGTGATTTTTCTGTATGCGAAGAAGCCGGTAGTTTACTCCAGAAGTAAAGACCTGTTTGCAGGGCGAATGTTTTTATAAAGTCGGGTTGTACATTTGTGTACTGACCGATGGACATAGACAAGTCCAAGGATTACCTGTCGTCAGGTCAATCAAAGCGGCTGCTCGCATTCAGTATAATTGCGGCACTCACAAGTCTCCCTATGGCTGGCGTCGATCCTGCACAGCTTGGTATAGTTGGCGTTCCACTCAGTCTTGGGGAGACCTTAATGGATGTGGCCCAATCAGCCATCAAGTACACGTTCTCGCTTATTGCAGCCGCAATTTTCGGCACCCTCGGATTTCTTTTCACTGCAGGGACGTACGAGTTCCTGTTCTTCAAAGCACCAGGGCAGATCCCTGAACTTCGGAAAGTCTGGTGGAGATTCGCACAGATATTCTGGTGGGTCCTTCCAGTTGCCGGTTCTGCATTCTTCCTCGGACAGATGCTGTTCCCCGAGAAAGAAGAAGCAGACATTTACCGGTTCATGGAAAGGACACTCGTTGCCGGGATTGCACTTCTCGTCACCGGCCCAATGTTCAACTCCGAAATCGTTATCCCTGCAAGACCAAACACGTTGCAGGATGGCGGGATCGTCACCGTGGACCTGTTCAGCGCTGCTGTTATCGGCGTGAACGAAATAGGGAAAGAAATCTTCCCTTCGTCCTATTCACTCGTCTTCCTACAAGACAGCCTGAACTCTCTCAGTGGGAGGGCTCACAGCCCTCGGTGGACTGGCAGGGACAATCATCGCAGCTGCACTTCTCGGATGGAAATTCGCAATCGGTGTCATCCTCACAGTCGCAGCGTTCTGGCTCGTCCTGGCCATGCGGATGCTGCTAGTCTACGTCGTGTGGGCGATGATGCCGCTATTCCTCTCACTATGGGTCGTGGACATAGGCCCAATGAAGTACGGGAAGCAGATCACATCGCTTGTCTTTAAGCTTACAGCGATGCTGTTGCTCCTTGGAATCGTCATCTCTGGTGTCTTAGCCACAACTTCAGCGATCGCTGGCCAGGGAACCGATAGTGAGCTCGGATTCATTGACACCACCTGTGAAGGACCAGAGCAAGATTCCTCGTCTAACGGATTACGATGAGCCTATGGACTCAAACGTTGAGAACGGACTTGTAAACGAAGACAATGAAATTAATGAGGAAACAGCCGGTGGCACTGAGTCCGCTGGCCCGCCAACCGGATTCACAAAGGTTCTCTTGCAAATGTTCGCATGGTTCGGCGGAATCGTGCTCTGCATCGCACTGACCACGAGCCTGCTCGGTATGGTTATCTCGATGCGCGGTGGCGGCGGGACCTCCAGCCGGATGCGACAGGGCCGGTCTGCTGACGCACCCATTGGCCCGCAAGTCTACGGCGGCGGTGCCGGCGGCGGTGGCGGTGGCGGCGGTGGGTTCGGAGGTGCAGCCGCTGGCGGTGCCGCAGGAGGCGCTGCTGGTGCTGCAGCCGGTGGAACAGTTACTTCCACTGGCGACGGCAGCACGGTCATCCAGACCGAGAACCAAGGAACCGTTCTTGATGATGACGGCGGTGTGTCCACATTCGCCCCGGACAACCCTGAGCCAGAACCCACCACCTTCGGTGACAAAGCCGAACACATCGGGAACAAAGGTCGTGAAAAGTTCGATGGAGTCGCTGACCGTGTTGGCGGTGAAGGGACTGGCGAGTCCATCCGCCAAACTGCAAGTGAAACCGCAGGGAGCGTCAAGCACGGAGCCGCTGCAGCTGCCGGGAAAATCCCTGGTTCTGGACTTGTTTCCAAGGGTGCCAATATCGCCAAGCGAGGCGGGAAAGCCTACGGGAGCGTGTTCATGACGGACGGTGCGATGGCATCAGTTGGTGAGATGGGTCGTATCGCACGTGAATCACCGATCGGGCATCCAGATAAGCAACAGCCGTGGAACCAGGGTCAGGACGCCAGTGGTAGTGACCCAATCCCCGGAGATCAGGCCTCGATGGATGACCTCAATGCGGACGACTTCGATGAAGCGTCCTCCACTGCTGAGAACTTCGCTGAAGGGCTTGACGGGTACGAGCCGGATACCAGCGGTCCGGATACCGGGAGTGACGGGTCCTCAATGGACAATGTTGATTCAGATGATGTTGGGGAGGCATCCGCAACTGCGGAGAACTTCGCTGAAGGGCTTGACGGGTACGATCCGAATGAGAGCGGAGACAACACCCTCGGAGAACCGAATGACATTAACCTGCCAGAGGGGAAGACAAGCGTCAAAGAAACCCTGGAAGACTACGCTATCGGGAGTGAAAGCGGGAGTACAACCTTCGAGACTCACGACGCATTCCACCCGTCTGATGGGGCCGATGGCGACGTGGACCTGAAGGACACCAGGTAACCTTCTCCCGTAGTACGGTTTCTGTAGCAGTGTCGAAGTAAAGATGCGAACTATTATGCGGATTCTGGCTGTTCACTTAGTGCACAGTACTGGTGTGAGTGTACTATGACAGAACAACTAAAGCACGATATTAGTAGCGGAGACCGGGTTTACGACAAGTACCAGCAGTCAACGTGGGGTGAAGACCCGAGTGAACTGGTTGTCGTGGACGTACACGAGAACGCACGTGCAGACGAGTACCCCCTCGAAGGAATTGATGGAACACTCAATGAAATCGTTGATGACTGGCCAGTAGATATGCCAGATTCATATGATGCAGCTGCAGACGGCGTTGTTGAAGTTGCATTCCATGAGGATCTCGACCGTGCATTCGGCGGTGCATGGGTTACGTGGTCCGATGAGAGACTAAAGGAACTGTGTAAAATAAACGATGTAGTGGTCTACTCGTACCATTACCAGCGCCTTACTCCAAAGCAGTAACACTCTCACCTCCCTTTTCACGCCGGTAATTCACGTAGCGATTCATTCCTCGATATGTATCCCGTGGAGCGGTTGCAACAGGACAGTGTACCGTTTGCAGGCAGATATTTAAGTCAGTACAGCCCCAATCACACTATAGTACAATGGCTCAACAAACAGTCCCCATCCCCGGGGAGATCCTGAAGACAACCGTCATCTTCGGACTGACGTTCGACGAACTGATGGTTCTGGCAGCACTCCCGTTAGTTCTGGTTCTCCCTAGCGCGATGATCGACGCCGTCCCGATCTGGATCAGTGGTGTGACTGTTGCACTCGGATTCGTTGGTGTGCTTGCCATCGTCTACAAGACACCGCCTGGCCAGTCCCCGGTTGAATGGTTCCCGGCGTACATGGACCGGAAAATAAAACCGGACCGGTTCGTACTGAAACCGCAGGACAACACGAAATACGGGGCCCCGGAAATCAACTACCAGGACGTCGTTCACACGGCAAATCTGATCGAAGAAGAAGACGAAGCGACTCCGGAACTAGTTGAGAAACTCACCAACGAAATCGACGGTGCAGACAAATTAGAACGACCTGAGTGGGCTGAGAGCCACGATAGCGAAGAAACTGATGTACTCGGGGCAGTCGCAGAAAAAGTGAAACCATGACTGCCACGAGCCGGCCACCGCATTCAACCAGGTTCACTACAGGATTTGGTTGTATTCGGCGTGACACTGGTTTCACGTCAGCGTAGAGACGCAGTTCACTACTACTAACGGTAATTCATGAGTCCAAACGAATCTAACCCCGATGTCCAGCGAGCGGTAGAGTACCTCGAAGACTCAGACGAACCGCTTGATTCGAAAGTCTCCGTCGTGACGAATGCAGCTAACTCCGACAGATATACCCAATCGACACGATTCTGTCGGAATACGCTGACCGTCTCAGTGCAAAACGGTGTCATCTACCCGATGCACGAGTCGAAACTCCGTGAACTTCACGGCGGGGTACAACAGGCAGTTGGGGAAGACAAAACCGGTTCGCTGGAAGACTTGTGTCACCCGCACACGCTCATCGAGACGAAGGACGACGTTGTTACCGAAGCGATCAATATCTACACGAGTGAGGGGGAGAAGAACGCCGACAAGCAGGAGCGCATTAAAACGCTCATCAAAGACGCTCAGCGCGACGGAATCGATATCAACCCTGGCGATGTCCTCCGGTCACTAAAGGAATTCTCCCAAAAGACCGATGAAGACGGTGACGTTTCCGTTGAAATGGAAGAGGACGACGACGTGACGATCGTAACGGGAATTGAAACCCCGGACCAAGTCACAGCTGGTGAAGAATACCTTTACCAGGTCATCGTTGCTGACGATGCAAACCTCGCTGAATCTGACTGGTACATCGGCGGGACAAAAGCCGGTACAGGCAGGACCGTTTTGCACACGTTCGAATTCCCGGGGATCTACACAGTGTCTGTTGAAGCCACTGATAATGCCGGAGAAACAGACCACTACAGTGAGGAAGTCGAGGTCGTTGACCCCTCGACGATTGAATTGGATATCTCTGGTGACAGTACCGTTTCCCCCGGGGCGACAACTGAATACAAAGCAGAGGTCCGAGCCCGGAATGAAACCATCACTGGTTTGCAGTGGGAGCTTGACTCCGTTCCAGCCGGGAAAGGACGAACGTTCTCTAACACGTTCGAGCACGACGGCGAGCACACGATTTCAGTGACAGCAACCGGAGAATCCGGTATTACGGTCAACGAGTCAAAGGATATCACGGTTCAGACGCCGACCGGGATTAGCGTTGAACTTGATATGCCGGACGATGTGTACGTTGATGAGAAGACAGAAATTGGGTGTTCAATTGACGCTGAAAACTCGGCTATTGACAGTACGACCTTCAAAATCGGTGACGAGGTCATCCCGATTGAGCAGTCTTCCTCGATCGTCGTTGAGCACATCTTCACGGAACCCGGTGAATACCCGGTTACGATTACAGCCACGAACACGGGCGGTGAAACGGACACTTCCGTTGCGACGGTCAATGCTCGGGTTCGCCCGGAAGTTGAACTCGTTGAGCATCCTGAGAGCGTTATTCGAGGGGACAGTGAATCATTCACTGTCGAGTTTGACGACCGTCTCTCCAGTCGGTGGGGTGTGAATGACGCATCACTTACTCACGTCGGTGAGCGGACTGCACAGGTCACGTTCAATTCTGGTCTCGCAGAAAATGCACGGGTAAGCATCGAAGTTGAGAACGATGCTGGTGAAACCGCAAGTGATTCCGCGACAGTCTCGGTTAATCAGCCGACGGTTGACACGGTTATTGACTTCCCTGACGTCGTGACCGTCGATGAATTAGTTGAATTCTCGGCTAAGAACACTGAAGCGACGGATGCCGACATTACACGGATCGAATGGACACTCGGTGATGGGGAAGTGATTGGCCGTGGGGAAACAGTCACGCATTCGTTCCCGGGTCCGGGTGAATACTCGGTGTCTGCTACGACACACACGAACCGTGATGTTGGTGACACAGAAACCGTCACCGTTCGTGTTGAGCCAGATACTGACCTGACTGCGGTTATCGTAACGCGCGGCGGTCCGACAACCCGAGACGAATTCGTGTTAGATGGATCGAAATCACGTGCAACGAATACTGGTGTCCGGTCGTACACGTGGGATATTGAAGGGCACGACGAGGTGACAGGTGAAACTGCTGAGATTCGATTTGAATCACCGGGCGAGTACAACGTTGAGCTCACGGTCGAATCCGACGCCGGAGACGTCGATACGGACACAACGACACTGACTGTTGAACAGTACACTGCCGTTACAGCCACGATCGATGGTCCATCCGAATTCGGTGTCGGTGAACCGATTGAATTCTCCGGGAAAGCCTCCGTGCCGATTAACACGCAGATCGTCGAGTACGAATGGTTCCTGAACGACCAGCCAGTTGGGTCTGGTGACGAGTTCACGCAGACGTTCAGTAAACCTGGTCACTACACGATTGGGTTGGAAGTGACGACTGCAACTGACGACGTGGACAAGGCCACGCAAGGCGTTATTGCTGAGTCCCCGGAATCCACCATCACCCCGGACTTCGAGTTGAAGTTAGACAAAGATCCCGCTGTTGGTGAGCCTGTCACGATTACAGCTGCTCCGACAGAAGTTGAGAACGGGACACTCCGGGCGTGTGAATGGGTTGTCGACGGTGATGAGCTCGGGAACACGACCGCAGTCATCGGGATTTCATTTGACGAAATCGGAGAGACGGAAGTCGAACTGAAAGTCACTGCCTCTGACGGTGTGAACGAATCGGTCTCCAAAAGCATCTACGTCACACCTGCCATTAGCGACCCGCCGTACACGCCAGTCACGACCAACTCAGAAATGGCGGACGTGTTCGGAACTGCAGTAGAGATTTACCAGAATGACGTTCTCACTACGTCCGATAAGAACAGGTTCGCTGCACACCTTGTCAAAGACGCTCAGAACGCTGGTATCTACGTTGACAGTCAAGAAGTCGAAGCGCACCTGGAAGACATCGAAGCAGTGGACTCTGACATCGTTGATATTGACGAGGGGTCCGTTGCAAGCGAACGGAAATACCGGTTCATCGATGACGACGTTGACGTGTCTGAAAAATACCGAGGGAAAACAGACACTGCAAGTTGGGACGCAACTACCGACACGGGCGCGAAGTCTCACGATTCCGTTACCGAGTTAGAAGGCCCGGNCGCTGACCCGTTCGGTATCGACGAGAACGACGATGAAGACACAGCGACGGACGACACCAATGATGCTGACACGGACTCACTGGCTCACTTAGACCTTGATAGCGAGTCTTCAGACGACAACAGCGAGTCATCCGGTTCAAATGTCGCACGGGAAAGTCCAATCAGCGATGCTACGTTCGGGGTTACCGAGCCAGATCCGGGTGAACTCGATGATGAATCGGAAGATGGGAGCGAAGATACGGGCAGTGGTGAAGACGACAGTGACGATCTGGACGAGATCCCAAGTGTGGACGAGGACGATATCGATGAACGTCACACGACGGAACGCATCTCACCGGAGACGTTCGACCTTGGTGACAGCATCTTCTCGATGCCGAACTACGCCCAAGACCTCATGGATTTCGAGTACATCATGGGGGAGGACGACGAGCTCGTTCCAGAGGACGTCAACGGAGCCGGGATCGTCGTTGCTGAAAACGGATTGTACATCGCAATTGCGCGTGTACAAGGCCGTGACTGGTCGATTCACACCGGTGAGAAGCAACGTGATATCGTTCAGACGTACCAGTCGCATTTCCTCTCAGCTCTGGACAGTCCTGTGCAAATGGTGTCGATCCCGACGAGGTTCGACATGCGCGAGCACATCTCCAACGTGAACGACGTGTTAAGCGAAAACAGCGATGACTCGGACGAGTTGCTGATGAATATCGGCCGGTCCATCTACCCGAACTGGCTGGAGGATTTCATGATTCAAAACGACATGAAAGAAAGGCAATTCTACCTTGTCGCTACAGTGTCTGCAGAGCAACTTCACCGGTTCAAAGGCGACGGTGAAAGCCTCGTTGACCAGCTCCAAGACATCCCCGTTATCGGCGGGTTCTTCGACCGGTTCAGCGAAGATAAAGTCGAAGATATCACGAAATACCAGTGCCTGCGTGAACTCAACGACCCGGATGAACCGCATGAAAAGCGGTCTCCGGCGCATGGACGTCGGTGTTGAACGGATTGACAGCCGGAACGAAGCAATGGCTGTCCTGTACCACTACTTCCACAACATCGAGCCTGACCGGGAAGTGTTCCCGACCGGGCCGTTCACCACAACTCATCAGAACGGGTCGATTGGCGGCATTTCCGTTGACCACCTGTTCGATGAGCACGTCCCGGCCCATGGTGGCCTTGACGGCGAAGAAGGTGATCAGCAATGACCCGTGACTCCCTCCGAACAATGACTACAGACACAACCAGCAGTGACTCATCCAACGGTGCACAGAACCTTGCAGGAGCATTCGGTGCCGGCTCTCCCGTCGTACTCCAAGTCGGAGACCTCTTAGACAGCGTCGGACTCGGCGCTGTTGCAGAACAGATTGGCGTGTGGCCCACAGTCATCCTGGCCGTGGTGCTCACTGCCGTTATCTTCGTCTTAGTGTTCGGTGGCAAAGCCTGGATCAATCGGGCTCGTGAAGCCTCACGCGCACAAGTCGCCGGGCAACTCCGGGAAGACATTGAAGACGAATCAAACGACGCGGAAGTCATTCAGAAGGTCAACGAAGAGGACAACGACATCCTGACAGAAGCGACACAGCGATTAGACCGTCGTGGCGAAGACCTTGACGGGGAAGCACTCACGGAAGTCCTTCGAGAAATCGAGGAAGAAGAAGCCGAAGAAGAAGACTCACCGACCGGACTGCTCGGGGAAGAAGGTGACCGGTCACCAGTCGCTCGGATGAGTATCGCCCCGGACGACGTCGAGCAAAATGAGGACTACATCACTGTCAGGCCAGAATCCGGGGAGCGGTTCTATGCACGAACTGTGATCATCTCCTCGTACCCTGACCGTGTCGGGTTCGGATGGCTCGATAAACTGTTCTCATCCGGGCTGGAGACAAAAGGCGCTGACGTCCGAACATCGTACCACATCAACCCGCGCGATCCGGAAACGATGATGGCGAAACTCAACAAGCGAGCGACTCGCCTTACCTCCACCATCCGGCGGAAAGAACGCGATGGGAAGATCAACACGACCGAAGAGAAACAGCAGCGGCAGAAGGTTCAACAGCTCCGTGACCGGCTGAACAAAGGCGCAACGAAAATCTTTGACTTCGCACTGTACGTGCAGGTCGTTGCGAAAGATAAGGAACCGTTGGACGACGGGACTGAAGAAGTCAAGCAGATGTTCGCACAGTCGAACGCCCGCGTCAGCGCGCTCGTTGACCGGCAATTAGACGCGTTCCGATCGGTAGCCCCACTCGGCCAGGACCGTATCAGGAAGACGCAAATCATGGACATGCAGTCGCTCGGTACCACGTTCCCGTTCATCGAGCCGACACGCGTCCAGTCTACCGGTGTCCTGTTCGGATTCCACCACACCACGAACTCCCCGGTCATCGTTGACCGCTTCGAGCTCTCCGGGCACAACGCTCTCGTATCCGGGAAGATCGGGTCCGGGAAGTCGTACCTGTCGAAGCTCATGATGTGGCGACGACTCATGATGGACCCGGAAACCGAACTCATGATCATCGACCCGGTCGGTGGGTTCGGGGACATGGTCGATGCGCTCGGTGGGCAAGTCATTACTGTGGACAAAGACACGATCATCAATCCGTTGGAAATCCAGGAAGCACAGGAAACCGTCGGTGAGATGGAAGACGATCCGTATGACATGAAGATCCGGTCGGTCATGGGGATGTTCCAGACTCACTTCTCCGGGTCGAACAGCCTGGACAAGGGTGAAGAAGGTGTGCTGCGCCGAGCGATTAAGTTCGCGTACCTGGAGAAAGGCATCACAAAGAACCCGCGAACGCACTCCCGTGAAAGCCCGATTATTCAGGACGTTATTGACATCCTGAAGGAGATAGCGAACGGCAAACAACCCAAGGAATTCCTCAATGTCGACGAAGATATGATGAAGTACGTCGGCGTGATGAACCAGCCGGTTGAGAGTTCCGAGGCCATGCGGAAGAATCAGGAACGAGAAGCCGGGTTCGCTCACCAGGTACTGCTCGGTCTTGAAGAGTTCACGGAAGGTGGTCAGCGCGACCGTCTGAACGGNCACACCAATATTAACCTGAACGCCCGCGTTGTCCAGTTTAATTTGGAGAACGTTGTGGACGCAAATAACGCTGGACTCATCATGCATATCATGCTTGACTATCTGTTCCAGCGGACCAAGTCCTCACAGGGCAGGTCACTCATTACCGTGGACGAAGCTCACTACATGTTGGGAGCGGAAGGTGCAACGGACGTTCTGAACACGTTCGTCAGGCACTCCCGGCACTACCAGTCCGGTGTGACCCTGATCAGCCAGACTGTGGACGAATTCATGGAAGGGAAAGCCAAGGAGATCTACGACCAGTGTGACATTCGAGTGCTAATGAAGCACGAAGACATTGGTCCGGAAGCAATGGACGCGCTTGGCCTGGAACCACCGGAACGCGACTTCGTTCTCGGTGCACAAGCAGGTAACACGTCCGACCACTCCGAGTGTCTGCTCACGACAACCGGGTTCGGGAAACGCCGGCTCCGAGTGTACGCAAACACGTTCGAACACCACGTTGTTGACGCCGGTGCTGACAACATCTGGACGCTCCTGTACAAGCAAGGTAGCGTGAATTGGGAGTCTATCCCGGACGGCAAGAAAGCGGTCGTCAGTCGAGAGTTGGAAGGCACGGACGTCGTCACGCCGCGGTAGCAGTTGAGCGCTCATACACATCGGGGTAATTGGGATACATACAATGCGGAAATACGGTCACTACGGGTTGACGTTGCTTCTTTCGGTGCCGTTAGTCATCGTGTTACCAGTTCGGCAGTCGCTGCCGATCGTGGCGATGATGATTATTGCATCGTTGTTCCCGAACCGGGAAGTCGGTGTGTCACACGGAGCTCGTCGCGGGGTTATGCACACTGTTTGGTCCGCCGTATTCATCTCCGCAGTGTTCATGGGCTGTATCACCCTACTGTTAATGATGGTCGATCTCGGTATTCAGGAACTCATCGGGGTTTCCCCACCGTTCCTGAACCCGGTTGGAATGGCGTTTATCCTGGCCTTTGGTGTATTCCTCGGGATCCTCAGCCATATCCTCGGTGACGTCCTGATCGATGGTGGAAGTAAACCAGCACCAACGCCNTTCTGGCCGGTTTTACGTGTTCCAGTTTGCTTCGGGTATGCAAATGAACGACACCCCCTCGTGAACGATGGGTTATTGAAGTTCACTGCTCCAATGTTCCTTCTGCTGTACGCAGTAAAAATCGGGCTCACACCGATTTACTTCTACTAACAGGAATTGGTAATACGGGTTATTCAGCCTGTATTGATTGTGAGCCACGCGTTCAGTACAGGTGGTTCAACAACCAATCGTTAGTCCCGGGAATCGTCCCGAATCTCCGACCGAAGCGCGCCAACAGCGTCTTTCTCTTTGTCGGGTACTGAGGACTCCTTAACGCGTTCCATAGTTTTCCTGAATGCTTCTGGAGTGAATGTGGGTATCGGGTTCGGGTATGCCATATCACGACTCACGGTCCTATTGCGTAAAAATGTGGTGTGACCCACCTGTTTCTCGGAATAACCGGTTTGTAGACACACGTACTTATTGAATCTCCCCGACTTAGGTTCACTCATATCCTGAATAAAACACGCTACTATTACTGCTAACCACGCGTTTACACCGTCAGTTCACTCCCCACTGTAGTGCACACTGAATCCAGCCCCAACGCGCGTTAACTGGTTTTCACATCGTGGGTATCCCCCTCGAAGTTCACCGCGACGAGTGTTCAGCAGCCGAAGTATTTTATTAGTTCGTACCCTTTAAANTGGTACTGAAGCATTGGGTTTCGAGCCTCTCGCATATCCCACCCCCTCACATCGCAAATCATGGAACGAGAATACGTCCAAGTACGGCCTTCACGCGAAAAACTCAACCCGGAAGATATTGTTAGCCACATCTCCAGCCTCCACAAGCTGACCAGCCGGAAGAAGAGACAATCCGTGAAGTCCCGATTGAACCCGCTGGAAGACAGCAGTGAAGACATTCCACGGTTCGAATTACTCGCAATTAGCCAGGGGAAAGACTCGCCAGTCGAATTCTTCTACGGAACCGAACCGGAACACCTGAACGCGTTAAAGAACCGTCTCACGACTGCGTACCCCGCCTCGTTCGACGTCGAAATCGCTACAGTGGACGTACTGCAGAAAATCATCCCGCCAGAAAAGTACGCCCCTGACGACTTCGTGAAGAAGATGGATCACGGGCATTTACTGTTCGACCCGGACGCCACCGGTACTCACACCGACATCGAAGAAGGACACACAGACACAACAACTGATAGTGACGAGTCACACGAAGATGACGACCCTCTCAGTGGGCAAACGAACGAAGGGACACAGTCCGAGAGTAGCTCGGGTGGTGACGGGTCGTTAAGCCTGCAAGTTGACCGGGCAAGCGAAACCACGCAACCGCGAGAAGACGAAGAAGCGAAAACCGCCAGTGGAAACGAGACGCAAATCAGCCCGGAACAGATTGATGGGTACGACATGCTCAAAGAGCTTGACGCCGGGCTACTGGACCTGGTAGAACTCCCGGACGAGATTGACGGGGACTACCTCGAACAGGATATCGAAGGGCCAACGTGGACTGAAGACGGTGATATCCTTGCCCGTCCGACCCTCGAACACGGTGAGCCTGTTGCAGCTCGATGGGACGGCGACGGCGAACGGAAACAGGACTGGATGACAACGATGAAGATGTTCAGTAAAATCGCTCGTCCAGACGCTGACGACATCCAAGACCGTGCTCCCCTTGCCACGCTCATCCAGCACTTAGCCGCGTCCGACCTCCCGATCGCGTTCCAAGTCGTCTTCAAGCGCATCGAGGACTGGTCACGACAGGCCGAACGCCGGAAGGACAACCTGCACCTGAACCGTGACACACTCGGGCAGAAAGTCATGTACGAGCTCGGTGAGATCCTGCACTCCCCGTCCAAAGAACGCCGACGTGAACGTCTCCGCGACCACATGGAAGACATCGGTGAATCCGCTGACCAGAACGCGGAGTCCCCGATCGCCGGCGACGTCGGTAAGCGACGGAAACTCATCGACAACAAGATCCCGAAGCGGACGTTCAGAGCGAATATTCGAGCGATATCAGTCGCCAACAACGAGGTTCCCGTAGAAGACGTTGAGCGGACAATGCGCGATCTCGCGTCGGTTCTCGACCACCTTGACGGGTACTTCTACGGGCTCGAACCGACGATTCTCAAAGACGGTGAAGGGTACCGGAAGAAGAAGAAAGCCACCGAGGAATTCCACCGGTTCGTGAACCGTGACATCGTCTCCGGTTCCGGGAAGACACGCCCTGATATCGTGGTGAACGCCGACGAGTTAGCGAACTTCATCACGGTCCCGTCGTCGGAGAACCTGACCGTGGAGGGAGTCCGTGGGACGCGTGCAGAGCCAGAGGCACGTGACCCGCTGGCCAAGCCAGACCCGGACCTGATGCGGGAGTTCCACAAGCCCGGGATGCGTATCGGGTACGCGCTTGACAAAGAGAACGATACGTGAACCCGTTCCGACGCAGACTCCCACCGAGTATGCTTACCACGCACTACGGACGTTTCGCAACGACTGGTGCGGGTAAGTCCAAGGCTCTCATCAACGACATTCTGTCGTTGCACGAGAACACTGACGGGCCGATTATTCTGCTTGACCCGAAGGGTGACGGGATGACGCAGAACTACATGAAGGCTCACTTCGAACGGTTCGGAGAAGAGGACTTCAAAGAGAAGGTCATCCACTACCCGATCCCGGATATCCTGCCAGGATTCACGTTCTTCAACATCAACCCTGCGTTGAACCAGGGGATGCGTCGTGGAGACGCCATTCAGAACAAGGCCGACCACTACCAGGAACTGCTAAAACTCGTCATGGGGCGGGAGAACTACGAAGACTCCAAAGTCGCTCCGACGATGATTTCCGCGCTGATCAAGGCGCTATTCGACGATTACTACGTCGAGCAGAAAGCCCTGGAAGGCGACGGTGACCAGGAATCCGACAGTATCCTGTACGACCGGGATACATCGAACCAGTTCACGCACCGGCACCTGGAGAAGCTCACGAAACAAGTCCGCATGTACGGTGCTGACGAAGGCGGACACATCCCTGACGTGTCCGACGAAGCCGTCAAAGACACGCTTGAAGAGCAGGCTGAAGGTGACTCACGGACGTTCGCCACTATCATGAACGCGGTTTTCAACCGGCTGAACTACATCCGTGAGGACGAGCACCTGCGGAAGATTTTCAATAACACCGAGGAGAAATTCGACTTCCGAGACCACCTGTACGACGACAAGGTCATCCTGTTCGACCTCGGTGACCTGCGAGACGACGCGACGATGGTCATGACGGGTCTCATCCTCACTAACTTGTGGGACGCGTTGAAGGAGGCCGACCGGACGTCCTGTACGCAAGGTCACAATTCAATGGCTGACTGTCGTGAACGCGCAGAAAAGAACGGCCTGGACCCGACTGACCCGCCGTGCCGTGAGCCGTGGGGCGACAATCACCGTGTGAACCTGATTATCGACGAGGCCGCGTCCGTTGCAGTCAGTAGTATCATGGACAAGATGCTCGAACAGGGACGTTCGTTCAACCTGTCAGTAGGGCTCTCAATGCAGTTCCCCGAGCAGATGAAAGGCGCAGGGTCCGACCGAACGTACAAGAACGTCCTGAACAACGTCGCTACGAAACTCATCGGGAAAATCACGCTTGACGAGGAGATCGCCAAAGCGATGGCGCACGAAGGAATGGACGTCACGGAGTTCAGTAACCGGATTAAAGCCCTGCCGCGTGGTGAGTGGATCGCGCAGCTCCCAAGCCCGACGTTCATGGAGACCGGGCCGGAACCGTTCTCGCTACAGCCGTTACCCATCCCTGCAGGGCACCCTGAAAGCACGAATGTGCTGACTGAGGAAGCAAACCAACGGTTCGATCACTTCCTCGAAAACCAAGTTCACCGGCGAACCCGGCAGGAGTACGGTATCGTCCTGGATGATGCGGAGGAACGGGAGAAATCCCCGAATCAACGCGCGACAGCCGTTGATACATCACACTTGGAAGGCGACTCCGACGATGATAGCAGCAACAACGGAGGCAGTAACGAATCCAGTGATGACAGTGAAAACGAGGACTACGACGATACACAACTGGATGATGTTTCCCTCCCTGATGGTGTGCTTGGTGACGACGACACCGAAAGTAATTCAAGTAATTCATCCAGTGATGAGGCGGACAGTACCACCACTGGAACAGACGAAAACACAGATAACGACGACGAAAACGGCCCGGAAACGTTCGGTGATTTCATCGGGATAGGTGACGTCGAAAACGACGAAGACGACCTTCCAACGCACATCACCTGGAGCGACGGAACAGAAATGTATGAATGCGAAGTATGCAGTAACGAATACTTCCCGAACGAACGGGCAGACGCAATCACGTGCTGTCAAGACATCATTCACGACCTCCACGACGACCTCGGGAACCCTGCAGACATTGAATCCGTAGCGAAGACTAACGGGTACATCACCAGCCACGAACACTACATTGGTTACGACGGTAACCTCGGTGATTTCGCTACTACCATCCACGAAGACGATATTGACTTCGAAGACGAGAGTGAACCAACGTTAACCGGTGACGAGGTTAACCGGCCGAAAGACCTGTGGGAAGAAGTTGCTGCGTACGATGCAGTCACCATTGGCGGGGTCGCCAGCGCTCTCGTTGCAGCTACCCCACCGGAACACCAGGTAGAACTCGAAGCAATCCTGGAGAAATACACGAACAGGCTTGCAGAACTGGACAGTGACGAGCTCCCGGATGACGTGTCTGCAACCCAACACGGTCTTCGAGAACTCATCTACGACACACCGCCGGCAGACCTTGATATTGAAATTCACGACGTGATCGGGGCTGCGGGGGACTCCCTGTCAGATGCAGCGTTCACGCGGTGGCGGAACAACGGGTGTGACCCTGTGTTCAAACGGTTCTACAGCGGTATGATGAACCCTGAAGATTGGGCTTCCACCACTACTAATGACGGTAAGAACGATCCCAAGCCTGGAACGAACCTAGGCCGTACCGGGGCGTACGGGAAGGCATACAGTCCGTCTGTTGGTCTAGTTATTCCTCTCGAACCAGAGTACCGTTCACCAGCAACGTTCCCCCTCCCATCGGACGACGAAGAAGCAATTGAAGCCGGTGAAGACGACGATATAGCGGCGAATGTCCCGATCAAAAAGGTCAGTGCACCAGGCGTAACCAGCGCTCAGCTATCCGAGCACAACATCTCAAAAGACGAAGCGCGGTTCATGCGAGCGGTCGTGAAAGGCATGAACCGCGACTTGGAAGGGTATAATCTCATGGATTCCATGAGCGGGATCAAGGACCACTACGATATCGACGAAGACAAACTCATGGATGCAGGGTATCTGAAACGGCACACTGGTGCCGATCGGCGGAGTTACTACACCGTCACATCGGACGGGCAGGACGCTTGTGGGATCACGAAAAAGCACGGTCCTGAAGTCGGTGACCTCGGCGCTGACACCCCGCATCGAGTCGGCATCGAGCTCGCACGGGAGTACTACAATGGTCTCCCAAGCGTGCAGCGAGTGGAGTTATCCACCCGTGAAGACGGGAACGAAACCGACCTCGTCGTCGTTGATAAGGAAGGCAACCGAATCGCTATCATCGAGGTTGAAGCCGGTAAAGTGAACACGGATAGCAACGTCTCTGAGACAAGTAAATCCGGCATCCACGACTATGAGTCCGTCCGAAAAGATTACGGGTTATTAGCGGACTCTGACGGTGAAGCCGTATGGGTTGTCCGAACCGGTGAGGTTGCAGGATCCGTCCTGAAGGCATTGAACAGTAGTGAAGACATCCCCTTCGAACTTGACTCAGATATCATCGCAAAAGTCGAAGACACGTCCATGAAGATCCAGACGCTAAACGAGAATCATATCGCCCCAATGAACGACCCTGGCGTCAGTAAACTCCTGACGTATAAACAACTCCGGAACAAAATAAAGAGTAGAAACAACGAGGAGTAGCCCCTAATGAGCCAGTCTACACTGTGGAGACAATCCACAAAACGAGAAATCCAGCAGTACTACAACGAGGAATTCGAACCGTACATCGACCGGTTCCCGGACTGGATAACACCGAATGGTCCGAAGCAGTACGCGTTGGCATTCCGTGAGAACCACCCAACGAAACACCCGAAACGAGACCCGCCTGACAGGGACTTTGTCCGCCGTCACACGCGGAATAAGTACCCACCGAACCAGGTATTCATCCATGATTGGGACAAGATCCTGGACTTCCTCCGCCACCCGGCGTCAAAAGACCCAATGACAATCGATACTGGAAACAAGGGGCTGGTACACCCGGATACTGCAAACAAACCAGATCCAGCACCGGCTGCAGCGTACTATGCACTCGATAATTGGGACCGGTTTTGGGTGCTTGCCTTCGACATAGACGCAAAGGACGTCGCCAAGCAAGCGATCGCCGGCGACGACCAGACGTTTGAAGATGTTACCGACGAGCAAGTAGAGAACTCAGGCATCATCAACATGCCACCGGAACCGCACTTCCTCCCACCTGAAGATTCCACTGGAACCGCTAACGGTGACGGGAACGTAGCACAGTACAAGTACCGCTTCGAGGACATCGAACGCACACTCGAATTAGCGTTCGACCTCAAAGAATGGCTTGTTGACAAGGTGGAATTCCCCGAAGTACGTGTGTTCTACTCCGGGCAAGGCGCTCACATTTACGCGCTTGAGGACGACCCGAAATACAAATTCACGTACCAGACCCGGCGGTTCCTCACAACGTACATCCATGAACGCCTGAACATCCCCGTCGACGATGCCGTTACATGGGACCGGAACCGTGTCATGCGACTCCCGTACTCCCTACACACTGACGTCAGTCGGGTTGTCACCGAGATAGAATCACCCGACTTCGACTTCAGAAACGACACACAGCCGGCATTCCTCACCGGCAACCAACCGAAGAGTGACCACTAATGACCGACTCAAGTAATAACAGAAAACAGGAAAACAGCCCCGTTCACAACAAATCCAGGGCCTGGAAAATAGCCATCAACCCTGAAACGTACTCAAAAAGCGATCGGAAACTCCTCATCAGACGCGGCCAAGGACAGTACGAAACGATAAATGACCTGTTCGAAGACGTCTCACAGTTCATCGCTGACGCCCTCGACCGGTACAATGTAAGCCGTGATGAGGCCGAGGACTTCATCCTCGATGACCCTCACGACGCCATCAACGACCCCGGGCGCATGGCGTTACTCATGGCACTCGGTTCTACCCTCGTTCAACACCACGACATCATCCAGAACGACCCACGGAAACCCGTCATTCAGAAGCACATCCAGTACTACTACCTGGACCTCGTGTTCACAGCTGCAACGTACGAGGAACACCAAACCGAAATCAGGACCGCTCTCGGAGAAGTTGTCTACAGCCGGGATGATGAAGACGACTACGGCCCGCCAGCAGGACGTGTCATCGAAGGACTCACGTCATTTCCCGGGGCTGACTGCGTGTACAAAGTCCCGTTAACCCATGCGAATCGGATGTGCGAAGCCCGCGTCGGAAACGATCGAGACGGGCAATTACGGGTACTCATCAAAGGACCGTATCTCCACATCCCATATGACGACGTTCACCTGAAATACAAGGAAGAATTCACCGGGAGAAACAGCGTTTCGTGGAAACTTGAACAGGTCATCAGCCTCTCAATGAGCGATGACAAGAAAGACGAGTACCTCGATAGCCTTACTGGCATCACTGACAGGATCGAAGGACTGCTGAACACCGGGAATGACCACATGATCTTCAAGGAACGACGGTATCCAGCGAAGATCGAAGCCATTCTCAAGTCTGTCGAAGGGGTCGATAAGGACATCGCACAACTCGGAACCCCCCTCACCGCCGAGCAAATCAGTAACGCTGTCCGCGATTACGTCACCTGGACCGACACTGAATGGATCAAAAACATCAGTGACGGCATCAACTCACCGCGGAAAGTTGCTAATACCCTGTCACAAAACAAGGGATTGAACCACATTTCCATCGTTCCACGAAGCGGTCAACCGGACCTATACGAGCTCGAATACAAGATGGGGAACTTCAAACAAATCGATGTGACCGGCATCGAGTCCCTTCTGGAGTTCCCGTGCATGCAAAACCTGCACGAATCCCTCCTCGATCAGAAGCCAGTCCGATGGGAACTGTACTCGTTCGTCCGGTATCTCTTCGAAATTGATGCCCTGGACATCGGGGTTGAAGAGATTAAAGAATGGTTCAACCAGTACAACTGGTACGATGAAGACGTCACAGAGTACCAGGTCAGCTACGAAGAAGAGCAACGAATGGCGTCTGGCGACCGGCCACTCCCCATCAGCTGCAACAACGACAACCGGAGTTGGGCCGAACACTGCATCGGGAAAGAAAATTGTGAGTACTCTCTCTACCGTAGCGTTGACCTGAAACCGGACGTCTACGACCGAACCGGCGACGACTAACCCCCTGGACATTCGCTGTCCCCATCGATCCACCCCTCTATCTGACCAAGGGATCCGTTCCCATACTGGTACTTCCACACCATCCTGGAGAAACATCGTGCCCTGAAGAGGACAATTCACCCTGTATTCAAAATCATGTACGACGAAATCATCACTGCACGAGGGGATCTCCCTGGTCTCATAGAGGCCATGACGAGGAAACTACCACTCATCGGGACTGCATTCCGTTCGAACAGAGGCATTCAACCGGGGACTACAGGAGCAAACGATGGCCAAGATCGTCTCCTTTACCGGTAGGCCGTTCCGGGGAATGCCTTTCGAACCCTTCATTATGCCTCTGTAGAAGAGTGAAATGCCCCCGGATGATGGCATGAATTACGATAATTACGGCGGGGGTTTATCGAGGATTGCTTGCTCTGTGACCATGTAATTGACCGTGCTTCAGGAGGGTAGTGAGCAGGTGAGATGAGAAGGTCTCGGTGGTCAAATGGGCGGTGGATTTGGGGATTATTGCGGTGAGTGTTAGGGTGGTTACGGTTCGTGGGGTGGTGGAAAGAAGCCAGGAAAGGGCCGAATATGCGCTACTGATAGCACGGATGCCCGGCTCACAACACGACTATCTCCGGGTGTAGTACACGGTGAGAGGGGCGAAAGATGGTGTGATCTGCGCGCTCATTCACGGGTGATCAGGGAGTAATTCACTCAGATATTCAGCCCGGTAGTGGGGGTGATTTGGTCGTGCATCTTCGATGCAATTCGAACATACCCGACCGGTCATCAACTCTGAAGGAGGTGTGAACGCGTTCTTCCTTTCAGGAGATTTCCCGGTGAGCTAACTGCGTATTCAACCCGTCTTATCCTTCGAATCACGAGTGATGGATTCCAGAATACAGACATTGCTCCCATGTCCACAGGATTAGTAATAAGTTGGGCTCAGACGGGTAATTCGTGTTGATTTCAGGGCATCAACCGAGGCAATCAGAGGGGGAGAATTTGCTTGGAATCCGATGCTCAGAACATGCCGTGACCCCCAATCCACAGGAGGTTTCTTGAGATGGTTCTATGAGGTAAAATAACCGCGTCTCAGACCTCTGTTCCACCAGTATTTCCCTGATTTAGCAGTATAGTATTTTCCTTGTTCTTCTCGGGTGCAGAGGCTGCTGAGCCGAGGTTGATAGACATTCTCCGTCGGATTCTGAGGGGTAAATAGAAGGATTTCTTTAGCAGAATTATTCCGGTAAATGGGGCGGAGAGACTGTGGTTTCATGTCGAGTGTGAGGGTTCCATCCTGGTATCTGTGGGTTCATTCTACTGGTTAGAAAGTGGGTGTGTGGTGTTTTGTGAAGGTCATTTGGAGTAAATACTTCTAAGAATAATCGGCCGTACATCCAGGCTGGCAGTACAGGTTCATGGTTGTAACCACAGCTGTTGTCGTCCCCTGGAGGCACTGTGTCACTGTCTATCTTCGCTCCTATAGGTACTGTCCGAATCGGGGGTTCGAGGGGAGGAACTCAACTTTGAAATGAGTCTCTGTTGGTGACGATCGCCCGGTAGAAACAGATGCTATCTCATGCTAAGAATATTGATACAAATCGGAACGGGTTGTTCTTCTGGCCAGGGTCGAGCACATCTCCCCGGTGTTTCTGCCACTCTTACAACGCAGATTTTGAACCGTTCATACTGTATATTGAGACTCAGTAATTAGGAAGTATTTCCCGCACAGAATCAAGGGCATTCACACATTTTCCCCACCGATCACTGGTGCCATCGACGTCCTGAGAGCAGGGCTCAGCAAGTCGAGAACACCCCGTCTCAACCGGCCAAATAACGATTGATAGGTTAGTTTTTATTTCCTAACTGTCACTCGGGCGCGCTATATTCGGCATAGACCATTGTATATTTACAGCATAGCCCCGTATCGCGGTTTCTGCAGATACGTTGAAGATATACAACAAGGGGAGCTTGATCACGTCCCCCGNATCCCCGCATTTCGTCGAATATTTACAACACACAGAATTGTGGAGATGTCTCTGAATTATTACCCTTTGAAAATACGGTTAATAACTCAATCGAGGAATAGGAGCATTCAGCGATCGGTCATTACCTACCAAAATATCACGTCCCCGGGTTTTCGTGGAACCATCGAATATTTACAACACGGTGGACGGAAACCCACCACTCTAACGTCTCGCGGTTTTGGGAGTACCATTGTAGATTTCTATAGATTAATAACTGCACCTGTGGGAAGGCGTTCCGGGGCGTTCTCTCGTCAATCTCGAATCCAACAGATATCACTGAAATCACCACACTCCCGTATAGCGGTTTCACCTTGTCCATTGTGATATTCTATAGAAAATAGGGGAGTGATTGACCTCACCCAATCATCCCGCCTATTCGTGCTACGGTGTCTAAGAGCTTTAGAGACCGTGAGGTGTGTCCTAAGTGAGTGATTCGTGTTTGCGACGGTAGTATACCCCCCGCCAATCGTCCGAAGAGGGTCTTGTTAATAGATGGGCTGAGGAGGATTTACCTCCCGTGGCGTTAGGGTTGCAGTTGCCCGATGGGGCTACCACTTTCAAGTGCCATGTGGTTAGGCTTGGACGGTGGGCGGCTGGTTCTTTCTGCTGGTGGGGGCGGCTCGGTTACGGTGTGGTGTGCGGGTCGGTGTA